>Ga0180009_10002719_pt1 | contig 20693 bp, 26 predicted proteins | sample OS_PC_MetaG_FD_123537 | JGI IMG/M metagenome (GOLD analysis project Ga0180009, IMG submission 123537) | Groundwater microbial communities from the Aspo Hard Rock Laboratory (HRL) deep subsurface site, Sweden - OS_PC_MetaG | ecosystem: Environmental > Aquatic > Deep subsurface > Groundwater...
CTGCTTGGAGACTTGCAGCTCTTCGTCCGCTCGCATCAGATCCTCTGCCATAACTTTCTCAACATCACCAATGAGGCTATTCAGCTCTGTCTCTGTATACACTTTCTCCCTGTTCGGTGCCTCTTCTGCTGGCTGCTGATTGATCTGCAATTCAGTGTTCCCCACTCTCACTGTAGCCTTCCTCTCAAGCAATCGGCTGATCTGAGATCTGAAGAGTTTCATGGCTATCATCGCGAATATAAATGCCATAACCGGCCACGACAAGATCACTGCCAGATAATCTCGAATTAGCTGCACTATTTCCATCTACTCATCTCCCTGCACGGCTTTGGACTTCACAGCGTAATGACGCGGCTATTGGAGCAATTTTATTGTATCCGAGATCTTATCACAGATTCTCTTCGCTTGTGTGGCGAGAAAACCATAGCTTCGCCCCAAGTTATCATAGGCCGCAGTGATCAATTGGGGACTGGCATTCGCTGTGAAAGTGCAATTAAAATACAGCCAATAATGTTCGACTCCTTGGTTCCAGATATCGATTCGAAATAGGAGGATCAACAAGCTGCTCTGAACTCGGGTGGGAAGAACCGAGAGTTGGGTCAGCTGGGATCTCATGAATGCGAGATCGTACTTCTTGAGTTCAAGACCTTTCCCTTTGACGGCGGTGGCGTCCGCGTACTTGAGCAGTTCATCATTCGACAAAGAAGTTAGGTCGGCGAACCGCTTCTTTTGCTCATCGGACCGCGCGTCAGGGCCGTCATAAGTACAGTTTATGTCTACAATCCATCTAATCAGTTCTTCATCGATGGAGCGGTCCTTAAGGCGCAAATCGACTATTACCTGCGCCAGGAGGACCTGTAAATACTCCAATTCGGGAATGAGCGCGCTCTTCAGGTCTGACCCAAGTCTCCACCGACGAAACTGATCAAGAACCAGGGTCGTACCAATACCGATCAACCCGGCAATCAGCACGCCGATCACTAATTCACTCACAACCACTCCCCATCCTTACGGTACATCTACAAAAAACTCCCATCCGGTAATCTCCTCAATCTTCTCAACTCCGATCTCGTAATCTTCTGGATCGCCCGGCAACGTCTCCGACTGATTCGGCATCAGATACGCCAGTTCTGTGATCACGCTATCGTCTGTCATAAATAGAGCTGCTTTAAAGCAATGCGTCGGCACAGCCACTTGTCCCGAAAGAAGAATTCTGTACTTCTTGCTTGTTCCGTGCGTCAGGAATGAATCGAGTCTCAATGTCGTAGCGAACGGATTCATGATTTCCCCTTTAGCTAGCATCAACATTCAGTCAGAGCTGCTGACTGTCAACTGGAAACCCATCCGCTTCTAAGCTTGACATACCATACTGCAGGATTGTATACTTGTGCAGAGTGCACCGGTAATTCAGTGGTAGAATGCAAGCTTCCCAAGCTTGACGTCGCGGGTTCGAGTCCCGTCCGGTGCTCTTTTTCTATTTCAACTATATTCGTGCAGAGACACAGCCTCGGCTCACACTGTAGCACCTATCGTCGCGGGAAGCGATGAGATTGCCACGCTTCGCTCGCAATGACGCGACTTTGCATGGGGAGATAGCGAGATTGCCACGCTTCGCTCGCAATGACGCGACTTTGCATGGGGAGATAGCGAGATTGCCACGCTTCGCTCGCAATGACGCGACTTTGCATGGAGCGATAGCGGGATTGCCGCGCTATGCTCACAATGAAGTTATCTAGCGTCACAGGAGGAATGCGAAAGGCGCAGTTGTGCATTACGCAAGAAGGTGCCCCGTTCTATGTGATTATTGCGATGTCGGTGGTGTGACGGATCTAATTACTGTCTTAGTGTCGACTCGGCTTTCCTCTTGTTCGCGAGACTCCGCCAGTAGGCTCGCTCAATAATCATGCTGACTTCGATACTCTTGAATGGTTTGGTGATATAATCATCGGCGCCGAGCAGCAATGCGTCCTTGACCGAAAACGCATCTTCGTATCCGGTCATCATAATAGTACCAACCCCGGGATGCTCCTCTTTGATTTTCCTAAGCAGCGCAAAACCATCCATTTCCGGCATCTTCACATCAGAAAGCACAATATCGATCTTGTTGTCGCTCAGAGTCTGAAGCGCTTCCATTGCTGATTGTGCCAGAAACACACTATAACCTTCCCTCTTCAGGATCTTGTCGAGAAGATTTCGGAGAATCGCCTCATCATCCACGACAAGGACATTCAACGTCTCATCCACGTGACCTCCAGTGCATATCCATAACAATATCTTCTTTCTCGAATTGTCGGTAGCTCGGATACGAATCCGGTCAACTCGTCTGTGATGTCTTCCTGGATCGTCCTATCCACGCATAGAGTGAAGCGACGAATTCGTCAGAGCTCACAAGAGAAACATCATCGCCTTTTCGCAAGAGTTTCCCAGTAGCAATCGCTCCAGTCTCCATGACAGAGCATACAGTGCCTCCGCTGCCTGAAACCACCTGCACGATGTCCTGGAATTCATCCATACCCTTCTTCTGTCCTCCTGCAAGCGCGAGCTTCAACTCACTACCATACGCTTCCCCTGCCGATTCAAGCAACTTCGCAACCGGGTCCCCTTCATTCTCCCCGCTTCCCATTCTACTTTTCACCATGCATGGCACACTTGAGGAGGTGTCGATCTTCGCTTTACAATTGTGTGGCAGCACACACACTGAACCGGGCAGTAGAGGATTAACATCACCCGCGTATTTGACGGTCAACTGCGATGTCTTGTTCCAGACATTGCAGAGAGCCTTAACCGTACCTGTTTGATATCCCTGACAGATCACAATCGGGACCGGGAAATCAGTCTCCAGCTGTGACAGAATTGAGTGAACTACAGGAGGTCCGCCCTCTGAAGTTATGATCACCAGGAGTCTTTCTATGCGCTTGTTCAAGCTTCATCCTTTCAAGACAATCTGATATTTGTATCGGAACGATCCCAGCCAATCTGAAGGGCACCGGCACGAATCTGGCTAAATACTTCTGTCTTGTCGGTCATTCGGGATCAGAGATATCAATTCCGCGCAGGAGTTCCATTATTTGCTTCGACCTATCGCGGATATTTATTTCCACTGTTTCGAGCTCTGAAAGATACTTCTCGGAATCTACCTCCCGTGCCGCTTCACCTGCAGCAGCCGTCTTGAGGACACTCGTCACCCTGTTGACAGTGTCGAGACATAGGTTCACAAGATCACTTGTCGATTTGCGAACCGAGGCTCTCGCCTCGCTCCCTCCGCTGAATTTCGTAGCAGCAATCGCCAGATTCAGCGTCGTTACTCGAATTTCTTCGACCAGGCTTTCCACTGCTCCCCAGTCGGTTTCCGATTTTGCGACAGTTCTCACCATCAGATTGATAGAATCTCCCTAATCTTGGTCTTCAATTCATTTAAGTCTGAGGACTTGACGACGTATGCATCAGCCAGCCATGAGTTGAAATCATCTTTGTAGATAGTGTATGCCGAATTCAACACCACCGGCAGTTCACGGTTGTCTCGTTTGATGCTGCCGAGAATATCAAGACCATCTCTCTCGGCCATTTTGATATCAAGCACCACAAGATCCGGTGCTTCTTTCGCTACCCAATCCAATGCCGCTTCGCCGGAATCGACCGACGATACTTCATAACCTTCGGCCTTGAGTTCGGCCGTGTACAGTTTTCTGATGTTCTCCTCATCATCGACTATCAGTATTTTGTTAGGCATCATTACACCCCTACTTCTGAAATGACATGTATATTCGAGGCTGCTGTTCGTGTAATTCGCAGCCCAGATGTCCGCCGTTATAGCTTATTGCCTCATTTGCAAGAGCGAGTCGCAAATCGGCTGTACTCGTCTGACTCTGGACAAAGCCTTTAAGGACTCCAATGGCCGTTTCGCGATCCATCGTCTGATCATCCGGCAGCACTTCGATCACACTGGCATCCTCTTCACCCGTGCTTATCAATCTCCAAAGGGCGCCCTTAGGAGATAGTTCGCCGAGAACTCCGACAACGTTGTAAAGACCGTGGAGAAGCAGGTCCTTGTGAGCCTGCACAATCACAGCGCTGTCACCTGCTACAGATTGCACACTAATGCCACGCTTCAGAAATGCTGGTTCCACCATCCGCACGACATCGCGAGCAAGCATGTTGAGATCGACGCTTTCGCATTCCTGCGAGTATGACTTCGAGAAGTCGAGGAGAATGTCGAGATGCTTTTCAATGCGCCGCGATTCCTTCTGAATAATCTCGGCACGTTCAATTGCGGTCTCGGAGAGTCCATCAGATTTCACGAGAAGACCAGCGAACCCTCCTATTACTGTTAGAGGGTTGCGCAATTCATGAGCGATCCGGTATGTCATCTCTCCCATCAATGAGAGCTTCTCCATGCGAATTATCTCTTTTTGAGTTTCCTCAAGCTGCCTGTTAACTTTTTCAATCTTCCCAGTATATGATTGAAGATTTTCATACAAGTGCGCTCTTTCAAGCGCTGTGGCGGCCTGACTTGCGAACATCTGCAGCTGTTCAAGGTCGGTTTCGGAGATTCGACGTCCAGTAATCAGATTGTCAGCAGCAATCACTCCGAGCACTCTTTTCCTCGTGTAAAGCGGGGCAATTGCGAGTTCAGGGGCACACAGCAATCGGCCCGTGGCATCTGCCAAAGTCGACAGCTGCTGCATGTCGGTAACACGGATTGGCTTTCTCGATAGGATCGAGTTGGCTAACGGTGAATGCTTGTCGTCGAACGGGAGTATCTGCTGTCTGACAATTCGATCGGTTTCCATGCTCGACAACTGGATGCTCCTGCGATAGCTCCTGATGATGCTTCTTAAGTCTTTGCCTTCGTCAGGGATCGTCCCCCAAATTCTTCCAGCCTCTTCCGCATTGATCGGACCGATAGCATGACACCCAACCAGTTCTCGGGAATTCTCATCGACAAGAAAGACGAATGCCCTGTTGAATCCGAGTCCTTCTCTGGCAGTAACCGCTATGAGCACGATCTTGAGGATATTCTCAGCCTCCATTGTGGCGCCGAGTTGGGCGCTGACTTGTGACACTATAGAGAGCTCGCTTTGCACAAGATTGAGTCGTTGCGACAGCCTCCAGGATTTGGTCCGATCTACAAGAATCCCTGCACAACCGGTGCTGCCATCATTCGTGACTACTGTTGGGATGAGGTGAAGTGTCGCACATCTCATGAATCCCGAACAGTCCGAGAAGTTGATCTCTTCAAGGCTTGCCCTGGCACCGGAGTCGATCACATTACAAATCAACTGCTTCAGAGATACACCGAACATACTTTCGAGTTTTTCGAGAGATGTCGTGTACTGACCTGTATCTTCGCAATCGATGTATGGTCTGAACAGGTCATTAACGACTATAGAGTCGCAGTCCTGCTCCGTGAAGAATGTCGGAAATGGCAGATGTGATAATTCGATGGGTGTTAACCGCTGACGGTGCGGGGTTTGATTCCTGGATTCAATAGCTGTCGACATCCTGCCGCCTATCGGTTATGGGCCACCTTCATAATCTCTTCAGCGATCTTGTCGGATATCTCTTCTGCCATCTCGACAAATTTCGCCCTAACAGAAGTGTAATCCTGGACAAGCCCCGGATCATTCTTATCGTAATCGAGATACGACATCACCGCCGGACCTTTTCTGTTTGCTTCGAAGTACTCGGCAGCAACTGTCTCACCGACAAAGGAGTCCACTACGTACATGCGAACACCGAGAATGTATTTTCTGTGTTGACTCCTGAACACGTAAGGAATGAACGTGTGTGCAGATTTCTGAGTATCCGCCTTCTCGACTTTCAACCAGATCAGGTACCTCACCCCTACAGTTCCAGCAAGGTTTATCATCGCGTCTGGCACGAAGTACCTGGTTTCAGGGAAGGGATTCTCCTTCAACGCAGCTTCAGTTGCTTCTGGTGTTGCAATTCCTATTCCAGGGAATCCGACAATTCTACTGTAAATCCTGTCCGGCAGCTGAAGTTCCTGAAAGCCCTCTTCAGCGCCCTGGAAACAGATTGCAAATGACTGATCGCGGTCCGCGTAAGCGCAATTCGATACCCAAACGAGAATGATCAGCGCGATTGCGAGCGACTTGATCATTTGACCTTCCCCGTCACGCCTCCGGCAGTCTTCAACCTAAATACATGCTTATTAATCAATTCGCGCACTTTCTCGTCAAAGCTCGTGCACTGCTCCTTGAGTAACTGCTGATACTCTGCAGGACAGTTCCGATCGATATCCTCTTTCGTACAGAACTCGATACCGATATAATGTCTCGATTCATCCTCTGTGTCGCAGCGTTTAATCTTTCCGACTATCCCAGTCAGCTTCGCTGTAGCATTCAACTCGAATTCGAGTACAATATATTCGTCCTCAGGCATCGCATCAGTAGATTCGATAAGCATCCCGCCAGCGGAGACGTTAATCACTTCACCACGGAACGGGATCATTCCGGCTGTTTCGTTCTCTTCTGATGCAGGGACGAGAAGCTTAATGTCGATGGGCGACGTAATATCAAGTCTGACATAGCGCCGTCTCTGTTTCGATTGTACACTTCGCGCCTCTTCTAACTGGACGGACCACTCGCCGCGCTCTGTTTTTGATCTCACATCCATGTTCACAATTCACTCTCCTTGTGATATTCTCTTCGTCGGATTTTCACTTCTTCGTTGAATACAAAGTTCGAAATCAGATTGCGTTCGTTCTCACCGAACGTTTGATAAGGTTCTGGAAAGAACGACAGATCGATATTACCAATCTTCACTGAAAACTCCTCACGAGAGATCAGTTCGAACCCGATTAGCCACATCCCGGCGACATCTCTCTCACAGCGCGCGACCTTCGCCAGAGTTCGAAACACCCAGCCAGTCGCGGGCAATGATAGCTGCACTGAAAGGATTGAACCGGGCTTGATCGCATGATCGCTACTGAAAAGAATGCCGCCAGCGGACAGGTCATGGGTGGATGAGTGCTGCCACTCTAGGTCATCATATCTTTCGGTGCCTGCAATAACTCTTGAGACTTCCTTGAATCGAAATGCAATTGATATTTCTACTCTCGCAAATCTTCTTCTCTGAATCCGCTCGAAACTCCGCGGTGCCGCAAGAACGTACATCTCCCTCTGATTCGACGTGAAACTCCGCAGCACTTTGCTCGCGAACCTGTATGCACATACTGGACCGAAGTAGGTTACACCACAGGGAGAGCCTTCGCAGAATAGAGGCTCTCCGCTAAGCCACTCCGGTCGGGCAATTATGGGGCATTCTTCCTCGAAACCCTCAATGCGCGTCAGATATGTCCCGGACCTGCCCCCGAGCAGAAACTCAAGTTCAAGCTTGTCCCAGATCGACAATTCCGGGGTGACTAATTTTACAGTGCCTGTCTTATCTGCACGCATCTATCTCAGACCTTTTCGCTTTCCTTAAGATTCAGCTTTCCCTGTGCAAGTGCTAATTCAAGAATCTTGCGCGCTAGTGCAGTTCGAGCCATATCTCCCTTGTTCTGATAGACAAACTCCTGCGAACTCCTGATTGCGGCATTGAAATACTTTTTCGCCTCGTCGTGAGTTCCAAGTCTCCTGCAAAGCTCGCCAAGTATGTACTCCACTTGAATTTGTTGATTTCCTGATGATACCTGATGACCCGCTTCATAAGCGTTCTTGTAGAATCTGAATGACATCCTGAGCGCATCATGCTCGCTGAGAGGGACGAAGTCCCAACTGGTCCTCAACTGCTTCAGGAACTCACGGTAGGAATCGTAGCCACCGTATGGCGTCGCAAACACATCATCATCGCCGACAATCTGAATGCTGTCAGTGCTGATGCGAATCATTTCCTGGAAGCGACGAACGGAAGCTTCGAGACGCTCTCCTGCCCCTGAGAGGAATGCCAGAGCCTGGCTGTATCCTTCACGTAATTCGCCGGAGATCGCTTCAGTCGTAAACCCTGTATCTTCTAGATGATTCTTTACAGAATTGTGAAGTTTAAGACGGACGTCTTCGAACTTATTATATATGCTGTCGAGATTCCTCACGTGATCCTCAAGGTTGGATACATAGCTGAAATAGATGTTTTCGACTTCGGACTTGGGAGAGGTGCATTCTCTGAACATCCAGCCGACTCTGACGAAATACCTTGCAACATCAAGTACCGACGGACGATCGGACAGCATCTCATCGTATATTCCCAGAAGTAGCTTGTTTATCGCTGTCTGATGAGGGCATTTCTGAATATCTATATTGTCACCGAGCATCTTGATGACATTCTGGTCTTCCGCAAGGATTAGCGCATGCTTCTGCTTCATTGGCGCTAGCTTATAGTTTCTAAACGCCGTGTCATTCTTCCAGTCCTTAAACTTGGCCGTATATTCTCTTGTGAAGAAGCAGCTCGAACAAGTAGCCATGAAGTATAGCAGAGGATGGAATCTCTGATATCTTGTGTCTTTCCACTTGATTTCTGTGGGACAAAAGTCAGTGTCTCGCCCTCCCTCTACGTATGCGCCTACTTTGATCGTATCAAATTCATTCACCGTCTTGCATACGGGGCATTCAATCTTCTGCAGGTATAGTGGTGAATCATGTGTCATGTTTGAATTCCTTCCTCAGGCTGTCTGCCGAGATCCTTCTTCTATGATGCTTGACATGAACTCGCGTTCCGCTCTGGTTAAACTGACTGCCAGCCTTGTGTCCTTGCTATTGTGTCCAACAGATGGACCGGTCAGTCGGTTGATTACTCTCGCTCCCATGCCAGTGTTCTCGATGAGATCGGCTGAAGTCGGCATGCATGTGACAACGTCATTCATGATTTTGGGGAATGCGATCGAGCGGTTCGGCACTTGCTCTGACTGAGCTTCACGGACAGACCTTTCGCGGATAACCGCGAATATGACAGCGATCGCGGCGACTGTTGCGAAAAACAGTCCATCCAATACGATTTCCAATATTTGGTAATTGCTCATCCCACCCTCTTAAGCCTTCACATCCAGGTGAGGCTGCGATTGCTTCTTATTCTTATCCTTATTCATATCCCTTTTCTTTTTCTGTTTCTCATTTTGTTGCTTGTCTCTGTGAATAATCACTTCGTCCGTCTTTGGCAGTGGTGCAGTTTGTTCCTGTTTCTGAGTCATCTTGTTTTCGAGCTGCATGGCAAATTGCCGCTGATCCATGTCTGGTGCTGCCTTCTGAATCTGATTGACCTTCTCAGCCGCCAGCGTCTTGGCCATGTGGTCAGCTATGTCAATTGGCCGAACCATGCTAAATACCTCAAAAGACTATAGTCCAAACTTCTCCCTCACCATACCCCGAAGCTTCATGATCGATTTAGTATGGATCTGAGATACGCGAGACTCGGAGATCTGCATTACTTCGCCTATTTCCTTAAGCGTCAACTCCTCGTAGTAATAGAGCGCGATGACAAGCTTCTCCTGTTCAGAGAGATTCGATATCGCCACAACCAGAAATGCCCTCAACTCATCCTTTTCGATAGTGGCAATCACGCTGTCTCTAGAGTGATCTTCGACAGCCTCCACGCGGGGAATCTGTCTGTTATCCTCTTCGCCGTATATCATCTCGTCGAGCGAGAGTATTGTAGTGCCGGACACATCCCTGAGAGCATGGTGCAGATCGGACAAGCTGATATCCAGATGATCCGCGAGTTCGTCATTGTTGGGATTTCTTCCAAGATCGTTTTCAAGTTTGACGAGCGCTCTATCGATCTCGCGCGACTTGGCTCGCGTGGATCTCGGCACCCAATCAAGTGCTCTGAGTTCATCGAGAATCGCACCACGGATACGCGGTACTGCATAGGTTTCAAACTTCACACCACGATCCGGATCGAAATTGCTGAAGGCCTCTATCAAACCGATTACTCCAGTATTTACAAGATCAGAAAGTTCGACTGACTTCGGGAATCCCATAGCCATGCGGCCAGCCACGTTTTTCACGAGAGGCAGATACTTAACCAGAAGCTGTTCCCGGGTTTCCGGATCGCCGGTCTGGCGATAGGCCACCCAGATTTCTTCCTTCGCCTTCATAGAGAGTCCTTCCTTGAAGTTAGCAGAGAGCCCTCAACTTGGACAGATTTCACCGTCGGCTCTGGAGCTATATTAATGATATCGTCATTTTCTGATTTGAGATTTAGTGCTGAGAGTGGATCTCTCGCACCCCAATGAGCTTTCGCCCATAGGCTTAGGTCTGGTGGAATGCACGTCGTCAGCATCCGGGCAGTCGTCTCAATCGAGTCGCTCCACTGCGAATCGCCAAATCCAGCAGTCAAGATACTGTGATTCAACACGATAGGCCGAAGACCCCGGTACTCACATATGTGAGACATAGCTGGAATCTTGTGCTTGAGAAACTTCTCCATCATCAGGCGAAGATTCTCCGATGTGCGTTTTCCTTCCTGATCTGTATCTGCGCGGTTGACTGTGACTCCTATCCTGGCAGATGGGTCAGTCGTTAGCAGGTACTTTGCAACCGCATATGAATCTGCAACCGCGGCGATGTCGGGTGTTGTCACGAGCAGGACTATATCGGACAGTCTGGCTACGGTCGTAACTTTCGACGATATCCCCGCGCCACTATCTACAATTATCAAATCAAAATTTGCTTTCAGCCATTCCAGCATTGTCCTGCTATCTTCCACGCTGTGCGCGAATCTCCAGTCAGCATTGCTGAACCCGCTACCTGCCGGCAGAAGGCTGAAATTCTCCGAAATCGAGAGAATCGATTCTTCAAGCCTGCAAGTGGCTGCAAGAACATCTTCGATAGTGAACACCGGCGTCTGACCGGTCAGTATGTGCTGGTTTCCGAGTCCAAGATCAGCGTCAATCAAAAGAGTCCTGATGCCATCGAAAGCATGCTTGACCGCTAACGAAAGCGAAATAACGCTCTTGCCGACACCTCCCTTACCCGAAGTCACCGTCAGAGTGAGTGGACGAGAAAGGGCTGCCAGCCTGGTTTTCATGTCAGATGTTTGTGTCATATGCGCACCCCAATCGTACCGACCACCTTTCCAGCCAGATTCTTCATATTGGCGACCTGCAAATCTGCGGCAGAGGCTCTGCCCGTCGAGAAGAAAGAAAATCTGACCTTCTCGAGAATCGAGAGGTTAATAGCCGAACCATACACATGAGTCTGATCGAGAAATGTTAGTGCCGTTGCCGTTATTCCTACTGGCTTGAAGAAACTATGCCATCTTCGCAAATCCTGCCATCGACAGTAGGCAGGAAAAACAAGCCAGATTTCATCTACGCTAAGCCGATCGAGTTTCTCTAAGATGCTGTCTCGCTCTGAAACCGCTCCTACCGGGATACCGGGAGTATCGATCAGCACGATACCTGCTGATGCGAGATCGCGATGAGACGGTGCACCCGATACGCACGGTATTTTGAGAATATCGGCGAATCTCTTGAGTTCATCCGAAGCGGATGGCTTGAAATCGTCCAGTGTCGATAGTGTGACTTTCGTCTTCTTCTTGAAAAGGAAATGCGACGCCACCTTGGCTGTCAGAGAACTCTTCCCTGAGCCGGGAGGCCCAATCAGCGCGATGCTGGTCGCCTTCCCTGCATACAGCTTCACGTCGGCAGGCTCAGTGAGTCTTTCGCTGATCTCCGAGATTATCGCACTGCGGACCAATATCTCGTCAGTCAGGTCGATCTCAGATTTTTCTATGTCTGCAAGAATGCTCTCGGCCAATGTCGCATCGATATCCTGGTCGACGAGGTTTATGTAGTGTGGAGTCAGGTGCTCGCTTATGCGCTCACCGACAGCGCAGGTCTTGCCTGCGAAGGCAAGATATCTGACATCTTTTTGAAGCTCTCTAAGAATGTCCATTACTTCAGAAATGCTTTCTGCAGAAGCAACATTCTCGACACTCTTTGAATTGTTATGCCCCACTCCGCCCGATGAGATTGTGCCATCATCCACGCAGGCAGTGACCTGGAAGACTCTTCCACCGGGATGATTTCGTCCATCGCGTGCATCGAGTGGGGTCGTCTTCAGGATGATCGCATCGGAACCAAGTTCCCTCTTGACCAATCCCAGAGCTTCGGAGACAGTCTCCGCTTGGAAATTTCTAATTCGCATTTTCGCCCAACCCTATTATGGCTACTGAATAAACTTCGATTTCCGGTATAATCTCATTGTACGAGAGTACGGATACCGTCGGCCTGACTGATGCCAACAGCCTGCGCAACGCGAGTCTCAGATTGGCGGGAACCAATGCGAGCGGAATTTCTCCGGCACTGGCAAGCTTCTCTGCCTCGACTGTTACCTTCTGCAATATTCTTTCCGAAACCTCCGGGGGCAGAACAAATGTAAGCCCCGACTTCTGCGCCTGCACTGAGTCAGTCAGAATTTTTTCGATATTCGGATCGAGTGTGAAGACATTGATCTTACCCTCTGGATTGAGGAACATGTTCGTGATTGTCCTCCGCAGGGCAAGTCGTGAATATTCGCTCAACACATCCGGGTCCTTGGTGGCTTCGCCGTAGTCGGCTATTACTTCGAGGATCGATTGCATGTCTCTGATCGGAACCCGCTCTTCAAGCAGGTTTTGCATCACTTTGTGGAGCACACCGAGTGAGACGATCTCAGGAATGACTCCATCGATCGCCGCCGGCGCATCCTTCTTGACTCCGTCGATCAGATTCTGAACATCCTGTCTGGTGAGCACTTCAGCAGCATGTTCCTTCACCACTTCTGTTAGATGTGTGGCGATTACGGCAGCAGGCTCGACGACTGTGAAGCCTTTCATTTCAGCAAGATCCTTGAGATTCGCTATGATCCACTTCGCTTGCAGTCCGAAGGCCGGGTCAACAGACTTGAATCCTTCCAGATCATCTTTCAGATTGCCGGGATTGATCGCGAGAAGGTGGTCGACCATCAACTCGTATTTAGCGACCGTGATGCCTTTTACTTTCAACTCGTACTGATTCGGCTTCAGTTGGACATTATCGCGAATCCTGATCGGAGGTACTATAATTCCAAGCTCCTGTGCGAGCTGCTTGCGAATCATGCCGACCCGTGCCAGCAAATCACCTTCCTGCTGTACATCGACGAGGGGGATCAGTCCGTAACCGATCTCCAGCTCCAGCGTGTCGAGTCGTAAGAAATCTTCAGCCTGCGCCTCGGGAGTTTCTTCATGTTCTGGACGCTGTACTTCGGTGTCACCCTGCGCATTCTTCTTCGCCTCTCGCTGTGACTTGGAGAGCGTGATGCCGGTGATTCCGACGAGAATTCCGAGGATGCCGAAAGGAATCGATGGAAGACCCGGCATGAGTGCAAAGAAGAAAAGAATTCCGGACGCTATGAGAATTGCCCTGGGACGACTCAACAATTGTCGGCTCATTTCCGAACCGAGGTTGGCGCTTGATGCTGCACGCGTCACCAGAAGTCCCGCCGATGTTGCGATGATCAGCGCTGGGACCTGCGACACAAGACCATCACCAACAGAGAGCAGTGTATATGTAGTCAGTGCTTCCTTGATCGGCATGCCTTTCTGGAGCACGCCGATTATGAATCCACCGATGACATTAATGATCGTAATCAGTATTCCGGCAATGGCGTCACCGCGAACGAATTTGGAGGCACCATCCATAGCTCCGTAGAAATCCGCCTCCTTGGAAATATCTTCTCGTCGCCTACGTGCATCAGCTTCGGTGACCAACCCCGCATTTAGATCAGCATCGATAGCCATCTGTTTGCCGGGCATCGCATCGAGAGTGAATCTCGCGGCCACCTCGGAAATCCTGCCGGCTCCTTTAGTGATGACCACAAACTGGATAACGACCAGAATCAGGAATACGATGAAACCAACGACATAATTGCCTTTGACAACAAATGTGCCGAATGCATTGATAACGTCGCCCGCGAAGGCCTCGCCCAGAATCAATCTCGTCGATGCCACGTTGAGTGATAGTCTAAGCAGCGTGACAACGAGCAGCATACCGGGGAACACGGAGAGTTCGAGCGGACGATTGATATAGAGCGTCGTAAGCAGTACTATAATCGAAAACGATATGTTGAATGCCAGAAGCACATCGAGAAGAGCCGGCGGCACAGGTATAACGAGTACAATCAAGATACACATTACGCCAAGCGCCAGGAAGATATCGGCGTGTTTACCGAATCCGCTCGTTGTCGACGGAGCTGATGGCATCAATATCCGCCCTTCAATCTGTAAACGTATGCCAGCACTTCAGCCACCGCTCTGAATAGGCTCACCGGAATCTGCATGCCGGTATCACACGCCTTGAACAAAGCGCGGGCCAATGGCCTATTCTCGATCACGGGGATGTCATGCTCCCTCGCGATTTCTTTTATGCGTTCTGCTATGAGCCTTTGTCCTTTGGCGACGACAACAGGGGCATCCATAGTCTCCGTGTCGTATTTTAGCGCTACGGCGAGATGAATCGGGTTGGTCACCACTACATCAGCCTTCGGCACGTCGGACATCATCCGTCGGAATGCGGCATCCCGCTGTAAGTGGCGGATGCGGCTCTTGACCAGGGGATCACCTTCTGTGTGTTTCATCTCTTCCTTTATCTCCTGCTTGGTCATTCTTATCGATTTTTCAAAATCCCATTTCTGGAAGGCGTAATCAGCTACAGCCAACACCGCAAGCATCAGACTGCACTTGAGTGCGACACGGAACATTGCAGCTCCGATGAAGCTGAGCACTTGAGAGACAGACATGTCGGGAAGCTGATTCACGAACTTCAATTCTGAACTAACAGCGTAATACCCGACAACGCCGATGAGCGCCAGCTTGAACACGTCTTTCCCAAGTTCAAAAAGTGACTTGGTTGAGAGAAGCTTCATTATGCCCTTGAACACGTCAAGCTTCTCCAACTTCGGCTCAAGAGGCTTTGTGCTGACGACAAAACCGACCTGAAGGACGTTTGATACGGTGCCTATCACGACCAAAACGAGGACTATAGGACCGGTTGCGATTGCAAATGTCATCATTCCCTGCTTGAAATACAGGCTGAAGCTCGATGCAGTTACTGCGTGTTCAGCGGCGTTGGAGAACACAAATATCGCAAGCTCCTTTATGTGCCCAATCGAAAAGGGAATCGCGAAGTACATAGTCGCTAGCCCGAACAGGAGTATCATCAGCGATGACAATTCCTGCGATTTTGCGACCTTTCCCTCTTTGCGCGCCTCACGACGCCTTCTCGGGGTTGCCGGCTCGGTTTTTTCCTGTGCGGGCTGGTCAGCCAATGGTTACCTCGCTAACGAGACTATCATCTGACTGAGGCCGTCCTGAAGCCTCATCAGACTCTGTTGAAAAATGTATGCGAATATCGGTAGTGATATTCCCACGACGAACAAGCCGATCATGATCTTCAGTGGAAAGCCAACTATGAAAATGTTCATCTGTGGGACGGTCCTCGAGAGCACACCGAGTGCGCAATCTGTAAGGAGAAGTGCCAGCATTACCGGGCTGGCTATTTTCACGGCGATCACAAACGCCCCGGCACTCATGCGAATCAGCTCATTTGCATTCTGAATGTGTAACTGGACAGTCGCCATGGGAACCAGCTTGAAGCTGTCCACCATGCCGGACAAAATCATGTGATGACCATCCATCATCAGGAAGAGAAGTGTCGCGAGCAAAAACTGGAACTGACCAATGATCGATATATTCTGTGATGTCGTTGGATCTATGACGTTGACAATAGCGAAGCCAACCTGGAAACCGATGAGCCCACCGGCAAACTGAACTCCTATGAACAGCAGGTAGAACATGAATCCGATCAGAGCGCCCAGCAAGAATTCTGTCACGCCAACGCCGAGGAGCTCAAGAAGGCCAGACGGTGAAACAAACACAGCTGGTTTCGCAAACGGGAAGATTAGGAATGAAAGAATCATCGCGAAAGCGAACTTGATCTGCACCGGGAGTGTCTTGTGACTGAAGATCGGCGCTGTGGCCATTATGCCGGCCGAACGAAACATGCTCAGTAGAAAGATCTCTATCTGGCTTTGTGTGATATCGAAGATTGAGTTCATTCAGTCGGTCTCGCAAGTCGGTGTTTCGTGTCAATCATACTGCACTGACACTTTGCAAACCTTATGCCCGACTCCGCCACACTACCTAAGCTATTGTGTTACGGCATGTTGCGCCCATTCGGGAACCAATCGCAGACATTATGAGGCTTGTTTGGGGGAATTATTTTCCAAAATGAGGAAATCTTTTCGCGAGAATCGACAAAGCAGGCTGGCTCTCAGGCACTTATCCGCAGCCGAGTTTCGCTTTTTACCCGACCAGACCCGGAATCGACTCGAAGAGTCGGGTTGTGAAGTCAGTGACGATTGAGATCATCCACGGCAGGAACAGGATCAGTGCGAATGCAACTGCCACAATCTTCGGGATGAATGTCAGTGTCATTTCGTGAATCTGTGTGACAGCCTGAAAAATCGAGATTATCAATCCGATGATCAGTCCGAAAGCAAGCATGGGGCCTGCAACCAGCAAGGTCAGCATGATCGCCTCTCTCCCAAGCCCCAGTACGAAATCTACAGTCATGGTACTCCTACTTATAGAAGCTCATCACAAGTGAATTCACCAACAGATACCACCCATCCACCAGCACAAACAGTAGTATCTTGAAAGGTAGTGCCACCATGATTGGCGGCAGCATGAGCATACCCATTGACATCAAGACCGATGCCACCACCATGTCTATTACCAGAAACGGTATGAACACGACAAATGAAATCTGAAACGCAATCCGCAATTCAGATATGATGAAACCAGGAATCAGGACCCATATCGGAATGTCTTGCGCGTTCTGTGGTCGTTCCATTCCGGAGAATTTAACAAACAGCGCAATATCCTTCTCTCTGGTCTGCTTGAGCATGAATTCCCGGATAGGCTGCATGCCTCTCTCGTACGTCTCTTCCTGTGAAATCTCACCGTCGAGATATGGTTTGATTGCATCCTTGTGAACTTGACCGATGATAGGTGCCATGATGAAAATCGTCAGGATTAGCGAAAGTCCGACAATCAGTTGAGCCGGTGGCATCTGCTGAGTGCCGATCGCCTGCCTTACAAACGACAGTACGATTACGATTCTCGTGAAGGATGTCAGCATCATCACAATCGATGGCGCAAGTGTCAGAACTGTCAGCAGAAGTACAATCTGAAGCGTTGTGGAAAGATCCTTCGGACTGTTCGCCTCGGTAACTTCAACGGAGATCTTCGGCAATCCTTGCGCGGCCAGATCTGTGGGAAGCAGCATGTACAACACAATTGCTACTCCCGCCAGCGACAGAACTATTCCTATTAGTCCTTTTTTTGGCATCAGCTTAGCACTTTCTTTACTACAGCTTGGAAGTCAGCGTCGATAGATGCGACCTCGCCTGCTGCAGGTATGTTCTAAATGGCGATCCTTTTTCTCTCGCTCCATTCTTCACGGGAGCGGAGAAATTCTGATCGCTCACATCCGCGACCAGGTTAACGTTGCTTTCAGACACTCCCAACAGAAGCACTTTCTCCCCAACGCGCATTAGACATACGAATTTCTTGGGTGCAAAGTAGCTACGTTCGAGAACTTCCAATGATCCCTTGCCACCGAGGATGCCTGATTTCCCCAGTGTGAATTTCCTCATCACTATCATCGAGACGTATATCAGCGCGACGATGACAATGACCGCAACCGCAAGTTTCACCATCGCCGGCCAGAGGCCGTCGGAAACATCAGGTAACGGCACAGGCTCCACTCCCTCTTGACCGAACACAGGAGAGGTCATCGCGGTAGCCGCTGCTGCGAACAGTGTCGGGAATATTCGCATCTAAGCCCCCAGACTCTTCAGTCTCTCATCCGTAGATATGAGACTTGTCACACGAAGTCCGAAGTTCTCATCGATTACTACAACTTCGCCTTTTGCAACAGCCTTGTTGTTAACAAGCAGGTCAACCGGTTCCCCCGCTAGCTTGTCCAACTCAACAACAGATCCCGGACTGAGATTCAGTATCTCCTGAATGCTCATCGTCGTCCTGCCAAGTTCGATCGAGACAGGCAGATCAACATCAAGCAGCATATCCAGATTCTGTGGTCCAGATGCTCTCCCTGCGTTGTTAAGCTGCCTGAAATTAGCAGACTTGGCTTCTGTCACACCAGCTGCAGCATCTTCGGAGAACGACCCACCGATGTCGGCGAACGATGACTCCACCGAGTCACTGACACCATCCATGGAGTCAATAGAATCGACAAGGTCGCCATCAGAAGCGTCATCAGGGGACATATTGTCCATACCTGACCGAGCAGCTTCCCCATCCTCTGATGGATTAGCACCGTCGTTCTTCTCAGCTTCCGGTGACTGCTGCCCTTCGGGCGAATCAGTGCCCTCCATACCATCTTCGGGTTCTGTCACCAATTCCTCCTGTGGCAGTGCTTGGTCAGTCATTTCTCATCTCCTATTCTGAGTAAGCGCCAACTATCTCGCAGCCGCGCATCTTTCCATGTAATCCAGGTCTCGCCAGAAACTTGGGGCGACCGTTGACATTCAATTCGATCGGTTCGGCAGCTTTTCGTTCCAGAGTCACGATATCTCCGACCCTTAACCTCAGGAAATCGCGTATCGTTAGCGTTGTTGTCCCGAGTTCAGCTGAGATCGGGATTCTGACTTTTTGTAGACTGTTCTGCATATCGTGCGACTCTCGCTCACCACCTGCTTTTGATTCGGAGTCCATCCAATGCTGGGCAGTCAACCGATCTACAAGTGGCTCGAGAGTAACGTACGGGTAGCAAATCGTCAGCAAACCGGATGACCCAAACATTCTGATCTGAAAAGATATCACGATCACGGATTCACCCGGAGGGATGATCTGAACAAACTGCGGGTTTGTCTCGAAACCGGCCCGTTTGAAATCGAGGCTTTCAATGTGAGCCCAGGCCGTGCCGAGCTCATCGAAGACCTTGTTGCCTATTCTGATCATCACGCTCTTCTCGATTCCGGTGAGTTCCCGATCCGTCTCAAGAATCTTCCCCGTGCCACCGAACATTCTGTCGACAAACAGGAAGCAGAGCGTCGGATTGAAATCGACGATCGCCGCACCATCAAGCGGGTCCATCCCCACGGTAAATGTGCAGCTGGGATTCGAGAGCGACATCAGGAATTCGGAATACGTGATCTGATCGACAGATGCAAGCCTCACGTCAACCATAGAACGCGTGACAGTCGACAAAGAAGACGCCAGATGTCCCGCAAAGTTGTCGTGGATATTCTCAAGATTCCTGATCTGATCCTTGGAAATCCTGTTTGGATGCTTGAAATCGTATGCGATTACGGAGCGATATTCCTGTTCGCCTTCATCGAACGTCTCATCTGTCTGATCATTCGACGACACCGTCGACAGCAGCGCATCAATCTCATCCTGTGATAGAATCTTCGCCATATCTAAGTCGCCCTACTGGAGCACGAAATCCTTGAAGTATACAGCCGTAGCCTTCGCAGGATCGGCCAGTTGATTAATCTTGTCCAGAATTTGAGTCCGGAGAGACTCCCGCGATCTGGTATCTGCAAGTTCATCGACCGTTCTTGCTGACAGAATTGTTATCAGTGCGTCTCTGATCTTTATTTCTCGGGACTCGAAGATCTGTAAATCTCCAGCTTTTCTCAATTCGAACGCCACCGAACACGACAGAAAGCGCGATCCGACTGTGCTGGCCGGGTTGACGATAATCTGGCTGACCTCAAACAACTGTTCTTCGCCTGCGCCAGCAGCTTCTCCGTGACCGCCGCCGCTATGCTCCGGTTCCGGCACCTCTGCCACCTCTTCTGATGCAGCCGATGGATCATGTGCCAACATCGGTTTGAGAACCTCGGCAGTAACGATGTAACCTGCTAGAACAGCAACAATCGCCACAACGGCAATCACCGCTATTTTGACGAAGAGCTGCGTCGTACGTCCGGCAGATGCTCCGCCTTTGACATCTTCCGGATTCTTTACCGCCTGATCTGCTTCTTTAACTTCCGGCATATCTGCTCCTAGCTACGCTCCTGAGGTTCCCCAGAGGCGATAAAGCCGCTGGAGAGCCTCCTGAAGCTTGCGACACGCTCTATCACATCGTCAATCGACTCCTTGACCATGATCTTCTTGCCTGTTGTCAGACTAATGATCGTGTCGGGAATCGCTTCCACGAATTCGATAAGATCCGCGTTGATTACGAGTTGCGTGTCATTTAAGCGGGTGACCTTTATCATCATTACCTCTTAAGGTTCACAAGTTCATCGAGCATGCTATCGGATGTCGTAATCACTCTGGCGTTCGCCTGGAATCCGCGCTGAGCAATGATCATGCCGGTGAACTCCTGAGCGAGATCGACATTCGACGCCTCGAGTGCTCCCGATGAAATAGTCGCCGGGATCGTCTCTCCGGCAACGCCAACAGCTGCCTCGCCCGAGTTAGCCGATTCCTGATACAGAGACTGGCCATTTTTTCTCAGACCCTGTTCGTTGCTGAAATCAGCAAGCACGATTTGGGCGAGAGTCCTGGTTACGCCATTCGTGAATATCCCGAGCACCTGCCCGGTAGGATCGATAGCAATCTTATTCAGGATTCCGAGTCCATATCCATCCTGGTTTATGATCGATGCAGTTGAAGTCGATGCGAACCCCGTGAGCCCATCGAATCGTCCAGCCGTACCGGCGTCAATTCTAATGTCC
>Ga0180009_10002720_pt1 | contig 20692 bp, 19 predicted proteins | sample OS_PC_MetaG_FD_123537 | JGI IMG/M metagenome (GOLD analysis project Ga0180009, IMG submission 123537) | Groundwater microbial communities from the Aspo Hard Rock Laboratory (HRL) deep subsurface site, Sweden - OS_PC_MetaG | ecosystem: Environmental > Aquatic > Deep subsurface > Groundwater...
CTGCTCGGCATGAAACGGCCGCGGCTCTCGCAGCTGATCAAGGAGCATGGCATCTCGGTCGCCGATTGCAGCCCGGCAGGCTGGGCGGCCGGCACGGAGCAGACAGGAGTCACCCATGACTAGACGGTTCGCAACTCTCGGCATATCGGTCGTCATGACGGCCGTTGTGGGCTGTGGCGGGATCGAGCCGGGGCTGGTGCAGGGCGTGGAGACGCAGCTCCACTCGGCGGGGGAGCGCGGCGTGGCTCCGGCCTGGATGGCGGAGCTGGATCTGCCGGGCTGCGAGTGTCTGCAGCAGCTGTCCGATGCTCAGCGGCAGCGGGTGCGCCTGCTGGGGCACCCGCTCGACCCTGCTCTTGTGATTGCCAGCGTTGATGGCGATCCCACGTGCGTCGGGACCGAGCCGCTGGACGCCTTCCAGGCGGTCGCCCCGACCAAGGAGCAGCCAACCCCCGGCCTCAAGTCGACGTCCGTAATCAACCCGGCCGCCCAGGTTCTGCCCGAGGACGACCCGGTCCCGATCAGGCCCGAGGATGCCGAGCAGGGCCAGCAGGGAGGCAGCTCCAGCAACCAGGGCGCCGAGGAGTCGGGCACCGAAACGAAGGGACCGGGTGTGGTGCTGCAGATCAGCGTCTCCGACGATCCGGTCCCGATCCGCGACACCACGCCCCTCGCCCCCCACCTGACACTCTCCAGCGACTGACCCGCCCGCCCCGCCGGACTGCCCTTGGGGCCCTTAGCTGGGGGCAGGCGCCCTGCCCTCCCGCACCGCCTGGTATAGCTGCTCTCGCTCCACAGACAGCCGCTGCAGCAGCTCGACCACGTCGGGTCGGCTCTCCACGAACCGGAACAGATCCGAGGCGGGTAGCTGAACCAGCTGGCAGAAGCCGTGGGCCGTCACCGTCTGGCGGGCCGGACTGTCCTGGAGCAGCGATGTCTCTCCGAACAGGGCTCCGTCGACCAGTTGCTCCAGCACGGCCGACTCCTCGGCGACGATCAACCGGCCGAGCAGGACGAAGTACAGCCCGAGCGGGGGATCGCCCTGCCGCACCAGCACCTGCTGGTCATTCAGCCTCAGGGGCCGACACTTGCGCAGCAGCAGCTGCGCGTCCGCCTGGCCCAGCGCACGGAGCAGCGGCGAGAGGTGCAGCAGCATCTGCTGCAACCTGTCGCGGTAGCTCTTGCGCACCAGCGTGCTGGTCTGCGGCGATCGCAGCATCTGCTCGAGCAGGTCCTCCTCGAACACCAGCAGGGTGGCATCCTCCAGCACCCGACAGACCACGTGGGCACGACCGTCCCCGAGCAGGGCCAGCTCGCCGATGATGTCGCCCCTCACGAGCGTCTCCAGCTCGCTGCCGCCCTTGACCAGCGTGACCTGCCCGCGCTCGATCATCATCAGCTCGCGGCACTTGCTGCGTTCTTCCAGAATCGTCGCGCCGGCCGGGTACCACCGCCGCGGTGCTTCACCGGCGAGCTCGGCCGGGATCGGCAGCTCGAGCATCGGGGCGCGGGGGGAGGAAACAGATGTCGGTCCCTCCTCCGGGTCGTGCGGATCGAGGTCTGCGTCCTCGTCCCGTCCCGGCGCCTCCCTCGGCTTCTGCTTCCCGGGAGCTGGCTCGGTGTCACGCATCCAGGGAGGCTTCGCCGGCTCGGATCCGTGTTCCTGTCCGCCTGTCAAGATCTGGTGGCGCAGATCCTGCAACCTGGGAGCTTCATCGGGCAGGTCGATCTCCTCGCGGGTCGGGTCGGTCGGCCCCGCGCCCAGTCCGGGCAGCGAGCGTTTGACCGTCTCCTCCCTCCAGGGTCTGGCGGGGCCGCCGTGCGGTTCCTGTCGCGGCAGCACCACCACCTGCTGACCGTCAGAGACGCGACGAGATCGCCCCCGGCGGAGGGCGGCCTCGATCGCCTCCGCGTCGAGCAACTTCGACTGACGGATCTCGTCGATCAGCTGCCGCGCCTCGGTGTCCACCGGGCGCACGCGAAATACCCTGCCGCAGATCGCGACCGCCTCGGTGTAGTCCTCCTTGTTGAAGCAGACCCAGGCCGCCCTGGTCAACGACCCCATCGCGTCGTCGACCTGATCCAGCTTCAGCTGCACCTTCGCCATGTCGACCAGTACCTGCGAGTCCTGCGGGTCGACCTCGAGGGCCGCCCGGTACCCGGCGAGCAGGCCGTTCAGCTCGTTCTGGTAGGATGGCGGGACATCAGACCCCATTTAGCAGGTCCAGATGGGGCTAGTTGTGCTTCGGTGTCAGCGTCAGCGGGCTCTCCACGCCCACCGGCTGGCCGCTGAAGGGCGGGAACCGCCATCGCATGATCGCCTTGCGCATGCAGTCGATCATCAGGCCATCGTAGTTGGGTCGGACGTCGATGTTGGAAGGCGTGCCGTTGGGACGAACGGAGAAGGCCACCGTCAACGTGATGGTCTGCCTCCTCAGCGACGGGTTCTTCTTCATCGCGCGCTCGTAGCAGGCCTTGAGCACCCTCTTGTTCTGGCGCATGGTGCCAACGACCTGGTCCTGCGTCAGATTGCCCTCGGTCAGCTTCGGGGCTATGTGCTGGCCGTTGACCATCAGGACCGAGGGATCCACCTTGATCGTGCCCGGGTTCGCCAGCGCCTGCGCCAGCAGGCGTTTGAGATCGACCACCTCCTTACGCAGACCGTCGCCCTCATCACGGCACTTCTCGAGCGCAGGCTTGGACACGTCGATGCACTTCTTGTCGCCCCCGCACGAGACTGCGGCCATGGCCAGCATGACCACGAGCAGCCTGGACCATTGACTTGTCAGATTCGACATTGCTCTTTCGTCTCCCGTAGCAGTGGCTGCCTCGCTGTCTCGAGTCCGGAGTATACTACGGCCAGCCTCCGCGTCCCAGGGTGAACTGACTACTTTGCTGCTGATTTCGTGGGCTTCTGCTCTTTATTCTTGGGTTTCCCCTTCGGTGTCGACTGGCGCAGGGCCTTGTCGAGGTACGTTCGCAGCGACTGCAGGGTGTGGGGGTCGTTCTGCACGAAGCTCAACAGCTGCCACTCGTCCTGCCCGCCGAGCTTCAACAGCGATTCGGCCACCAGGTTGAGCGCGGCCGGGGCGTCGTTGAACATCGGATCGCAGCGGTAGGTGAGCAGGAAGTCCCTGAACGGCTCGAGGATCGTCTTGTCGCCGATGACCGACAGCGCCCTGACGACCTCCACCACGGCGAGGATCGGCGTCTCGTGGTCCGCCAGGTGCTGCAGAAGCGGTTGAACGGCCTCCGTGGCCTTCAGGTCTCCCAGGGCCCGGGCCATGATGTCGACGGCCTTGCCGCGCGTGCCATCCACGAAGCTGAAGCGCGATTTCAAGGTCTCCAGGTAGAGCGGGATCGCCGTCTTGTCGTGGCGGGCGACGAGCGCGTCGCCCGCGCGCTTGTAGACCGATCTGTCCACGGTCTCGTGGGTCACGATCTTGACCAGATCTCTCGAGACATCGCCTCCCGTCAGCCGCGACAGCTCGTCGACGCAGAACAGCTTCACCTTGTCGAACCGCCGGTCAGGGTCCCAGATGATCTGGGTCAACGACTGGCGCAGATCAGGCCTGCGCAGATCTAGTCTACTCCCGGCGGCCGGCATGGTGGGTGCGAACCCGGCGGCATCGAACGTCGCGCCCCTGACCGACAGCTTCAGATCGTCTTTCATCACCTCCATCCCGCTCTTTGGGTCGAGGACGATCAGGTTCCCGTTGTCGGTCACCAGCACCAGCGAGGCGCCAGTGTCCGACGACGCCACGACGTCATGACGCGGGTAGGCATAGGCCCATCGCAGCATCGAGCGCTTGGGATCGGTGACCAGCGTGTCGAATGCGAAGAAGAAACGATAGCTGTGCACCACGATCGTGTTGTTCAGAAACCCGGTGCCATCGGGGGTCAGCTGCCACACGAGCCGATTTCGGTCATAGGCCGTGTAGCCCGACAGCGCCGCGTTGTACCCGTCCCACCAGTAGGCTGGACGCACGCTGCTGGGCAGGGCTGCGGCGATGAAGGTCGAGCCTTTCTGGTCGCCGGCCACCGATCGCTCGTCCAGCCGGTAGACGCCGTTCTTGCCGCCGTAGAGGATCCCCGCCGGCGACCGCCGCACCCAGAGCAGCGTCTCCTCCTTCGAACGGATGCGGGCCGCCTCCCGGCCGTCGGCCGCGTCGAGGATGGCGATCGACTGGAACCTCAGCGGCACGAAGACCTTCCCCTGGTGGACCACCGGCGCGCCGAGCCGTCCGCTCGAGCTCCGGCTCCAGCGTTTGCCTCCGTTTGTGCCGTCGACGCACACCAGCAGGGCAATCTCTCCCTGGACCGAGCGCTTCACCCGCTCGGTCACGTAGTAGACGCTGTCACCATCGCTGGTGAGCCCGAGCAGCCGGTCGCCGCCCAGAAGCTCGACGCTCCACAGCACCTGGCCACTGTCGATGCTGCGCGCGACCAGCTGCCGCTTACCCTGCCGGTGGTAAACTCGCGAGCGCCCGACGACGACGCGCGAGGTGACCGGAGCCTTGACCTGCCACTTCCTCTTCTTGCTCTGTAGATCGTAGGCCACGATCTGGATCGGGGCATCGGTGACGACGAATGCCATCGGCGTGCCCGCTGCGTTCATCGGCACCTGTTTGGCGCCCGATAGGTCGGCCAGGGCCTTCTTGAGGTCCTCGAGGTTGTTGTCCCGGAAGTGCGGGCTGAAGGCCGAGGTTCCACAGCCGGCCCATGCGATGGCGGCGAGCGCGATGAGGGGTATCTGACGAGCGAATGGAGTCATTTCTGTCGCGCCTCCAGACACTTCTCCGCCTCCTTCTTCGACAGGCGGACCTCTTTCTCCGGGACGCCGGCGATGTACTCCACGAGCGCGGCCGTTGCATCGGCGCCGGGAATCTTGCACAGCGTCTGCACTACCATCTTGCGCAGCGGGTCGGGGCCGAAGTCCTTGCGCTTGACTATGGTGCCGAGCGCATTGGCCAGCACGGGATCCGGCAGCTCGCCGATCAGCTCGGCCAGCTGCTTGGCGGTCTCGACGCCGCCGACGGTTCCGAGAGGTGATGCCGCCGCGGCGTCACCGCGGCGTAGCATCTTGAACAGCGGCCGCTCGGCTCGACGGTCGTTGAGCTCCCCGAGCTCGCGTGCCGCCTTGGCCCGCACCATCGGGCTGCTGTCGCCCAGCGCGTTGATCAGGATCAGCCCGATGCGGCGGTCCGCGATGCCGGTCAGGCCCTTCAGCGCCGCCACCCGGACCTCCGGTCGCCGATAGGTGGCAAAGTGGCGCATCAGATCGATCGCCTTCGGGCTCTTGTGCAGCCCGAGCGCCTCGAGCAGCGCGAGGGTCAGCTTGGGCGGTGCACCGAGCTGCAGGGCGCCCATCAGCGCCTCGAGCGAGTCCTCCCCCTTGAGCGATCCGAGGGCGCTCGCGGCGGCCACGGCCCGGTCCAGGTTGTCGCCGTGCAGGTCGGCCTTCAGCTTGTCCACGTTGCCGGTCATTTGCCCCCAGGCGGCGACTGGGACCACCAAGAGCGCTAGCAGTAGCAGGATGCGTATGCCGTACCGGAGCATGGTCCACCTCCGGGGTCCTCTTAGCCTACTCTTGGGGGAAGAGTCAAGAATAGTTCAATGGATGAGGGAGGATGCAGCTTCAGGCGGGTTGAACGGACATTTGTGGCCTGGTGGGGCGGAGCGGAGCGGAGCAGACAGCTAGTCGTCCTTGGCCCGCGTGTCCTCATCCGTGAAGGTCACACGGCCCGAGTATCGCTCCTTCTGCCCCCGCAGCCAGAAGGTGGTGTTGGCCAGTACCGTGTTTCGCCTCGGGCCGATCACCTGCATCATGTACTTGCGGTTGACCTCGAATCGAGGCTGCTCGAGCAACATGTTGGAGGCGAAGATCCGCTGTCCGCGCTGCGGGATGTAGAAGCTGTCCGCGGCGATGAACTTCTTGCCCTCGGTGACATCGAAGAACCGGATCTTGACCTCGAGATCGTTGAGCGGCCGGGCGAAGAAAGCCATGAACTCGAACTTCCATTGCTTCTTCTTCGTCTTGTCGGGCCAGATGTGCAGCTGACGGTTTCGTCGGAGCCAGCCGGCAAAGGCGCCCTGAGACCTGAAGCGCATCGGCGCCCGCTTCTTGGAGATGATCACCTTGCCAGCAAAAACCCGTTCCACACCGCCACGGGCCTGGGCGGACGGGCCAGCCAGACACAGGCTGAACGACAGCGCTGCCAGCAACAGATGCCCAGGTCGCATGGATCGATCCTCCTTGGGTGTGACGAACACAGAGACGAAGACTAATCGTACGCCGAATCTCGGACAGGTTCAACCAAGGGACCCGCCCGCCGCTCGGTTGCCAAGACGCCATGGGGTGGCATGCCCCCGGCCGCTCGGTACGACCTCGCTGGTGGCATTGGCGGGTCCGGCCCGGAGGGCCTTCACCCAGCAGTGTGCGTCTGCTACCTTTCCTTATATGGTGCCCTTGCGACTACCTGGCACCAGGAGGAGGACAGATGACTGGACCCGTAAGGCAGCCAGAACGTCCCCAGGAGGGGGCGGTCGCGGGGGTGGCAACGACGACCCGTGATCCCACCGATGCCGATGGCCAGCTCTGCACCTGCTGCACCCCGCGTAATCCGCTGGTGCTGCGGCCAGACCTGGGGACAATGGCAGATGGGAGCGCCGAGTTCGCTCTCTGCGTCCTGCACGAGCCCGAGCCCTCAATCTATCGCAACCGCGGAGACGGCACCTACCAGCTGGTACCGGACCTTTCGCTCAGCCCCGCCGGAGAGATCGTCGACGGCCAGGGACAGATCGTGGCTCGCGTGGCGGGGGATGGGTTCCAGCGGCTGACGACCGTGGATGACGACGAGGACCGCCCGTCGGGGTCGGGCGGCGCCGCTGCCGATCCTGGCCCGGCTGACGACCGTGCCTCCAGACCGAGGACGGTCCACGTGGATCTGAGCCAGGACGACTTCTACATCTGAACCATTCCGAGCGGAGGGGACCGTGCCTGATGCCGTCGTGCAGAAAAAAGCGGTACGCTCCGGAGAGGTGCGGAGCTGGGAGCTGGACCTGGAGGCGATGGCGGCCGCAGCGCGCTGGTCCCGTCGCCAGCCCGGCCTGCTGCAGGCGGAGGTCGAGCAACTGCAACCCTCCTTCCCCACCCTGGTCGCGGCGCTGGGATCGCCCTTGAGCGAGGATGAGGGGTGGATCGAGGCGGCGGAGCCCATGCTCTGCCCCTCGTGTCGGGACGAGCTCGTGGTCTTCGACCGCGGGACCCGGTGCGCGGCCTGCAGCCGTCAGATCGAGCCGCCGCAACGGAGCGTGGTCGGCTTCGTCGGCCGGATCCCGGCGCTGATCTCCGGGCGTCCCTTCCTCGACCAGCTGGATCGGCGGCTGGCGCGGATGGGCAGCAGGGATCCGCGGATCGAGATCTTCAAGCGGTCCCTGCTCCAGGTCGGCGGCAAGACCTATCTCGCGCCCCGGTTCGGCATCTGGTTCTCGCGCAGCTGGCCTCACGCGGACCCGCCGGTGATGGTCTGGCCGGAGTACTTCGACCTCCTTGATCTGCCGCCCGACCACGTCTACATGGCCCCGCCCTACTACCGCCTCTGTCTCTACGCCCGCTGGCTCGAGCAGCCGCTCTGCTCCGTGCTGCAGAACCGCGTGGTGCCCCGGCTCCTGATCGACCTGATGATGGCCGACCTCAAGGCCATGGGTAAGCTCGATCTCGCGCTGGCCCGGCTCGACGCCTCGCTGTATGAGGTCTACAACATGGTCGGGCACCCGGAGCAGGGGGACGAGCTGAGGCAGGTCTACGAGGACCTGCTCCCGCAGCGGGGTCCCGGTTGAGGGTCCTGATCTCCCGCGCCGCGGCGGTGGCCATCTTCACCGAGGTCCGCCGCTGGGTCGAGTTCGGCATCCAGACCGGCGGTGCGCCGCTCGAGTCGCTGGTCTACCCGCTCTCGGCCATGGTGCCCGCGCCGGGGAAGCCGCCACTCAGCCCGCTGGAGCTGGTGGGGCTGGAGCAGGTCGCGGAGCTGGTGATCGACCAGGTGGCCATTCCCCCCGACGCCGTCAAGCAGTTCTCCCCGCACAACTGCCACTTCAGCGCTGTCGACATCGAGCGGGCCAACCAGGAGTTCAACGCCTCGATTGACGAGCAGCTCGCCCGCTGGCCCAGGCTCGCCGTGCTCTCCAAGCTCCACACGCACCCCTTCGCGGGGGGCGCTTTCCTGTCCGGCGGGGACATGTACCATGGCGTCACCTCACCCTCGGCCCGGCTCTGGCGCCGCCGTCGCGGACTGTCCACCGCCACGCTCCACGTCGCCTACCCCGACGGTGAGCAGGCGCTGACCAGCTCGGCCTGGCGCATCGACCGCGGGGGCGTCCGGGCGGGGACAACCCGCTGGCGGATCCACAGCTGGGCCTCCAGCCGGGGCCGGATGGAGGAGCTGGGCGACGCCGAGGTCGTCTCTGTCCGCCATCCGTCGGTGGTGGCTGCCCGGAGGCGGCCCTACTGGGCCACGCGGAGCGGAGGCCGCTGGTGCGACCAACAGAAGGCGGCGCTGCGCGAGGCGGGCTACCGGGTCAGCCGCAACCTGCTCGGACGCGGGTGGCGTCGCTACCTGCTGGACCTGGCGGCCGGGGCCCAGGTGGTGATCGCCCTGCCCCCGGACCTGCCAGTGGTCTCGCCCAGGGTGCTGCGGGTGGTCAACGCATTCACCGACACATTCGAGCCCCTCCCCCTGCCCGACCGTCTGTGTCCTGGCAGCCTGAGGCGCCTCTCGCTGCTCCAGCTGGCGCGGCATCTCGGGGCTGCCGCATGAATTCCGCTGCTTCATCCCGCGCGCCGACGTTGCATCCCGGAGCGCCCCGTCAGGGGCGCGAGGGCGTGCCGCTGCTTCATCCCGCAGCACCCCTTCAGGGGTGCGAGGAACGGCACGCGCACGCGGCCCCGCAGGGGCCCGAGGACCGGAATTGGCGGCAGGACTACTTCGACCGTGTCCGGCCGGTGGTCGGACAGGGGCTCTTGCGGCGCAAGCTCGCGGTGTGGGACCTGGGCCACGGCTACCTCGCGGCGGAGGCCCTGGCCCGCACCGGTCTGACGAGTCAGGTCTGGTTCGACGATGGGCCACCGCGCGGGGCCGTGGTGCGCAGCCTCGGCCGCCAGCTGTCAGCCTGCGCCAGCCGGGGCGAGGCGCTGCTGTGCTTCTGTCGCGACCACAACGAGTGGGAGACCGACTGGGACCTGACCACCGCCCCCCCCGAGCTCGACCGTCTCCGCGCCTGTCTGGGCGGAACATCACGCCCTGACCTGCTACTTGCTCGGGGTGGCGAGGGCGCCGGCGAGATCGCGGCGGCGGCGGTGGAGGCTGGCGTCCCGCTGGTGATGACCTTCGTGCCCGCGGCGAGCAGCGCCACCGCGGTGCAGGTGGTGTGGTTGCCCGAAGCCCGCTGCAGCGCAGAGGCGGTGGTGCAGGCCTGCCGGCGGCTGGAGGCGCTCCCACTGCTCGACCTGGATCGGCACGAGAACCACATCGACGGCCTGGAGGCGCGGAGCATGGCGCTCGGGCTGGCCTGGTGGATCCTGCTCCGCGCCGGGGGGGCGACGAGGGCCGATCTGGAGCTGCCGATCGTCGAGCAGGGTCGCTGCCTCGTCGTGCGCGGTCAGCCGAGCTGGCCCTGGGCCGCGCGCTTCCTCTCGGCCGGGCGCGGCCTGGATGCGCTGCTGGCGGAGCTGGGTCGCGGCGGCGTCCGCTACCGCCCTCCCCCCGACCTGCTCAGGGGGCAGCGTCTGCTGGTCCTGGGCCTGGGCACGGCCAGCCTGCTCTGCGCCGAGGCCCACCTGGTGGCGCGCAGGATCGTTCTGGTCGACGGCAAGGAGGTCAGCCCCTACAACCCGGTGCGTCAGGTCTACGGCACGCGGCACGTGGGTCGGCCCAAGGCCGAGGCCCTGGCCGAGATCCTGCGCGACCGGCTGGATCCCACCACGCAGTGGACCGCGGGCCAGGAGGGCGACGTCCGCTACGTCAGCTCCGGCACGCAGTCGATCGGCGCCGTGCGCCTGCACCTCACCGCGGCGGACCCCGACAGCGAGGAGCGCTTCGGCGTGCTGCTGGACCAGGTGCAGCCCACCATGGCCATCGTTGGCATGGGGCGGACCCGTGACGACAACTTTCTCGCCACCAGCGAGCTGCGGCGCCGGGGGATCCGGCACATCACACCCAGCGCCTTCCCCGGGGTGACGCACTTCAAGCACATCCTGACCGATGGCTCGCTAGGCCCCTGCTATGACTGCCTCCAGGGGCACCTGATGGTCGACGCCGGACCGGGGCCGACACTGACCGAGGCTCAGCGGGAGCTGTTCTACGGCGGGACCCAGCCCGCCACGCTGGCCGAGACCTACCCCTCGGCTCACAGCCTGCTGAGGCTGGTGCACGACCTGGCCCTGCCGCGGGGCGCCCGTCCGCCCTACCTGCTGGCGGAGCTGGCCGCCGAGCGCGCCTGCTTCGTCGGGGCCAACCGGGCGGAGCGGACCGCGGATGGAGAGTGGCTGTATGGGGTCGACCAGCCATTCTCGTTGGTGACCTACGGCGTCGAGGATTTGGCGGCCGGGACGGGGGCCGAGCGCCCGTGCTCGTGCGGGCGGGTGAACCGGTAGGATCGGATCCAAATGGATCCACATGGATCCAGCGCCGGATCCGGGCGGATCCGGGCGGATCCGGGCGGCTGACTCCGGACGCTGTGTGCTGGACGCTTTATGGGATTACGGTTATATTGGAAGTATGAAAACCACCATCGAGCTCCCGGAGCAGCTGTTTCGGCGCGCCAAGGCTGCGGTTGCCCAACGGGGCATGACCCTGAAGCAGTTCTTTGCCCGGGCAACTGAACGAGAGTTGGCTCGCCTCGAATACGACGAGGAGGAGCCGGCGGCGGCAACGCCTGCGTGGCACAGGCTGCTGCAGAAGCCCACGGCCGACGAGTTGAAGGAGCTCGAGCGAATCGAGCGCGCCATCGAAACGGAGCTCTCTTCCATCGACGCCGACAGCTGGAAATGATCCTCGACACCAACGCCATCTCTGCGCTTCTGAAGCATGACACGGCCCTGATCGCGCTTCTGGGGCACGAGGACCATCACCTGCCGGTGATCGCGCTCGGCGAGTACCGTTTCGGGCTCCGTCGCTCGAAGCTCAGGCAGAAGCTCGAGCAGCAACTGCGGAGCTGGGAGCAGATCTGGGCAGTGCTCCCGGTCGTGCGCGAGACCACGGAGCACTACGGTCACATCCGCGAAAAGCTGCGCGCGCGCGGCGCGCCGATCCCCGAGAATGATGTCTGGATCGCGGCCCTGGCGGCACAGCACCGGCTGCCGCTGGTCTCGAGCGACGAGCACTTTGACCGGGTGGACGGCCTGAAGCGAGTGGCGTGGTAACGGCGGCGGATCCGGGCGGATCCGATCAGCGATCTCATCACCACTTCCACAGATGATCGAATGACAGCCCGGCGCTGAGGATCAGGCTGACAGCGGTATCGCCCTCCACGATGGCGCCATCCTCGCTCTCGTGCAGCTTCGGCCGGTAGAGGTACAGGTCGGCGCCGAGCGTCACCGAGAAGTCGCGGGTGAAGGGGACCACCAGCGCCGCCTCGCCCTCGAGGATCAGCCCCAGGTCCTCGAGCGTGTCATCGTCGGTGTCGGGGAAGTAACGCAGCGTGGCGGCCAGATCCAACCTGGCCCGCCACAGTGGAACCGACAGTCGCGATCCTACGAGCAGCCCCCCCTCGAACTTGCCGCGGGCGGGCACGAAGTCCGTCTTGGTCAGGCTTGCCAGCCGGATCTCCCGCAGGATCTGTCCGGGGTGCAGCACGATGCCCGCCGAGGCGTAGAGCTCCTTCTGGTGCGGGTAGCGCTCCTTGGTCAGGATGTGCCTGGTCGCCGTGAACTCGGTGTCGAAGGTCACGTTGACGTAGGGCACCAGGTCGAGCCGACCCCGGCCCGTGCTCAGCTTGAGGAACTTCAGCTGCAGCTCTGTGGAGACAGTCAGGTCATCCGCGGTCTCGTTTTCCACCTCCCCCTCCCCGATGTCCTCGAGGTCGATCATCAGCCGCGCCAGCTTGAACCTGGAGGCGTTGATCCAGTTGATCGACTCGTCGTCGTAGGCCAGGGAGAGCTCGCCCTTGACGCTCAGCGCGTAGTTGTTGGGCATCTGGGTCCGCGTCTCCCGCACGCGGGGGCTGTCCAGGTAGCTCGAGCGCGGGTGGTTGCTGAAGTTGGCGAAGGAGAGCGTGATCCCGGTCGCGGCGATGGACCAGCGCGGCTCGATCGCCTGCCCCGCCGGGCGCAGCCACTGTCGCAGGGTCTCGCGCAGCGGCCGGTCGAGCTTCGGGTGCCGGTCTCGCAGGCCGCGCAGGGTGGCCATCACCACCTCCCGCAGCAGGGCCAGGCGGCCCGACGCGTCCTGCTCCAGCCGGTCCCCCGCAAGCCGGAACCGGGTCTGTGCCCCGGTCCCCTTGAGCACCGCCGCCACCCGCTCGAGCTCGGCCACCGAGGAGCTGATCGCCACCCGGTAGCGCTCCGAGGCCACCAGGGAGCGCCCGGCGACCCTGGACGCGGCGCGATCCAGCCCGCTCACGGTGGCGTCCTTGCCCGCTGCCTTGGCCAGATCCTGTAGCTGCGCGCCGCTCAGCTCGTGGAGGCGGACCGTGTCCTCGTCGTCGAGCCACTGCAGCACGTAGGACTCGGTCAACGGACCTGGAACGGTCGCGCTGAGGTACTCCTTGCGCCGGACCAGGGCAACCTCGGCCCGCGCCGCACGCCGCAGGATGTTGGCCACGACCACGCTCCACAGACGGGCGGTGATCCAGAGCTGGCCCCAGCCCTTGGTCTGCTCCCGCGGCACGAAGCGGGCGATCTCCGGATCCTCGCGCACCTGCTCGAGCAGCGCCCGGTCATCCCCCACCATGTCCTCGAGGGACGGCATCAGCACCGACTCCATCTGCCCCAGGTCCTCGAGGTGCCGGCCGACGATCCTGCGGTGGAGCGTCTCGTCCCAGGGAAGCTCCGGTCCCACCGCCATCGGTGCGTCGTCCAGCCCGACGAGCTGCCTCGCGCCGTCGAAACGAGCGGTGGCCCGCCCCACGGCGAGGTGTTCGGCGTAGGCCAGCAGCACGGGCGCGCGGCCGAGGAGGCGCTCACGCCCGCGGCCCCGCGTGTCCACACTCCGGCGCAGGGGGTAGCGGCCCCAGCGCTTGGTCTGGGTGATGAACAGGTCCACGCCGTAGATCTGGCCCTGGGCCTCGAGCAGCTCCCGGTCTCGCAGGTTGGAGAGCGCGATGATCATGTCGGGCCGCGTCCCGGGCAGCGCGCGCAGCTCGCGGATGGCCTGGATCGCGCTGGCCACCGGATCGCGCGCCACCACGTCGGCCATCCGCGCCGGGTCGGGCGCTCGATCAACCACGCGGCGGTCGACCAGGCCGATGATCCCGACCCGGATCTCTCCGACGCGCTTGACGAGGTAGCGCCGGAACACCGGCTTGCCCTTGCGCTTGCCCTTGCTGTGGAACAGGTTCGTGGCCACGAACGGCAGCCCGCTTTTCGCGAGCTCCGCCGCGCCGTAGTACAGCTCGCGCGGGCCGGGGACGATGGCATCGTAGCCCAGGCTCGCCAGGGTCCTGGTCTCCAGGGCGCGCAGCGGGCTCTTCTTGCCGGTGAGCCGCTCGAAGGTGCTGAGCTCGTTGCCGGCGCTCACCAGCAGCGAGCGCGAGGCGGCGACCAGGGAGCGCAGCAGGCAGACGCGCCGCGTGCCCTCGCCCCAGGGCTTGAGCAATACGTAGTGGGTCCCCTGCTGGTCGCCCAGGCCCGCCTTGCCGCGGACCACCCACTGTGGCTCCCAGGCCAGGGGGTCACTCTTGAGCGCCCCGGCCGGATCCCCCTTGCGCTCGAGGAGCAGCAGCTTGCGGCCCTGCGCGCCGGTGACCTCGGTCAGGCGCCCGGTCGAGCGCCGGACCGAGGGCTCCTCCCCCGTCCGTCGGTTCCGCTGCTCCATCAGCCCCAGCAGGTCGAGGTGCGGGTTCTCGGGGTGCTGGAACATGAGCATGTCATCGGTCTCCAGCAACGGCAGGTCCCGGCGCAGCACCCGCCGCTGCTGGACGCCGCCGCCGCGCAGGAAATCGACCACTGGCTGCCCGCGGTTGGCCTCGGGTGATATCAGGTGGCGCCCGTCCAGGGCAAAGCAGCCGGTGCCCGAGCGCTCGACCCAGGCCGAGCCGCCGCGGCTGGCCAGCTCGTCCCACAGCAGCAGAATCGCCGAGCCGGTCGAGCTGTAGCCGGCCAGCCCGCCCCCGCCGCCGGTGTAGAGGATCTGCAGGCTTGGCCCGGCCGGCCGGCTGGTCGGCCCGGACGCGGGCCCGGACGACGGCTGGGACCCTGCAGCGGAGCTCACCAGCAACAGCGCCACGGTGACGGGGGACGCACGCATGACCCGACCTCCCTTGCGGCTGGCAGCCGTATCAGATGGGCGTCCATGCAGCAAGGCCCGGCAGGCTCGGTCAGCTCTTCGGAAGCGTGAGGAGCGCAGCTCGCCAGAGAACGGCTCCGGGCACTGCGGCTTGTGGTGGTCGTTTGCTGCGACACACGAGCTATCCACCCCTCGATTTGAACGTCTGGCGTCCAGATCAAGGGGGGGATACGGTATCCGACGGCAGATCTGGACGCGTGGCGTTCAAAACAGGGGGTGGATAGATGTTTTGGCCACGATCTGTCCCATGTGTCTGCCCCGGTGGCGCGCGAGGAGCTGCATGCCGATCCGACAGAGCTGCGCACCCACTCGGCGCGTCGGCTGGGGAGGCCACGGGACCAGTGACCGGCCGGGCTACAGGCAGGCGCAGCAACACACGTTGCTGCCCGCGTGAAGCGCGTGGCGTGGTGGCAGGATTCCGCAGCTTCATCCCGGAGCGCCCACGGGGCGCGAGGAACGGAATCCGTTGTCCCTGGCCGAAGCCGTACGCTACTCTTCGTCAGCACCCCGGGGTTCGCCCGGGGCGGAGGCAGACCTTGGACCTCTACGCGGAGTTCCTCGCGCTGATCGACGTTCTGACCGAGCGGGAACTGGACTACGCGCTCTGCGGCGGCATCGCCGTCGCGTTCCACGGCTATCCACGGTTCACCAAGGACATCGACCTCCTGATTCGAGCCGAAGACCTGGGGCAGGTCCGGGCGGCAGCTCGCGACATCGGATTCGCTCTCGAGGCCGGGCCGATCCCGTTCGATTCGGGAGGGCCGCGGGCAAGGGAGATCTTCCGCGTGTCCAAGGTCGAGCAGGGAGAGCTGCTGACCATCGATACTGCTGCTGCTGAACCCGCTGTTGCAGCCGGTGTGGGACGACCGCGACGTCTTCGAGTGGCAGGGGCGGCAGGTGCAGATCGTCTCGGCCGAGGGGCTCGCGCGGATGAAGCGTCTGGCTGGACGCGATCAGGACCTGCTCGACCTGAAGCAGCTCGGGTTGGGCTCCGACGACACGGACGAGGACGATGAGCAAGGATGAGCGGCCGCGGCGGACGATCCAGGTCGACATGTCGCCCGAGGCGATCGACCGACGCATGCGCGAGCTCGCGCAGCTCTACCGGCTGGGCATGCGCATCCGCTCGGCGCGCCGGCTGGGGAAGGTCCGGGACCTGCGGCGGGAGTGACGGGGCACCGGCTGCGGGCCACGCTGGAGGATCCGGCGCTGCTGGTGCTCGAGGACGGGCGGCTGAGCCTCGACGCCAGCCGCTGCTGGGTCGACCTGTGGGAGCTCGAGCAGGTCGAGCGCGACCCCGACGCGGCCGACGACGATCGTCTGCTTCAGCTGTACCGGGGCGCCTTTCTCGCGGGCGAGGACGCGGCCTGGTGCATCCCGGCCCGCGAGCGGCAGGAGCGCCGCTTCGTCCAGCTCGCGCTGCAGGTCGGCGTCCGCCTCGAGGACGACGGCGAGCGGCGGCGTTTCTACGAGCGGTGCCTCGACGTCGCGTCATCGGCCGCGCCGCGCCTGCGCGAGGCGCTGGTGCGTTGCCGCGCCTGACGAGCGTTTTTCACAAAGAGCTGGGTATCGAATAACGACATTCACGAGTGGATAGTTGTTTTCATGGACAGCTACGGGTAGGATCGGTTTTCATGGATCTTGTACTTGGTAATCTGTTTTCAGAGCCTGTAGCCGTTTTTCACGACCGCCACCTCCCCGAGCCTGGGAGACCAGCAGGCTATGCCTTCCTCATCCATGCGGCCAGACTGCAGGTGCCTTACCCGCGGATCCTCCATGGAATCGGGCGACATCACAAGGTGATCTCCGATGGAGGCTGGCGCCTGCTAACCCCCCGACACGCTCCCCCCGATACCCTCGCCGGCCATCTGAAGTTCGCCCTCAAGTGGGAAGGGCTGGACCTCCTCGTGCTGAAGAAGCTGTTCGCGTCCCTGCCCGATGACGTCATCGCTCAGCTGGTCAGAGACGAGCCCACGGGCAGCTACGCCCGTCGGATCTGGTTTCTCCACGAGTGGCTCACGGGAAGACAGCTCGATCTGCCCGGGGCCAGCGGCGGCAACTACGTCGACGTTGTCGACAAGCGCACGCAGCTCGGGCTCGAGCGCGGCGACCTTTCCGCCCGGCACCGCGTACGCAACAATCTTCCCGGGACCCCTGAATTCTGCCCACTGACCTTCCACACCGACGAACTGGAGCGCTTCACGGCCATGGACCTCGCCGGACGCGCTCGAGCGGTCGCCGCCCGGATCCCCGCCGATGTGCTGTCGCGCGCGGCGGCCTTCCTGCTGTTGCGGGACTCGCGCTCCAGCCATGTGATCGAGGGCGAGCGCCCCTCGCACACGCGGATCGAGCGGTGGGGCCAGGCCATCGGGCAGGCGGGCGAGCGACAGCTCGACCTCGACGAGCTGTTGCGCCTGCAGCAGATCGTGATCGGCGACTCGCGATTCGTCCGGCTCGGCCTACGCGACGAGGGTGGATTCGTCGGCGAGCACGACCGCGAAACTGGTGTCCCCATCCCGGCCCACATCTCGGCTCGCCCCCAGGATCTCCGGTCGCTGATGGGCGGTCTGATCGCCTACGACAACCGTGCCCGTGGGATGGACGTCGTGACGACCGCCGCTGCCCTGGCGTTCGGTTTCGTCTACATCCACCCCTTCTTCGACGGCAACGGCCGGATCCACCGCTGCCTGATACACCACGTCCTCGCCCGCGGCCGGTTCAACCCGCCGGGCGTGGTCTTCCCGGTCAGTGCGGCGATCCTGCGCCAGATCGACCGCTACCGGTCCGTGCTCGAGGGGACCTCCCGGCCACTGCTGCGTCTGATCGAGTGGGAACCCACGGAGCGGGGCAACGTGCGCGTGCGCAACGACACCTCCGACCTCTACCGTTTCTTCGATGCGACGCCGCACGCAGAGCTGCTGTATTCCTGCGTACAGCAGACCATCGAGAACGATCTGCCGCTCGAGGCGCGATTCCTCCAAGAGTACGACCGATTCACCGCCCGCGTGGAGCAGATCGTGGACATGCCCCCCCGGACGCAGAACCTGCTCTTTCGTTTCCTGCGCCAGAACGGGGGCGTTCTCTCCAGGAGAGCGCGAACACGGGAGTTCAGCGAGCTGACCGACGACGAGGTGCGGAGGATCGAGGCGATCTTCCACGAGGAGGTCCCGCTATCTTCCGCCTGACCGTCGTGCTCACCCCTTCATCACCCTGGCGAAGTGGCGCACGAGATCCGTCGCCGTGATGATCCCCGCCACGGCCGCCCCCTGCCCGTCCACCACGGGAAAGCCGCTGTACCGGCGCTCCTTGACCATCCTGATCAGCTCCTTGATCGGCAGGTCCTCCCTCACCGTGGCCACGTGCCGGGTCATCAGGTCGCTGACGTTGGGGTCGTCCATCACTGCTCCTCCTGGGGGCGGTCGGACAGGATAACCACGGATCAGGCTGCAGGGCCACCGCGACGATCGACCCGGTCCTGGTCCAGATCCGTGATGTGCCGCGCTTGCGGGGCCTCTCCTCTTGCCCCTCCTGTCCCCGCGCCAACCATGGTATTGTCCGGGCTCGCCCATGGACGACCCACAGCCGTACGATCACGTCGACGAGGAGCTGCAGCAGGTCCTCGACGATGCGGGCAGCATCGCCGCCCGGGCGGGTGTGCCGCACTCCAGCGCCCACCTGCTGATGGCCCTGCTCAGTGGGGGGGACCACGACGTCCGGCCGCTGCTCGTGGAGCGGGGCCTGAGCGCCGCCCGGCTCGCCCGGGAGGCGGCCGGGCTGGGCGACTTCGAGCCGCCCTACACCCTGAACCAGATCCGCGACCGGGTGCGCCGGCTGGCCACCAGCTGCGGCTCGGCGCGCGCCGGCACGCTGCACCTGCTGATCGTGCTGTCCTCGATCAAGACCGGCCTGGCCTACCAGGTGCTGGTGGCCTGCGGGGTCGAGCCCACCGCGCTGCGGACGGTGGCGCTGGCCCTGATCACCGGGGGGCGCCGCCGGGTACGGCCGGTGGGGGGGCAGGCGGCGGCGGCCGCGGAGGAGCCGGTGGCGGTCGAGTCCGAGGAGGAGCCCGCCCTGGCGGCCGAGGAGGGGCGGCCCGCGGGCCGCGCCGATCTGCGGGTGCGCACCGCGCGCAGCCGGGTGCGGCGGCGCGAGCTGGCCCTGCAGGATCCCCGGGTCACCCGTGGCCGACAGCCGGAAGACGAGGAGGCGGAGGCGGCCACTCCCTTCACGCTCGACGAGGAGACCTGCCCCACCCTCTCCGCCCTGGGACGCAACCTGTCCGAGGCGGCCGTACGCGGCCGCATCGAGCCGCTCGTCGGACGGCGCGATCTCGTCGAGCGGATCCTCGACGTCCTCGGCAAGCGGCGGGCGAACAACCCCTGCCTGGTGGGCGAGCCCGGCGTGGGCAAGACCGCCATCGTCGAGGGGCTGGCCTACCTTCAGGCGCGTGAGCCGGACCACGTGCCCTTCATGGAGGGCAAGATCCTGGTCGAGCTCAACATGGGCTCGCTGCTGTCAGGCACGCAGCTGAGAGGCACCTTCTCCGAGCGGATGGCCGCCCTGCGCAACGAGGTCGAGGAGGCCGAGGGGCGGGTGATCGTCTTTCTGGACGAGATCCACACGCTGGTCGGCGCCGGCGCCGTGGGCGACGGGGCGCTGGACGCAGTAGGCGAGCTGAGCGCCGCAATGGCCCGCGGGACCTTCCCCTGCATCGGCGCCACCACCACCGACAACTACCGGCGCTACATCGAGGAGTCGCCGGCGCTGCGCCGGCGGCTACAGCCGACCCTGGTGCCCGAGCCGTCGGTCCAGGAGGCCCTCGAGATCCTGGAGGGCGTGATGCCGGCCTACGCCCGGCACCACGGGGTGACCTTCATGCCCGAGGCGTTCGACGCGGCCGTCCGGCTCTCCGGCCGCTACATCGCGGACCGGTTCCTGCCGGACAAGGCGATCAGCATGCTGGATCTCGCCGGCAGCCGCTCCCGGCGCCGGACCAGGAGCTCGGTGGGCCGGGCCGAGGTCGCGGAGCTGGTGGCCGAGACCACCAAGATCCCGGTCGACCGGCTGCTGATGACCGACACCGAGAGGTTCCTACAGATGGAGGAGTTTCTCGGGATCCGGGTGGTGGGCCATCGTCGGATCCTGCGCCAGGTGTGCCAAGTGGTCCGGCGCAACTACGCCGGCTTCTCCTCCAACCGCCCGATCGGCTCGTTCCTGTTCCTCGGACCCACCGGCGTGGGCAAGACCGAGACGGTCAAGGTGCTGGCCGACTTCCTGTTCCAGAGCCGCGACGCCCTCTGCCGCTTCGACATGAGCGAGTTCATGGAGCCCCACTCGGTGGCCAGGCTGATCGGGTCCCCGCCAGGCTACGTGGGCCACGAGGAGGGCGGGCAGCTCACCGAGTCGGTGCGGCGGCGGCCGTACCAGATCGTGCTGCTGGACGAGGTGGAGAAGGCGCACCGGGACGTGCTGCAGGTGCTGCTGCAGCTGCTGGACGACGGCCGCTTGACCGACGGTCGGGGGCGGACCGTGGACTTCTCCAACACGGTGGTTGTGATGACCTCCAACCTGGGCAGCGAGCACTACGACCGTCGCCGGGGCCCGATCGGCTTCGGCGTCGTCGGCGGCGACGACACCGAGGGGGCCGACCCCGAGTGGTCGCGCATCACCGACGAGGTGCTGGGCACGGCCAAGCGAGCCTTCCCCATCGAGCTGTGGAACCGGATCGAGGAGCGGATGGTGTTCGAGCCCCTCACCAAGCCGCAGATCCTCGAGGTGGCCCGGCTGCTGGTCAAGGACTCCAGCGACCGGCTGCAGGCGGAGAAGCAGATCGCCTTCGAGGCGTCGGACGCCGCGCTGGAGTACCTGATCGAGCACGGCGGGTTCGATCCGCAGCTTGGCGCCCGGCCGATGCGGACCACGATCCAGCGACTGATCGAGGGGCCAGTGGCCGAGCAGATCCTGCTACGTCGGGCTCAGGCGGGCGACCTGCTGCGTGTCGATGTCGGCCCGGAGGGGAAGCTGGTCGTCGAGCGCGCGACGAGGGCCACGGACGTGGAACAAGACGAGCTGGCACAACCAGACCCGGCAGGTCGACAACCGGAATAGCGGTCGTCCGGCCGGGTGGGCGGTGGAGCAGACACCAGAAAAGGAGCGCGACGGATGCTGGGCGGATACATGAACAAGGC
>Ga0180009_10002721_pt1 | contig 20689 bp, 21 predicted proteins | sample OS_PC_MetaG_FD_123537 | JGI IMG/M metagenome (GOLD analysis project Ga0180009, IMG submission 123537) | Groundwater microbial communities from the Aspo Hard Rock Laboratory (HRL) deep subsurface site, Sweden - OS_PC_MetaG | ecosystem: Environmental > Aquatic > Deep subsurface > Groundwater...
GGACGTTATAAAGCCCTCGATCTGCGTCCGACGCTCCGGCGTATCCCGTCCCTTGCGATCGGTGAGCAGCCCGCAGAGCACGGGCAGGATCCGCAGGGGTCGGTGGCCCAGGGCGTGGTGCAGCATGACCGCCTGAAACTCCAGGGAGTGCTCCCGGGCGTGGGCGAGCTCCCCGGCGCGCAGGTCCGGCGCCCCGTCGCACAGCGCCCGCACCAGGTCGGCGTCCGTTCGCAGGGTCCCAAAGGGCGTCTCGAAGTCCAGGGCCGTGAGGGAGAAGGGCGCGTCCACCTCGCCCTTGTGGTCCGTGCCCAGCAGCACGAACAGGTCGGCATCCGCGGCGCCGTCGGCCACCTTGAGGTAGGCCTGGCCGTAGAGGGCCGCGCCACGCTCGTAGTCGATGTGCGGCGCGATGACGCCGGTCACGGCCGGCCCGGACGCGCTGGACCGCCCGGACCCGGGCGCTGAACGAGGCAGCCTCCCGGGACCGTCTGGGAGGGTGTAGAAGCCATCCAGCTCGACCCGGGCTTCTTCGGCCGCCGCCGGGAAACAGGCCTCCTCCAGGGTCATGGGCCGCGACGTCTGCCTGCGAAAAGTCGCCCGACGAGCCTCCAGATCCGATCGGTACCGCGGGCTGTCCAGGAGCAGGGCCTCGTCGAGCTGGGCCACCAGGGAGTCCACCAGCTCCCGGTCCAGCAGCTCCCCGTGACGCCGGGCGAACTCCGCCGCCAGCTCCCGTCGATCCCGCTTTCCGTCAAAGAGCGAGAGCAGCGCCGCCACCCCGTGGCTCAACAACACCGCCCGATCCTGGGGCCACGCGGGATCGCGCAGGGCCACCAGCGGCTGCCCCTCGTACTCCATCTCGTGGGCCTCCACCAGGCGGAGCTTCGGATGGGTCGGGGGCGCCGGGGGATCCGACTGTGCTGCGTCAGTCATGACTCGTCAGTGATAACACCGATGGTTCCCCAGGTCATCCAGCCGGTCCGAGGCTCAGGGCTTCAACTGCACGCGAAAGTGCAGGGGGCCGTCCACAGAATACTGCTTGCGCCAGGCATCCACCGCCCCGGCGATGCAGCCGTTGAGGGACAGCTCCTCGGGCGCGGTGCCCCGCAGCTGGCTCACCAGCGTCTTGTCCGGCGCCGAGTGCTGTGTTGGCTACTTCGTTCGTCTTACCGGTAATCATAGTACATTTGCTGATCTGAACCCGAGATTCCGATAGCATCATCACCATGATTCGAATCCGCCATCTGCTTTTCAGAAACGCCCGACGCAAGCTTGAAACGAGGTTGGCCAAGCTGAGCATCCGTTCTGTTGCCGATACCGCTTTCGGGGGCGTGAAACACGTTTGTCGTCTGCTGACTGACTGGACACGCCCATACCGGAGTACGGGCAGCACTCTCATCGGCGCCTTCGGCGATCTGCGGCGTAGCAAACCCGAGTTGGTCGCCAAGAACGCGTTGCTTCGCCACCAGCTGGCTATCCTGAACCGCAAGGTTCGTCGGCCGAAGATTACCGCCAAGGACCGTTTCTTCACCGTCATTGTGGCTCGGCTGCTACCTGGCTGGCGCGGGGCGTTGCATATCGTGAAGCCAGCCACAGTTCTCGGTTGGCACCGTCGGTTGTTCAAGGTCTACTGGCGCCTCAAGTCGAGACCGAGACCACCCAAGCTGGTGCCAGGCACCGCTGCGTTGGTCCGCCGGATCGCACTTGAGAATCGAACCTGGGGAGCTGAACGAATCCGCGGCGAGATGCTCAAGCTGGGCGTCAAGGTCAGCAAGCGCACGGTCCAGCGCAGCATGTGGAAAGCCCGACATGACGCTGACCCTGGTGCCGGCCAAAGTTGGCGCAACTTCGTCACCAACCACCAACGGCAGCTCTGGGCTTGCGACTTCGTTCAAGTGCACGACCTGCTGTTTAGGTCCGTCTTCGCGTTCTTCATCGTTGACGTGCCAACGCGGCGTGTCGTCCACGCTGGTGTCACCCGCTGTCCGACTGACCGTTGGGTGGCACAGCAGCTGCGGGAGGCAACAGCGTGGGGCAGGCGACTGTAGTACCTGCTGCTAGACAACGATGCCAAGTTCGGCGTCGAGCTCGACGCCCTCGCCGTCAACACGGGCATCAAGCTGGTGCACACTGCAGTCCACGTACCCGTGATGAACTGCGTGTGCGAACGCTTCATCGGCTCGGTACGGCGCGAATGCCTCGACCATGTGATCATCCTGAGTGAGTCCGGCATGCGTCGGCTAGTTGAAGAGTACGTCCGCTACTTCAACGAGCCCCGACCTCACCAAGGGCTGGGTCAGCAGATTCCGGCGGCGGTGGCACAGGGGGAATCGAGCCCAGCGCCACCGAAGCTAAAGCTGTTGAGCTCGCAAAGCGACAGCGCCCAGCGCGTCGATCGTGGCGTGGTGTCGGTTCCAGTGCTCGGCGGCCTACATCATCACTACTATCGCCGCGCGGCGTAATCGGCTCAGACCATCTGCTCCGGCCTGGTGCCCGTCTCCTGCGGCAGGGGCCTGGTTTGCGCTGTTCGCCAGGCGCCATGGCTCGCTGGCTACTGGCGATCAGATGCACTGGTTCCCGGTGCCCGCGGAATGTTCGAATTCTGCCTTGAGGGCCTCGATTCCGCTGATTCGAATCCCCCGCAACGGACCATTGTCTGTCAGACGTGCTTGGTAGCCAGAACACCCCGGCGATGACTCCAAATAGCTTATAATTTTTCAGCCTCTACAATGCAGTAAAACGGCTCGATATCAAGTTTTTCGCCAAACTGCATATATTCTGTCATTTTCAATCCACATTCTTTTAAGAATGATTCAGCTGCTGCTTTGGGATGATTTGACATATCTATACCAAATTTCGCGGGCTCTCCCATTCTTTCTATTATACTCATAAATTGTTTCGCTGCTTTTGAATATTCACCTAATACGAATGCTTTGGAATAAAAGTCTTGAGAGATAACACTTCCGTCTACACACAAATCAGCCATTTTCCGAAGTGCTTCTTTAACAATATCAGCTTCTAAATACAATGAAACGCTTTGCCAAAGGAACAGAGTCTTTTTTGTTCTGTCAAAACCAGCTTCCAATAGTCGATCAACCCAGGATTCGTTTGCATAATCAACGGGAATATAGGTGATCCAATCATGCTTTATGCCAGCCTTTTTCAATGTTTCAACTTTAACATTCAGTGTATTAACCTGGTCGAGCTCAAATACCTTTACTTCTTTTCCTTTTGTAAAGTGCAAAGCTATTAGATCAAAGCCAGCTCCAGGAAGGACAATCTGCTCCATTTCATCAACATATTTTTCCATTATCTTGTCAAACATGAGCACTCGAATTCCCGCTGTGGAATCTGAGGTCTCTTCACCTGGTTCAACAAGTTTTCCAAGCCTGGTGGTGAAACCAAATAGCCGTTGAGAAAGGATAAGAGCTCCCATAGTTGACCACATACCAAAATGTGATTCGCATGGAAACTTTTTAATAAATGCAACAGAAAGGGGATCCAGTCTGGTGTTAAAATAGTGCATGAACCATCGATATTGAAGGGCTTTAATTGCCGAGAAGGAGACGCCCAGTTTCTTGCTCTTTCCCATTTCCTTGTAAACTGCTATTACTATTCCAATAACAGCAAAAGGGATGAAGATTATCTGTATCGGTATATAGAGAATGATCTGAAAAAACCTAATCGGGAAACGAATGAAAATTGGAAGCTGTTTTTTGTCTGGCATAATGTCTGTGATTATAGAGAAGACGCTACAAAAGCCAACTATCTATAAGAAAACATGAAAAACAACATGGTTCATGCTTGACTCGTACAATCGGACCGCAAGAGAAGGGACTTTTCCCACAGTCTGTGGCGTTGGTGCATGGCTCCGCTCAGTTTGACATCGCCAATGCGTACGGGCGATCCTACTCATTCGTCGATCCAAACGCCAGGAGCTTCGCTGATGGCCGCCAGGACGAAGAGCAAGGTGACGCCCAAGTACAAGACCAAGTACCGGGTGAAGAACTGGGCGGTCTACGAGGAATCTCTGAGGAAACGCGGTGATATCACGTTCTGGTTCGACGAGGGCGTTGTCCGCGCATGGAACGCCCAGCCGTCCGGCCGCCCAGGCGGCCAACCGAGGCACTCCGACCTCGCGATCATTACCGCGTTGACCTTGAGGACCGTGTTCCACCTGGCTCTCCGCCAGACCGAAGGTTTCGTGGCTTCGCTGATCCGGTTGATGGGGCTGGACCTCGACACGCCCGACCACACGACGTGCACCTCCGACAGCTGTGATCCCATGGTGGGGGTGATTCACACGCCCGTGGTATGCGACGACGGCAACGTCTGCACCCCGGATAGTTGTGATATCCCGCTGTGGGGTGCGTGGCCGGGCCAGATACGCAGCCCCACGACAAGTGCGTGACCGGAGACGTGCTGCTCAGCGGTTGCGCGGACCAGTGCGTTACGGACGTGTGCGCGGTCGATTCCTTCTGCTGCAGCACCAACTGGGACAGTGCCTGCGTGACCAAGGTCTACAGCGTCTGCGGAAGTAAGCGCTGCGCCGCCTCGGCCGGCAGCTGCGCCCATCCGCTGTGCACGAACGGTGCCGCGCTCACGGCCGGCTGCGACGTCACGTACGGTGATTGCGTCACGCAGATCTGCAACGTGGACGGGTACTGCTGCAACAACAGCTGGGACAGCAGCTGCGTCAACGAGGTCGCCACAGTCTGCAGCCTGACTTGCGAATGAGGGTCGGGCCCCCTTCGGGGGTAGGGTGGATAACGTGCGACGATTCTGTGCAGATTCTGTGCAGACCTGTGTGTCTATCTCAGATGGCGTTGGAAGTGTGTGACTCGCCCCGGGAACATCGAAGCCGTCGTGGCTCGAGTCGGGCGTGCTGGTAGGCCGTCTGATGCAGCTACGGCAGGCGGCGCTTGAAACACCAGGTCCCATGCAGTCCTTCACGCGCGTAGTCACCGTCGCCGGCGGCAAGCTGTACTGTGACAACTCCAATCGCGTCATGGGCCCGCCGGGCAGCAAGACGCGGCTGTTCCCCACCGGGCCACACACGTTCTTTTCGAAAAACGCTGACCTCCTGGTCACTTTTCAAACGTCCAAGGACGGGCATCGGATGATCTTCCGGTACGGTGGTAACCCCGTGGTTTTCAAACGCGTGTCCCAATAAGGAGAGATGAATGTCCAGATGCTCAGGAGGTCGATACGCCCCCCTGTCGATCCTCTGCGCCGCCGTCGGGCTGGTCGCCTGTCAGAGCCAGCCCAGGCCCAGGGCGCCGCATCGCCCCGCCGCGCACCGGCCGCCGACACGCCGCGCGGCGGAGCGGCTCCCCCCGCGACACAAGATCCCAAAGGACCTGCGCTGGAATTTGGCGCACATCTACCCCAGCGTAGACGCCTGGAAGCGAGCCGCCGCGGCCCTCTCTGCCCGCCTGCCCCGGATCAGCGATGGCTGTGTCGGGCAGCTGACGCGATCCGCCGCCCAGCTGCGGCGCTGCCTCGATCGCGCCCACGGGATACAAATGGAGGCCTCCAAAATCTTCTTTTACGCACGCGGTACGCGGGATCAGGATATGCGCCGCAGCCAGGGCTCGGGGCTTCTGACCCGCGCCGTGGCCCTGCATAGTCGCGCGGATAGCGCGATCAGAGCCTTCGAGCCGGAGCGCCTGGCTGCCCCCGCGTTCACCATGCGTACCCTCGCGAAATCGCCCCTTTTGAAGCCCCACGCACGCTACCTGCGCAGCTTGCTGCGGCGCCGCCCCCACGTGCTGAGCGCGCGGGAAGAGGCCCTGCTGGCCAAGCTCCGCCCGGCCCTGGGCTCCGCCCCCGGTATCTTTCAGACGCTCATGGGGCCCGAGCTCCCCTTCGTGGAAGTCACCCTCGCGGACGGGCGGCGACAACGGCTCAGCTAGCAGCTGGTGGGCAAATATCAAAAACACCCCCTGCGTGCCAACCGGGTGGCTGTGCTACGAGGCCTGCTGCGGAGCTACGGCCGGGCGCGCCGCACCTTCGCGCAGATCCTCTCGGCCGAGGTGAAAAGTCGCCTGGCCCTTGCCAAAGCGCGACGCTACGGCGACGCCAAGCGGGATCCCCGCACCCCGCCCAGCCTGGCCCACCGGCTCGCGGAGTTGGAGGTCCCCGCGGACGTCTACCACAGCCTCATCGCCCAGGCCCGAAAACATCTCCACCTCGCACACCGCTGGAGCCGCCTGCGCAAACGCGCCCTGGGACTCGAGCGGCTCACGAGCTACGACAACACGCCCCTCGGCGCCAAAATCGATCAACGCTACAGCTATGCCCAGGCCCAGCGACTCGTGGAGCGGGCCCTGCGCCCCTTGGGCAAGCGCTACCTGCGCCATTGGCGACGCGGCATGCGGCCGGGGTCTGGCTGGGTGGACGTTCTCCCCAGCCGCGGGAAATATCCGCAGAACTACCTGCTGGGCGCCCCCGGCATGCCTCACCCGTTCTTGCTCCTCAACTTCCGCGGCGACCACCAGAGCCTCCTGCTCTACGCCCACGAGGGAGGCCACGCCATGCACAGCTTCTTTTCGCAACGGCACCAGGCCGGGCCGCAGGGATCCACCGAGCGCTTCTTGGACGAGGTCGCCTCCCAGACCAACGAATGCCTGGTCTCAGCCTACCTCCTGCGCCAGGCGCGCACCCCGGAGGCGCGCCTCGCCTATCTGGCGCGCGCGGCGGGCCAGTTCGCGGGCAAGGTCTTCCGCATGGCCTACTACGCGGAGCTGGAGCTGGCCATCCACCAACACGTGGAGCGCCACGATGGCATCACCGCCAAGGCCCTCGACACCCTGAACCTCAAGCTGCTGCGCCGCTACGCGGGGCACCACCAGGGAGCGCGCGCGGTGACAAAGGAGTGGCGCAACAGCTGGGCCTGGATCCCCCATCTGTATCGAAGCTTCAAACTGTTCCGCTACGCCACCTCCTTTGTCACGGCCCACGCCCTGGCGGAGCGCATCCTGCGAAAGGGCTTTGGCCCGAGCTACGTGAAGCGCTTCCTTTCCGCCGGCAGCTCCAAGGAGCCCATGGTGCTGCTCCGGGAGCTGGCCGTGGACCTCAGGGGTGGTGGCGCCTACACGGCCGCCTTTGCGCAGCTCGCCCGGTACCTGGATGCCATCGAGGCGCTCCTGCGCCGCCGTGGAAGGCGCCCCGGCCGCTGACGAAACCGCCGACCCGTGCGCGGGTCTAGCCAGAACCCCTGCGCCTCGCCAAAACTATCCTGCCTTACTATTCCATCATGATTTCAAGGGCACGATAGTTTTGGCGAGCCACAGCCATCTGGTTCCACCTCCTGGGTGTGTCGTAATGGCAGTCCTCGAGCATCAGGGGAGCCAGTCCTGACCACAGGTGGCCTCCTCTACCCACAGCATTGCGTCGTAGAGCGCATCAGGGGAAGTCAGCTGGATGAAGTCGTCGGCGTCGCGGAAGTTGTTCCGCACCCGCAATAGCACTTGTTGGTCCGCGGTCAGGAGCGCATCCGCGCCGGTTTGGCTGGTGTCCAACAGCAACGGCGCGCCGGTCGGCCTGGGCGTCGTCCACAACAACTCCGACAGGTAAGGCTCCGTGACGTTGTCCGGGGAAGGTGGAAGCGGGTAGCTGGAAGCGCCGGCCACGAAGCGGTAGGTGGTCAGGCCCAACGCTGCGTAGCGGGTCCCCGGGGTTTCAGCGAGTGCCTGCCCCATGCTTCTCACGCCCCAGACAAAATCGATGCCGATGGCCGGGTAGATTACCTGGAGCGTTGACATCCCGTTGGCGACGTGCCCGTTGTGAGCCCATAGTACGGTCTTGCCGTCAGCGAACCGCAGGGAGCGCAAGCGCGTAACGATCTCGGCCATCGCCTCGTCGCGGGCGCCCCAGGCCACCAGGAAGTCGCTCGGGTTCTGGTCGAGGTACCGATAACCGGTGATCCCGCGCAGGCTCGCGAGCCAGATCCGGGACCACTCCAGCGTGGTCTCGGAGGTAGCCTGGATCACCTCTGCCACGTGGGCGTCGACGTACGCTTCCAACTGATCCAAGGCGGTGGTGCACGATGTGTAGGAGGAGTGTGCGGCGGGGCTGGTGACTTCCGGGCACTCCCCAAGGCCTGCCTCGACTGCCGTTGCGTCGGTCGAGGGCATCACCACGGTGGCGAAGTCGGCGAGCTCCGAGGCATCAGTCGATGCCTGGTCCACTACGTCGAAGCCGAACAGCGACACGGGGTCTGCGGGGTGCTGCTGGTTGTGCGCACACAGCCACTGCAGAAAGTCCACCAGCTCGGGCCCGCGCCAGATAGGGTGCAGGTTGGCCAACAACGTCGTGGGGTCTCCGGTGCAAGATTGCGCATACGTCTCCAGCGTCTCCGCGTTGGTCCTCGATGTCTCCAGGCCCACGACACGCACGCCGTGTCGTTCCACCAGGTAGCGCGTGATCCTGTCCCGTGCTTGGATGTAGGTGTTGCACTGATGCGCGTTCTCACCGAGGCCAATGATGTCAGCGTCGCCGAGCAGGTCGTCGAGCGGCGCCAGATCTTCCACGGGCAGCGTCGGGTCGATCCCCGTCAACGCGTATACCCCGCGCGGGAGCGTCGATGCATCGGAGGAGACGGACGCGTCGGTCGTGGCATCTGCCTGGCTGCCGGAGTCCTGGGGGGCATCGGCGGGTGAGCCACAGCCACTGGCGAGCGTGAGGGCCACGAGGGTCCAGATCAAGGTCCGGTGATGGAAAACGCTGCGGGGCATGCCTTCTCCTCGGGACGAGCATACGATGCGTACGTAGGTCGTATCTGAGCGGTTGGGATGGTGTACAGGACTTCTCATGGTGCTGCCCTGTGCGTAAAAGAGATCATGCTGACATTTGGCCAGTGCGCCACGAGGTGCGCACTTTATTACAGGTGCATGTGCACCAACTGGTGGTTTACCGGCGGCTGTGATGCCGCCTCGGCCGGAGGAGAGATCCGGTCGGAAGGGGGCCGCGAAGCCTTGCCGCGTTCCGGCGGCGGGTGAAATAAGCAGAGCGGCCTTAAATGTACCGGACGCGCGCCATTCTCGCGTGGGTCGGGCTACCGCGGGGTCTATGGTGAGACAACGAAGCATGCGTCAGAAGCCTCTGTATTTAAGTCAGCCCCCCTCCTGTGTCGGATGGGACGAGGGGACATTGTTACCTGATTCGGCCCGGCTTGATCATCTGGGCTGGAAGGCGCGCGTAGTCGCGCCTGACGGTGGGTTAGCTCTCCTATCCCACCGCCCCGTGTAACCAGGGGTAAAGCATGCCACCTACGGGCCCGAAGGTAAACCACCGGAACTTGGAAGCCCTGAAGCGTCCGCCTACGACGGAGGTAGGCAAGCCGCGGAGACCGGCCGTGGACACTTCAGGGAGCGGAGCCTCCCCGGTAGTCGGAGCACGGGAAAGCCGTGTACAAGGCGAAGGGAGGCAGGGAGTCGGTACGCATCGGTTGTCGGAGGAGCGGTCCGTGGACTCGGACCAGCAGGCCGACAAGGGGCGTTGGTGCACTGCTCCGTTTGACGTCGCCACTGTATGCGGGCGATCCTGCTCCCAGTTGACCGATACCCGAGGAGCTTCGCTTATGGCTGCCCGGACGAAGAGCAAGGTGACGCCCAAGTACAAGACAAAGTAGCGAGTATCGAACTGGGCGGTCTACGAGGAATCTCTCAGAAACCGCGGAGACATCACGGTCTGGCTCGACGAGGACGCGATCAATGCTTGGAACGCGCCGCCGTCCGGCCGCCCTGGCGGCCAACCGAGGTATTCCGATCTCGCCATCGTGACCTCGTTGACCATAAGGAATGTGTTCCATCTCGCCCTGCGCCAGACCGAGGGCTTCGTCACCTCGCTGATACGCGTGATGGGACTTGATCTCATGACGCCCGATCACACCACGCTTTCACGGCGGAATCGAAATAATGAGGTTCCCCGCCTTGCCGCGGCCCACGATGCGCCGATCCATCTTGTAGTCGACTCGACCGGCCTGAAGATGCTTGGAGACGGGGAGTGGAACGCCCATAAGCACAAGACCGCGAATCGGCGCCGCAGCTGGCGCAAGCTCCATCTTGGCATTGATGGAAACGGATTCATCATCGCCTCCGAGCTCACCGACAGCTCCGTGGACGATGCGTCAGTCGGTGTAACGATGATCGAGCAGGTCGAACCCGCCATCATACGGTTCACCGCTGACGGTGCCTATGACACCCGAGGGATGTACGTAGCACTCACCGCATCGGGTGCCGCCCACATCAAGATCGTGATCCCGCCGATGAAGACAGCTGCGGTGGATCCCCGAGCCATGGGACCATGGTGTCAAAGAAACGACGCCATCGAGCGAATTGCCGAGGTCGGTCGGCGCCAGTGGCGGAAGGACTCCGGCGCGCATCAACAGGCTCGAGCCGAGAACGGGATGTACCGGTACAAACGCATCATTGGGGATTGTCTCCGAGCCAAGCAGTTCGAGGCTCAGAGGAGGGAGGCGCTGATCGCGGTCAGCGCCATCAATCGGATGACGGCGCTCGGGATGCCGGAATCGGTGAAGGTTGCAGCGTGAGAGTGAGTTGACGGCACGAGGCTGGACTCATGTTGAGCCATGCAACAACGCCTCGGCGACTCAGGGCTTGAGCTGCACGCGAAAGCGCAGGGGGCCGTCCACGGAGTGCTGCTTGCGCCAGGCATCCACCGCCCGGGCGATGCAGCCGTTGAGGGACAGCTCCTCGGGCGCGGTGCCACGCAGTTGGCTCACCAGGGTCTTGTCCGGCGCCGAGTGCACCTCGAATCGTCCCCAACGGGCCGATTCCGTGTCCAGGGCCCGGAGATAACACGGGCGCATGCGGCGCTTGAGGTCGTTGGCGTCGCCCCGCACCCGGCGGGGCCAGCGCTGCAACAGCACCTTGGCCGAAAGGCGTACGGCCACGCGACTGGCAAAGGTAGGATTGACCGGCGGCTTGCCCGGCGGCAGGCCGTAGCCGATCCAGCGCCAGCGGGTCGCGGCTCCCGGGGCGGCACGCAGGCCCGCGACGGCCCCGAGGAAGTCCGCGTAACCGAGAGTCGCCGCCGCGGAGATGCGCACCGCGCAGGCCGTGGGGAAGGCGTCGCGCAGTCGGGACAGGGCGAGCCGCAGCGCTTCGCCGGTGGACCGCGGCGACACCAGGGGCGCGAGCCGCCCGTCCGGTCCATGGGGCGTGGCCGAGCGCGTGTCCAGCAGCACCCCGAGCCCGTCCCGGGCGCAGGTGCGGTTCCAGCCCACTTGGGCCGGATCCAGCGACTTCAACGTGGCGGCCGCCGCCGAAATGGGCGCCAGGCTGAGCACGACCTCCCGCAGCCGCACCGGGGTGCCGCCCCGGGCGAGCTGCCAGTACCCCTCGCGGCTGGGGGCCGACACGACCCCCCCAAACCCAACCCTGTAAAACCCCGTGGCCGCGGCGCGCTCCAGCACCGGCGCGAGCCGGCCCATGGGGAGGTCGGAGGGGGCAAAGATGGTGACCTGGGTGTGGCGGTTCCCCGCGAAGTAGGCCTCGGTGAGAGCCACGCGGAAGTGACGCCTACGCGGCCGCAGCACCGCGCGACCACCGATGACGAGCTGGTCCGAGCGCACCACCAGAGCGCTCGCCCCCCGGTAGGGCCGGCCCGCGGTCAGCCGGGGCAGGTCCCGCACGTGGTCGTGCAGCAGCACCGGCAGCCGCGCGCCGTTGCGACGAAAGAACCGCTGGTCCAGCTCCGTGAGCAGCCCCGCCAGGGTCGCCATGCGCGGGCCCGCGCTGGCCACGCCGTCCAGCAGCCGATGCAACTGCTTTTGGTAGGCGGTCCAGGGCGGCTGGGGCGGTGCACCCACCCGCCGAAAGTGCGGCGTCGGATCAAAATCATAGAGTGGAAAGAGACAGTGGTTGAGCACATAGGCCCGGCGCTCCGGGGCCACCCGGGCGGCCACCCGGAAGGCCTGGGCGCACAGGACGTAGAGCCGCAGCTGCGCCGCCGCAGAGACCGGGCTCCGGCGCGCGGCCTTGAGCAGCTTCAGACGCCGGGACAGGGTTTTGGGGTCATCCACAAAGGCGCGGTCAGACTGCAGCAGGGCGTGCAGCCCTTTGGCCAGCGCGCGGTGCTCGGGGGCTTTGCGGAGCGCGCCGCGTGACGTGGTGACAGAGCTGGCGCCGTAGGCCGCGAAGGCGGCCGCGAGACGGTCGATCACCAGGCGGGTCGTGTGCACACCGGGCTTCTCCCGCCCGGTGCCACCCAGGGCGATCAGCAGCACCGTGCGCGCCCTCACCTCTCCGGTGAGCCGGGCAAAATCGTACAGGTCAAAAAGGTACCGCAGCCGCGCCCAACCTGCGCGCAGGTCGCCCTTTTCTGACAGCTGTTTGAGCTGGAGCAAGGCCCGCTGCACGCCCGCGGGAGGCGGAAGCTCCAGCGCATTGACGAGGGCGGCCACATCGGGACCGCGCGGCTTCCCGTTGGGTTTGGGAGTGGTCTGCGGGCATCCGGTGGCAAGCAGGGTCAAAAGACTGATCGTGGACAGTTGTCTGATCATCACAATAGATTCCTCGGGAAGTAGACAACCCTACCATGGTATTTGTTCGCAGACGTCTACGCCCGCGGTCCGAACTTGTAGAAGTAGCCATCCCTGGAGCCGATATACACCGACCCATCGAGCACGGTGGGGGTCGAGACGACGGGGCCCCGGGTGCGATGCTGCCACAGGAGCCGGCCCGTGTCCGCGGCGAGCATGCGCAGCCGGCCGTCGAAGCTGCCGAAGACCACCTTGCCGTCCACCACGGCCGCGGAGGACCAGACGCCGTCCCCCACGGGCTGCGCCCAGATCAACGTCCCGGTGGTCGCCTCGAGGCAGTACATGATGCGATCATCCGAGCCGATGTAGATCCGCCCCCCGGCATAGGCCGGCGTGGCCCAGATGCCCTTGCCGGTCTTGAACCGCCAGCGCTCCTTGCCCGTGCGGCGGTCGAAGCAGAACACGAAGCTCGACTCACTGCCCACGAAGATGCGGTCCCCCACCACCACGGGGGTGGAGTCGGTGTCATGATACGTGCGCGCCCGCCAGATCACCTTCCCGCGTTGGCGGTCCAGGCAGTACAGGTAGCCATCCCAGCAACCGATGTAGAGCCGGTCCCCCACCACGGCCGGCGACGACTCGCAGCCGCTCCCCCCCGGCTCCCCCTCCTTGCCTCCCACATAGGTGTCCCAGATGGGCTTTCCCGTGCGGGGATCGAGACAGACCGCGTGGCCCGTCTCGGTGCCCACGTAGAGTCGATCGCCCACCACCACGGGGGACGAGTCAATGGAGCGCTCGGTGCGGTACCGCCAACGTCGCATGCCGGTCTTCAGATCGATGCAGTGCAGCCCCCCGTCCACGTTGCCGCAGTAGACCCGTCCGCCGGCCACGCAGGGCGAGCTCTTCCACATGCGGCCGCCCATGGCGCGCCAGTACTTTTTGCCCGTGCGCTCATCGAGGCAATACAGGAACCGGTCCAGGGAACCGAAGATCACGCGCCCGTCCACCACCGCGGCCTGGCCGGTCCAGCCGGTGCCGGTCCAGCGGTAGGTTCCCCCTCGGCGCAGCCCGGTGTAGTAGCTCTCGGTCTTGTACCGCCACTTCACCACGAGGTCCGTCGACAGCGCGCCCCGGCCGTTGAAACGGCGCGCGGCGTCGCCCCGGAACATGGTCGCCCAACGCGGCGGTTGATAGGGTTCGACCACCACGGCGGCGTCAGCGACCCGTACCGCCCCGGCGTCGACCACGCGGGGCGGGCTGGGACGGGCGTCGGGGGAGTGGGCCGGCCCCGTGGAACGCGCGCCGTCCTTGCAGCCCGCTGCGGCGACCACACCTACCGAGAGCCCCACGGCGCGGGTCAGAAAATCCCGGCGGGAAGGGGCATCATCAGCGGGGCGGCGGGTCATCGCGCTGTGTATAGCAGATTTCCAAATCCAGAACACGCCTGGGGCGTCGGCATAGAGCCCGGGGCCAGAGACGATCTGTTGACGATCTACTGACGGTCTTTAGCGCGGCTTGGCCAGCGCCTCGACGCGACGCCTTACCAGGGGCGCCTGGAGGGCGCCGGGGTAGTACTTGAGGAAGCTGCGCATGGCGCGCCGCTCCGCCCGTCGACGGCCCAGCTTCCGCAGGGCCCGAATGCGACCGTAGGCGGCCTCCTGGGCCAGCGCACCCCGGCGGGTGGCCCGCAGATAGGCGTCAAAGAGCCGCAGGGCGCCGACCGCATCTCCCAGGTGATCCAGACAGAGCATGCCCAGGGCCACCCGGACCGCACGGGCCGCCGAGCTGGTGGGAAACCTTGCCAGCAGCAGTCGGTAGGACGCCGCAGCGCCTCGCCAGTCCCGGGCCGCGCGGCGTTTCTGGGCCCTTTGCAACAGATCCCGGGCCGTCACCAATTCACTCCTGGAAACAGTTGGGTGGGCCTGGCCCGCCCCTGGACGTTGCGCCACGGGCCGATGGATAATCACCGGAGGGAACACCTCCGTGACGGGCTCCGTCGGTTGCGGCGGCGCCTTGGCGACCGCGCCGACACTTCGGGCACCCGCCTCCGCAGGCGTCAGCGGGCGCGCCGACACCACGCCCAGCCCGAGCTCGTAGTCCCGGTGGATCCGATCCCCGGCCCGGAGGGTAAGCTGCTCCCGCACCGGGGTCCGACCGGCCGACCTGACCTGCAAGCTGTGGTGCCCCGCGCGCAGGCGGGCCGACAGGGGCGTGCGCCCCAGCACCACGTCATCGAGCACCACCTCGGCCCCATCCGGCTGACTCCGGACGTCCAGCCGGGCACCCGGCCCCGCACCCAACAGCGCGAGGGACGCCAGGCGCGCCAAGGCCGCCCGCCGCGCCCCGGCCGCCAGCGGACGCACGGCGCGGTCCGCTCCCCCCATCTGCGCCGAATAACCCCGCCGCACCAGCCGCTGGGGCTGGGTCGACTCCACGAGCCTCACCTGCCCCCGCATCACCTCCACGGTGACGCGCGTGGGGGTCACCCGCACCGAAAACACCGTGCCCGTGACCTCCACGCGGCCGGCCCGGGTGGTGATCACAAACCGCCGCCGGTCACGCTTGGGCTTTACCGAAGCCAGGAGCCAGCCCTGCTCGAGATGCAGCGCGGTCTCGCCCGGTGACAACCGCACCACCCGCGCCACGGACCGCTCACTGAGCAGCACAAAAACGTCGTCCGGCAGGGCCACCGCCGTCTGGCCCCGGCGCACCCACAGGGTCTGGCCCACGGCCAGGTGGTTCGACGCCGGAGCGCCCTGTACGACCACCTCACCACTGCGCAGCACCAGACGGGCGCCGGACCGCTTCGCCGACGCGCGGTCTCCGTCTCCGTCCCTGCCCGACCAACGCAACACCAACACGAGCCCCACCCCCAACGCCAGCAGCACCGCCGCCGCGGACACCCACCGCCAGCGCGGCGGCCCCGAAGGGCGGGTCGACGCTTCGTCCTCGGAGCGCCCGTCCGCGGCGGCCCGGGTCACCACGTAGTTCACGAACCGCCGCCGGGACAGCTCGTCCAGGGGCAGCGCCGGGCCGGCATCGTCCGTGTAACGCATGAGCGCCGAGGCCGACGCCGTGGTCCGACAGCTCTCACACCGGGCGAGGTGCTCGGCCCGAAAGGCCTGCGCCTGCGGCCCGGGCACCACACCGGTGGCCTGCTCCATCTCCAACCGCTCGTACCGGCGGCACGCCTCGTCTGATCTACGCTTGGCTGTCATGAATGAACGACCGCGCCCAGTCCCGAAGGGCCGGGTCCTTTTCGAGATGACTCTTCAGCTGTTTTTTCCCCACCCGAAGCCGGTCACGAACCGTGTTGGCCGGCGCTTCGGTGATATCCGCGATCTCCTGCACGCTGTAGCCATGCATCCAGTGCAGGGTCACGGCGATCCGCCGCTCCGGGGAGAGCTTGCCCAGCAGGCAGGCCAGCCGCACCCGCAACAGCCGCCGCTGGATGTCGTGCTCCTCCGAGACCCGCCCCTCCCGCGCGCTCTCCCCGTCCAGCCCCACAATGCTCTCCCGCCACCGACGCCGCTTGAGCTCCCGCAACGCCGTGCGCACCGCCACGCGATCCCCCCAGCGCTCCAGGCTGCACTCCCCCCGGAAGGTGTGCGCCGACCGCAGCACCGCCACCAGCGCCAACTGCACCAGATCGTCCGCGTCGCGATCCCCGGCCGCAAGATAGTGCACCGTGGCCCGGATCCGGTTCAGTAGCCGCTCTGCCAGATCCCGGTTCGCCCGGGGATCCCCTTCGCCCGCGGCGCGGGCCAGGGCGACTTCTGACTCATAGAAGCCGGGATTTGTGCTCTGGCTCACCATCTGATCACTAAAGTGTCTCCAGGACCCGGATTCGGACGTATGTTTTCTCCCGCTGCCAAGCCGGCCCTCATGCCGTCCCTCATGCCGTCCCTCATGCCGATCCTCAGATCATGTCCAACGAAATTCCGAGGCGGATATAGGGCTGAACCGGCCAAGGGTCGATGATGATTGGCTGATCACCATCTCCTCCGGGGATGCTGCGATCTTGGGGGTTCAGACAGACCTCGGCGCCCACCGCAACCAGAAACCGCAGCCGATCCACCGCCAGGAACGCCAGACGGAACTCGCCTCCGACCAGGAAGTGCGGCGTGTTCCGGTAGGAGGGGGAGCCCGCGGGCGCCTGGGTGTCCACCGCGACGTAGTCGAAGGTAAAAGAGAGCGCCCCGCCGAGCTCCACCCAGCGGCCCAGGCGAAATCGGAGCCGCGCGCCCGTGCTCAGGGGATATCGCTGCAGCGAAATCTGCGCCGTCTCCCCAATGGCCTTGATGGGCTCGGTCACACGAAAAGAAACGAAGGCCGACCACCGCCTGGCAAAGCGCGCCGAGAGACCGATGGAGGCGCCGTGGGACGGCGGATAGGTGGAACCCAAAGCCATCTGCCGCCGGCCATAGAAGTCCACGGCGTAGCCCATCTCCAGCAACAGCCAGCGGGGCGCGGGCGGGGGGCGCTCCTTTTTGAGACGGGCCGCCTCGGCAAAGAGCGGATTGTCAGCGGTGAGCGGCATGACCGGTCGTCGGGCAGAGGCTTCGTCGGGCCGGCTCCCACGCACGCCGGCCACGGGCCGGCTCCCACGCACGCCGGCCACGGGCCGGGCCACGGACCGGGGGCGAGACCGGGCCACGGACCGGGGGTGAGACCGGGGCAGACTGCTCAGGATGGCCCGCACGGACATGCCTACGATAATCGCCACCGACTCGGCACGGCCGCCGCCGGTTTGAGCGACGCTGCGCACGATGAGCCGGCCCTTCTGGGGCTCCACCAGATACAGGAAGATCTCCCCCTTGGCTGCGAGATCGCACCAGAACACCACCACAACCTCCCGTCCCCGGGCGAGCTTACGCGCCTGCGCACGCGCCTGCGCAAGCTGAGCGGGTGGCCGCGCGGCAAACCGCACCACCCAGCGCAGCTCCAAGGCCACCGAAGCGTCCGAAAGCTGCCCGCTCACCGCCTGGTGCAGCTCCTTCGACTCGACGGCCTGGCTGCGCGCCGCAAGCATCAGCACGCTCCGATTGGGAGGCGCGCGGGTCGGAGACACGGCCGGCACCGGGGCCGGGCGACGCATGGGGGCCCTCGCCCAGCCGTCGCCGGACAGCCACACCAGGCCGGCCAGCAAGCAACCGATCCCAAGGGCGCGTACTAAGTGACTCTTCATCTGTCCCCTTACCCTACGATCATAGGGCACACCGCTCCGCCGGGCAACGACGCGCTGAGGCGATCCCCAAATGATCCCGAGAACAGAACTTGAAATGGCGTTAAAGGCGGGGAGCCGAGAGCAGATCCAAAACGTACCGCATGAAGTCCTGCTGGACGATCTTCTGGTTGGGCTTGACCCATTTCCAACAGTGGCAGGTGGACGTGTAGGACGACCACGCGCAGACCTTGCGCGCAGCCTTACGCGCCCGGAAGGTGTCCTTGTTGGCGCAAACGTATCGCGCCGGCGTGTACTGCGTGCACTTGTAACAGACCTTGGCCTCGGCCGGCGCAGCGGCGGCCAACAGAAACATACCAAAGAGCAAAGCGATCAGCGTCTTCATCACATCCTCCAACGGAGGTCACCAACCCCAAGATCGTACCGACCCCGTCGCTGGGCGTCAAGGGACTCCACGATTAGGCAATCCACCAGGCGATCCCCTGCTCTCGCCCTCCACTCGTGCGCCGGCCCCCGCGTGGCGGCCTTCGACAGTCGAAGGCCCAGACGCGAGCTTCGGGCAAAGTTGCAGTGGTTGTCACTCGAGGTCGAGCGCTGCCTTGAGAGCAGCCTCGATCTCCGCGAGGTTGGCCTTCGGCAGCGTGCCGATGCGCTTGGTGAGCTTGGCTCGATCGAGCGTGGTGACCTGATGGCAGAGAGCCACACTGCCGCGATTGATACCAGCGGTGCCCTTACGCAGCGCAATCGCCGTGGGCCCGCGCTGCGCTCGAGCCTTGGACGTGGACAGCGGCACGACGATGATCGAGCGCCACGCCTCGACCTGGTTGAAGGCGTCATGGGAGACGACGACCATCTGACGTCGCCCCTTGGGTTCGGAGCCAGAGCGCGGCACAAGGTCGGCCCAGTACACGTCGCCGCGTTTCATCAGCCGCTTTCCTGTAGCAGGTGCTCCACTGCGGCTTCCTCCAAGCCGGGGTCGAGATCGGCCTCGGTGCCCGCAGATTGCTCGGCGTACTCGGCGATGACCCGATGCAGAGACTCACGCCGGCGCTGCTCGAGCCACGCCTCGATGGCTTCGCGGGCCAGCTCCGTGGCGGGCCGCCGCTGCTGCTCAGCCAGCGCGCGCAGCCTGTTGTACAAGTCGGTCGACAAAGGGACATGGAAGTTCTTCATGGCACTCATCCTGCCATTGAATTACGGCATCTAGTATGGCTGGTTGCAACCGGCCCAGCCGCGTGGGTGCCCAGCCGCTCCCGATCCCGCGAGGTGCCTCGGCAATCCCCGCTCCGCAACATCCTCTTTCCGGGATCCCACATCAACCTCGGTCCGGAATCCCTGGCCACCGCAATGGAGAAGCGAATTAGTCCGGTTCTTATCGCACTAAACCGTCATGTATTTAGGCGACGGGGACATCGGTGTCGCCCCGCGTTATGGCCCGCCCCGGGGTCGGGATCTGGGTGGTTGGCGGGGGCGGGGATTCCTGCTCTAATGGGACCATGCATCAATCACGGAGAGCGCCATGAGTGATCGAGAAATGCGTGAGCTGCTGGAGGCCGTCATTGACGATATCGAGAGCGGCCGGGTTAAAGTGCGCCGGGCCGGCCGATTGGGGCGGCTGGTGGGCACCGGGTTGGTGGCAGCCACGGTGGGGTTGAGCGGCGGCTGCACGGAGACCGCCGTGGGCACCGGCACCGATGCGGCACCTCAGTCCGACGCCGCCTCCCAGAGGGACGCCCGGGTGGACGACGGGGCCGTGGATCTGTATGGCATCTGGATGGACGATGCTGCCGTGAGCGACGACGCCGGGGCCGAGGCCGACGCCGAGGCCGACGCCGAGGTCGACGCCGAGGTCATCTTCCCGCCCTACGCGGCGCCTCCGATTTATAATTTCACGCCGGCGTAAGCTTTTTTTCCATGGACCACTGGCTCGCCCTGGAGGGCGCCACGCTGCTGGACGGTACGGGCGCTCCGGCCCGACCCGACTGCACAGTGTTGATCCGTGGCGACCGCATCTGTTCCGTGGGACCGCGCGGGGCCGTGGTGCTGCCCGAGGGTGCGGAGCGCCACGACGTCACCGGCCGGTGGATCCTGCCCGGCCTCCTGGACGTCCATGTGCACGCCGAGACGCGCGACGATCTGCGAGCGCTGCTGGCCTGGGGCGTGACCGCGTTCCGGAACCCGGCCGCGACCCGGACTACTGCGGCGCCACCGCCGAGGTCGCCGGGGTCTTCGGGGTCGCCGGGGTTGCCGCCCTTGCGTGGGGTGTACGCGGGTCCGCCCATCGATCACCCGCCGAGCCCCTGGCCCGGCGCCGAGGAGGTCACCACCGCCGAGGAGGTGCGCGCCGCCGTGGGACGGCAGGCCGCCGCCGGGGTTGACCTGATCAAGCTCTACGTGCGTTTGCCTCCGGAGCTGGTGCGCGCTGCGGTGTTGGAGGCCCACCGCTGTGGCCTGCCCGTGCTGGGCGACCTGGCGCTCACGACGTGGACCGACGCCGCGCGGGCGGGCATCGACTTTCTGTCTCATGCGATGCCACGGCACCCGTCACTGTTGCCGGCGCGCCACCGTGCCGAGTATGTGCGCGCGCTCGCGGAGCGGCGGGTCGAGCCCCTGGGGCGATGGTTCGAGCTGGTGGACCTGGACGGGCCGGAGATCCGGGAGATGATCGGCGCCCTCCGGGATCATGGCGTGCGGGTGGACCCGACGCTCGTGGGCGTTGAGACTGCCCTCGGCGTGGAGGATGCCCTGGGCGGCCCCGACAGTCGCGCGACAGAATGCGCCTGGTCCAAGGTCCTGGGGCTTGTGTCGCGCCTGCGGGAGGCGGGCGTGGAGCTGTTGGCCGGTACGGACGCGCCGCGGCCGGGCATCCCCGCCGGCGAGAGCCTGCACCGGGAGCTTGGGCACCTGGTGGATGCGGGGTTCTCCAACGCGGAGGTGCTGGGCATTGCCACTGGCAAAAACGCCACCGCCCTGGGGCTCGACCAGGACCACGGCCA
>Ga0180009_10002722_pt1 | contig 20685 bp, 10 predicted proteins | sample OS_PC_MetaG_FD_123537 | JGI IMG/M metagenome (GOLD analysis project Ga0180009, IMG submission 123537) | Groundwater microbial communities from the Aspo Hard Rock Laboratory (HRL) deep subsurface site, Sweden - OS_PC_MetaG | ecosystem: Environmental > Aquatic > Deep subsurface > Groundwater...
CTCAAAGCCCGCTCCGCTCCGGACGTGGCCCAGAGGCGCCTCGCCGTCCGACGGTGCCTGGACACCGAGGGGTTTGAAGGCGTGCTGTTCAATGGCGGGGGCACGGGCTCCCTCCGGACAACCACCCGGGAGCCTTGGCTCACCGAGGCCACGGCCGGTTCGGGCTTTTTGCAACCGCACCTGTTTGACTACTACAAAACCAACCAAAACGAGCCGGCGTGCTGCTTCGCGCTGCAGGTCACACGGATACCCGAACCGGGCGTGGTCACGTGCCACAGCGGCGGCTTCATCGCCAGCGGAGAGACCGGCCCGGACAAGGCACCGGTGGTGCTGCTCCCCGCGGGGCTTGAGCCCATCTCTGATGAAGGCTATGGCGAGGTCCAGACCCCCTTCCGCCTACCACCGCACCTTCAGCTCGCCATCGGAGACCCGGTTTTTTGCCGCCCTGCCAAAGCGGGCGAGATTGCGGAGCGCTTCACGGAGTATCTGCTCGTGCGCGACGGCAGGCTTGTGGCACGCGCCCCAACCTATCGCGGGCTCGGTCGCTGTTTCCATTGACCGGCCAACTTATGACCCCCCGGCCGCACCGGCGGACGGAGCGGTTCAGCGTGGGGCATGGACATGCCTGCCAAGGATTTTTGTATATTGCACATTGTTGGTATTCTGTTATACGTAATTTATGCGCATTGTTCGGGGTGGATGGGCGTTGATGCTTTATAGAGGTACAGTCGTTATGATAATTCTGGCGGCAAATTGGCCGCGGGACCCAATCGCATGAAGCGTACGCTCCTCATTTTTGCCGGGGTGGTTTTGGCGCTGCTGGCGTTGGGGTACGTATTGTTTCAGGCCATCATCGCCGAGCCAGAGGCCTCGTCTCTGAAATCCGCTGAGCAGCGCGACTCGCACGACGATGGCCGGAGCCGACGGGCGACCCTGGCGGGCGATGCGGCGCTCGCAGCCCGGCCGGCTCAGGGACCGGACGGAGGCGTAACCGACATCAGCACCGGCCTGAGCGTGCGCGAGCAGGACGGGGTCGTGGAGTACCATCGCCCGAATCAGCCGTGGAAGAAGCTGGCGGCTGACACCAAGCTTTCGGTGCAGGACACCATCAAGACCAAACCCGGAGCCGGAATCACCCTGGTTTTCGGTGGCGGATCCACGGTGCGCATGGACGGACGCACCGAGGTGCGGGTGGCGGAGTCCTCCCAGAACCGCATCGCCATTAAGATCAAGCGGGGGCGCGCCGCGGTGAACCATGAGCCCACCAGGCCTATGGTGTTTCGGATTGAGTCCACTGAGACAAAAGCCGCCGTGGAAGCCACGCGCGCGCGCTTCGCCGTGCTCGGCACGGATAAGAGACTGGCGGTGGCAGCCACCCGCGGAACGGTCAACCTGACCGCTCGGAAAAAAACAGTGGCCATCCGGGCCGGACAACAGTCGACCGTCGCCGCGGGCAACACTCCAAGCGCCCCCCGACGAATCCCCGTGTCGGTGCTGCTCAGAGTAGCTCGGCCGAGGCAACGGATCTTGCATCAGCGCTTTGTCGTTTTGTCCGGACAGACGGCCGTCGGCACGGAGCTGCACATCAACACCGTGTTGGTTAAAACGAACAATAATGGCGCGTTCCGCGTACGGATTCCCCTGCAAATCGGCCGGAACAAGCTCTTGGCGGTGGCGCGTGACGTGTCCGGGCACATGAAACGCATGGACCTGGGTGTGCTCATTGTGAGGCCCGCGAGGCCCAACTCAGGCGTTACGGGCATCAAGGTCAAATGGGACTGATCCGGGACACCACGCCCAACGCCTCAGAGTCTGCCAGAGAAATGTGGGGAACTGGGCGGCCACCCTCCCCGCCCGCAACAGTGCGTGTGTTGGTTCTTTTGTTCAGTCTCTCCGGTGCCTCCGCGGCCGCGGCGGCACCGTCGCGCCCCGCCTCTTCCCCTCGGCTGGAGCTCCGTGTTCAACCCTCCATGCTGGTGCTGGGCAGCGGGCAGACGGCAATGATAAATGCCCTCGTAAGGGGACGCGCTGGAATCGCGGGCAGAATCGAGGTCCGGGTCAACGTCGGGCGACTCACCCGTATCCGACGTTCGGCCCGCGGGGACTACTCGGCCGTCTACGTCCCCCCAAAGCTCCAGTACCCGCAGGTGGCGCTTTTCTCCGCGGTGGCCACGCGGTCAGGGCGTTCCGTATTCGCCCGGGCGTCCCTGCCCCTGTGGGGCCGCGCGAAGGTGCTGATCCGCTCCCACCGGGGGGCCACGATCTATGTGCACGTGGGTCAGACCCGCTTCGGCCCGGTCACGGCCGATCAAAAAGGTCGGGCGCGGGTGGCCGTGGTCATCCCACCGGGGGTCCACACCGTGAAAGCGGGCAAACGCCGGGTCCGCGTGCCATACCCAAGGCCGAATCGGCTGGGGGCCGTTGCAGACCGCCAAACCCTCGTTGTCCACCCGGCGGAGAGCGCAACGCTATTCATTTACGCCGTGGATGCGGCTGGACGTCCCGATCGGCTCGCCCGCATGCAACTCACCGCTGATCGCGGCGTGGTCACCAAGGCCACTCGGGTGCTCCCCGGCCTGTTCCGAGCCCACTATCATACGCCGACCGCGGTGGGGAACGGTCGGGCCACCGTGATCGTGCGCCTCGCCGGCGACAAGGTCTCTCGGGCGGCCTTGACCTTCACGCTCCTGGGTGGGGCGGCCCGGCGGCTGGCCCTTCGAACCAGCCGGAACACGGCGGTGGCGGGTGACCGGACACCGCTCCGCTTGACCATCGAGGCGGCCGATGCCTCGGGCAACCCGGCGTCGAGCGCGATCCGCTGTCGGTCTGACCTGGCCCGGGTGGGGCCTGTGCGCTCCACACTTCCGGGCCAGTACACGGCGTCTGTTGAGATCCCGAGCTTTTTCGCCGGAAAACGACAGACGCTGATCCGGTGCGTGGCTGGCAAGGGCAACGAGGCCGTGGCGGCGGAGACAACAATCTCTCTGAGCCCCGGTAAACCTGTCCGGATCCGGCTGATCCGCCCCAAGCGGCGCCCCACCGCCCATGGCCGATCCCCGATCACGATGCGAGCCCAGATCCTCGATGCCCATCGCAACGTGATCCCGGGCGGACGCCTCCACGTCTCAGCGACGACGGGCGAGACCCGCACCAACCGGCGTTCGGATGGCGGCTTCGACATCGTGTACGCCCCGCCAATGAGTCGCCTCGACGGGCAGACGCAGCTCGACGTATCTACCGGAGCCAACCTGCACGCGCGCACCACTGTGCGACTTCGGCGACATCCCTACTGGCTCAGCCTCGCACCGCAGGTGGGCCTGATCAGCAACCTGGGAAACGTGAACAGCCCGATCTTCGGAGCTGAGCTCAGCCTCGGTCTCGACCGGCTGCTGCCGGGCCTCTGGGCCTCAGCCGAAGCCGGCTACTACTTCCTGCGGGCCTCTCTGAAGACTCCGGACACCACGGCATTGCTGCACGCCGCGCCGCTGCTGCTGTCGGTCGGCTACCGCTACTGGGTGCACCGGCGGGTCTACCTGTTCGCGGCCTTTGGCGCGGGCGTGGCCCTGACCCAACTGCGAACTCAGGTCGCAGCGCAGCCCGAAGACATCCAGTCCGCGGCGCAGCTCGCCTTGCAGGGAACCCTGGGCGCCGCCTACCGCCTGGGCCCGGGAGACATCGTCGCCTCAGTGCGCTATCTTCATCTTTCCAACCGTGGCCTGGACATGCTTCACGGACGCCCGGGAGGGCTCGCTGCCATGGTCGGATATCGTTTTGGGATCCATTAGAATAGCGTGGCTGGTGGTCACGGCGGGTATTGGCAGATAGCCCATGAGTCAACAAGACAAATCAGAGCCGGATATTAATCTTCGCCACAGGAGTCTGTTCGATCAATTGGAGAGCTCGGTGGCGGTGTATCGTGTCCTGGACGACGGCAGCGATCTGATCATCGTCGACTTCAACCGGGCGGCGGAACGGATGGAGCAGGTGGAGCGCCACGCCGTCGTGGGCAAGAGCGTGTTTGACGTGTTCCCCGGCGTGCGGGAGTTCGGTCTGGCCGACGTGCTGCTTCGGGTGTGGCGTACCGGCAAGCCGGAGCGCCACCCCATCACTTTTTACGAAGACAACCGCATCGCCGGGTGGCGAGAGAATCAAGTCTACAAGTTAGATACCGGCGAAGTGGTCGCGGTCTACATTGACGCCACCAAGCGCAAACAGGCCGAAGAGTTGCTGCGGCGCAGTGAGGAGCGATATCGGCGCCTGATCGAGAACCTGCGCCAGGAGTATTTTTTCTATTCGCATGATACACGGGGCGTGTTCACCTATTTGAGCCCATCGATCCACGACGTGCTCGGCTATACGGTGGAAGAATTTCTCACCGACTATGACGAGCACTTCACCGATGATCCCATCAATAACGATGCGCGACACTTCACGGAGCGCAGCATCGCCGGGGATCAGCAACCGCCCTATGAATTGGAGCTGCGCCACCGCCAAGCCGGAACGCGCCGGTTCGAAGTGCTGGAGGTGCCGGTGTTCGACTCCGAAGGCCGGGTAACGGCCGTGGAGGGGATCGCACACGACATTACCGCGAAGCGCGCCATGGAACAGGAGATGCTCAAGGTCGAAAAACTACAGGCCCTGGGCGTTCTGGCCGGTGGCATCGCGCATAATTTCAACAATCTGCTGACGGTCATCATCGGCAACCTGTCCCTGAGCGACCGGATGCCGAGCACCGATGACGAAGCTCGCGAGCAGTGGGACGACGCATTGGGGGCCGCGGTGCAGGCCAAGCAACTGACCCAGCAGCTGCTGACCTTTTCGAGTGGCGGACTTCCGGTGAAGCAGAGCGTGGCCCTCGATGAGCTCATCGAGGAGGTGGTCAACCTGGCCACCAGCGGCTCTAGCATCGCCTCCCGATTCGACCTGGGCAGACTCCCGCGGGTGGACGCAGATCCCGGGCAACTCGGGCAGGTGTTGAGCAACCTGTGCATCAACGCCGTTCAGGCAATGCCCGGCGGTGGGATGCTCGAGGTCAGTGGTGAGGTCGTCAGTGTGGACAAGGGCTCCGGACTGCCGCTCAAACCCGGATCATACGCGCGAATCAGCCTGCGTGACCAGGGCCCAGGCATCTCGCCGGAGATTGCAGATCGTCTCTTTGACCCCTATTTTACGACCAAGGAATTTGGGAGCGGGCTGGGTCTTTCGGTGTGCTACTCGGTCGTACGCAATCATGGGGGGCACATTGTGGCGAGCTCGGCCCCCGACGCGGGTGCGACCTTCAACGTGTACCTGCCGATCAAATGCGAGCTCTCTCCCCCAGTGCGCGACCGGACGGAGCTCCCTCCCGTGAGCGAAGGTCGGGTGCTGGTCATGGACGACGAAGCGGCCATCTGCCGCCTGGCGAAACGGATTCTTCAAAAACAGGGATATACGGTCACCACCACCAGAGACGGCGCCAGCGCGATCGAGCTATTCACCGAGGCTCGGACTGCCGGCCGCGGATTTGACTTCGTGATCCTCGATCTGACCGTGCAAGGGGGCATGGGGGGCCGCGAGACGATGAAGCGGTTGCGCGACATCGACCCGGAGGTGTGTGCGCTGGTCTCCAGCGGCTACTCCAACGACCCCGTGATGGCCAATCATCGGGCCCACGGTTTTGCCGGGGTGTTGATCAAGCCCTATGGCGTCGACAAAATGCGCCGCGCACTGGTCCAGCTCGAATCCCATCGCGCCGCGGACTAATCGAACAGGTTGGGCTTGCGTCGAGCCTACCACTTCGGCCATAGATCAGTCTGCTGAGCTAACCATTCACCAGGCGGAGCTTCCACATGGGTCTGTGGAACAAAAACATCACCCTGGACTACGTCCCGGATTCAAGACTGGCGGGAGCCATGGCCCTCCCCGCCCCGGTGCGCGTGGTGCCGGCTCCCATCGCGGACAACCGCCCTCCGGTCTATCGGAGCAACAAGGTCGGCGACACAAAAAATCTGTTCGGCATGCGGCTCGGTGGGTGCACCGTCAACAATGGTGAGGTCCCACAGCTGGTGGCGACCGCGCTCTGGCGCGGGCTGGAGGTCGCCGGTATTCAGTGGGTGGCCCCGGGCGAATCCGAACGAAACCTGACCCTGTACACCTGGCTGGAGGTCTGCTGGGCGGAAATGGTCATCGGGATCACCGCTGAGCTACACGCCACCTGCAGCGTACAGCTCCAACTCGCTACCGATCGAATCGTGTACCAACAGGCCTACCGGGGACAGGGGCACGCCACGAGCGCACTGGCAATCACCAAGCGCCACTTTCAGCAGTCTCTGACAACCGCCCTGGCCGCCATGGTCTGGTTTGGCGCGACGGATCCGGCCCTGGCACAAACGCTGCGCCACACGGCGCCCTGAGATCATCATTCCGCACCAGGGCCGCTCGAAGCTCCGACGCTCCTTGGCAGCCGTCCACAGCCGTAGCCGCTACAGGATCCGCATCTGCCCCGATTGCCGGGAGCGGCTGTACCCCACGCCATCGCCCCGCGCACGCTGAGGATTGCGCTTGGCGCCCGCTTCAGCTAGGTTCCGCAGCCATGATCACCGTTACAAACCTCTCCAAGAGCTATGGCGCACAGACGCTTTTCGAGGGCGCATCGCTCCAGCTCAACGCCGGATATCGCTACGGCGTGGTGGGGGCCAACGGGTCGGGCAAATCCACCCTGTTGCGAATCATTACCGGAGAGGAGGAGTCCTCTGGTGGCGAGGTGGCCCTGCCCCGCAAGATCCGGGTCGGGGTTCTGGGCCAGAACCAGTTCCGCTACGAGGACGTGCCCATTCTGGATGTGGTGATGATGGGCAACCCGGACCTCTGGGAGGCCATGCAGGAGAAAGAAGAAGTGCTCGCCCGGGCCGCGGATCATTTTGACTCGGACCGATACTCGGTGCTCGAAGACGTGATCCTACAACACGACGGCTACAACGCGGAGCCTCGGGCGGCAGAGATCCTGGAGGGGCTCAATATCCCCACCGCGGTGCACCAGGAGCCGCTGAGCGTGCTGAGCGGAGGCTTCAAACTACGGGTGCTGCTGGCCCAGACCCTGGCCGCTGAACCGGACGCGCTGCTGCTCGATGAGCCCACCAACCACCTGGACATCCTGTCTACACGCTGGCTGGAGAGCTTCTTGATGGGGTTCAAGGGTTGTGTGGTGGTGGTTTCTCATGATCACCGTTTCTTGAACAACGTCTGCACGCACATCATCGACGTGGACTACGAACGTGTGACCCTCTACCCGGGCAACTACGACGCCTTCTTGCAGCTCAAGCAGGCCGATCGTAATCGCATGGAGTCCGAAATCAGCAAACGGGAGAAGGAAATCGCCGAGCAGATGAGCTTTGTGAAGCGGTTCAAGGCCAAACCCACCAAGGCCCGCCAGGCCCAGTCCAAAGCGAAGCGCATCGAGAAGATCGTCATCCCCCGGCTGCCCCAGAGCTCGAGGCGGTACCCGCATTTTGTATTCAAACAGCGACGCCACTGCGGCAAGGTGGTGGTGCGTATCGACAACGTGTGCAAGGCCTTTGGCGAGAAGGTCGTGTTGAAGGACGTGACCCTGGAGGCCGACCGAGGCGACCGCCTCGCCATCATCGGCGCCAACGGCATCGGCAAATCCACGCTGCTCAAGATCATGGTGGGACAGCTCGAGGCAGATTCGGGCACCTGCGAATGGGGGTACGAGACCCATCCCGGGTACTTCGCTCAGGACCACCGGGAGCTACTCGCCGGCAGCAGCCACAACGTGCGCACCTGGCTCTGGGACTTTTGCCCCGGGCAGCCCGTCGGATTTGTGTTCGGTCGGTTGGCGCGAGTGCTCTTCTCCCGGGAGGACACGGACAAGAAGGTCACGGCGCTGTCCGGCGGCGAGGCCGCGCGGCTCATCTTCTCGCGCCTGGATGTGACCGAGCCCAACGTGCTGCTGCTCGATGAGCCCACCAACCACCTGGATCTGGAGGGCATTGATGCGCTGGCCAAAGGGTTGGAGGCCTATGACGGGACGCTGATCTTCGTGTCCCATGACCGCTGGTTTGTATCCCGGCTCGCGACGAGGATCATCGAGCTGACCGCCGACGGCCTGACGGACTTCCGCGGAAGTTATGAAGAGTACCTCGTGCACTGCGGCGATGACCACCTCGACGCCAGTCACGTCGTGGAGCAGGCCCGCAGACAAAAGCATCTGGCAAAGTTGGAAAAAAGCGGCAGTCCCAAAAGCAAAAACGCTGCGAAACAGACCGCGGTGGATTCGAATACTGAGACAGACACAGGATCGGAATCTAAAGAGGAACAGGCTGAACAGCCCGCACAGGGACCGCCCATGTCGCGTGCGGCAAAGCGCCGACGCAAGCGCCGCGACAAAGCCCAGAAAGCGGCCGCCGCCGACCCGGAACAGGCGCCCCCCGCAGCGGTGGAAACGCAGGTGCAGGCGGAATCGTCCAGTCCCCGGGTCCTCCGTCGCAAAAAAGCCCCGCGTGGCCGCAATAAAAACCGCTAACTGTGCGATCGGTCACACTCAGCGACGAAATGGGCTGACCCTGGCCACGCGCCCCTTGACCCCACACTTTGGCGGTGGTGATACTGTGCGGCCGTGAAAGGCACCGTCAAACACAACAGGCTCAGACAGCAGCGATCGAGGCGACCCAACGATGAGTGAGCGGACGAACCCAGAGCTGGCGATTTCCATCCCGTCGACCCTACGCGGGATGGTGGACGGCTTCGATCCATCAAAACGACACCTGGTGGCCTTTGAGCAACCCGAGGGAGACCTCTTCCGTGAGGTCAGCTACGGCGAAGTTCAGGACCGCGCGCGCGCCATCGGCAACGCACTGCTGGACCTGGGCGTAAAAAAGGGTGACCGCGTGGGCATCCTGGCCGAGAACCGCTACGAATGGCCTGTTACCTACCTCGGCGCGGCCGCCGCGGGCGTCACGGTGGTGTCCCTGGACATCTTTTTTACCCCCGATGAGGCCGCCAAGGTGCTCCGGCTGAGTGAGCCGACGGTGCTGTTCACGTCCCACAAATTCCTGGCTCGCATTGAGCCCGTGCGGGAGGAGCTCACCGCGCTGCGCCAAATCGTATGCTTTGACGAGCACGAGGGCAATGGCTCGGCCGGTCAGATGCACTGGCAGGCGCTGTGCGATCAGGGTCAGGCGCTCTTTGACGCCGGCACGGACCATTACGCCGCCGCCCCGGTGGACCCCGAGGACATCGCCGCCATCATCTTTTTATCCACCACCCTCGGCGTGAACATGAGCCACCGGGCCATCATGGCCAACGAGGAGGGGTTCCTGCCCCTGATGACCCCGGAGGGCAGCGTGGGCAAGCGCTGGCTCTCCATCCTGCCCTTGCACCACGCCTGGCCCACGGTGGTGGGATTTTTGTTTCCGCTGCTGACCTACGCAACAAACACCTTCCTGGCCACCACCAAGCTCGAGCTGGTGCTGGAGACCATCCGCGCGCGCCGCATCAACTTCGTGATGATCGTGCCGGTGCTGGTGGAGCGCCTCTATGAGCTCATCGGCCAGCAGGCCCGCAAGGCCGGCGTGTTCGAAGGACTCGACCCGGGGGCCGCGTCAACCCTCACCGAGCGCTTCGATCGGGCGCTGGCCGAGCCCGGTCGGCGTCGATTGATCGCCACCACCCTGGAGCGCATGGGGTTGACGGACATGGACTGCATCTTCTCGGCGGGCGCCCACCTGTTCCTGAGTCAGGCCGCCAAGTTCAAGGCCCTCGGCCTGGACGTCATCAACAACTACGGCCTCACCGAGACGACGCCCATCATCTCTCACTCCACCCCCACCGTGCAGCGCATGGGCTCGGCTGGCAAGGTGATCCACACGGTGGAGATCCGCATCGACCAGCCGGACCGCTACGGCAACGGCGAAATCTGTGCCCGGGGCGCGGTGCTCTTCTCCGGCTACTATCACGCCCCGGAGGCCGCCGCGGCGGTGCACGACAAAGACGGCTGGCTGCACACCGGCGACGTGGGCATGCTGGATGACGACGGTTTTTTGTACATCACCGGGCGCTGCAAGCCAATGATCGTCACCCAGGGCGGCAAGAACGTGTACCCCGCCGAGATCGAGGCCGCCATCGTGCAGAGCCCGCTCATCGACCAGGTGGTGCTGACCCCCAAGATCGTGAACGAGCGGGAGTTCCCCTACGCCCTGGTACATCCGGACTGGGAGGCCGTGCGCGCCCACGAAAAAGAGCACGGTACGCGGTTGGACGACGCGGGCGTGCGGCGGCTGATCCAGGCCGAGATCCAGGCCACCACCGGGAACATCGCCGGCTACAAGCTCCCTGAAGACTTCGAGGTGGCCTACGCGCCCCTCGACATCGAAGAGATCCGCGCCCGCAAGCTGCGCTTCGAACCGCCCCGAGGCCACGACAGGAGCCACGAAGCCGACGGCGCCGACCTCCCCGCGGCGCCCGATCATACAGATATCCCGGACCCGGCCCTCGTGGGGGGCATCGCGCGGTACCTGCTCGATGAGGTCGCCCGGACCCTGGGCGTCGACGCGCGCACCATCGACCTGGAGGTGAGCTTCTTCAGCTACCTGGCGTCCCCCGACATCGTGGAGATCTCGGCGCGCATGGAGAGTCAGGTGGGCATCAAGCTCTACCCGCCCATGCTGTTCGAACACATCGACGTGCCTTCCCTGGCGGGTTATTTCGCCCGGGAGTTTCGGGCAGAGTTCACGGCCTACCTCGGCGCGGAGCGGTTGGCTGCTGCGGCGAACCAACCCCTCGTTGCCACACCCGGAGGCGACGAGGACTCGCTAGGTCTTCTTCCGCAACGACAGGCCCTGATCCGCGGGCAGGACGACGCTGTTGCCATCATTGGTGTCGCAGGGGTCTTCCCCGGCTCGCCGGACCTCGACGCCTTTTGGGACCACCTGGCTGCGGGCGACGACCTCATCACGGAGATCCCCAAGGACCGCTTCGACTGGGAGGCCTACCAGGGGGACCCCCTCTACGAGGCCAACACGATGAACACCCGCTGGGGTGGTTTCATCGAGGACGTGGACAAGTTCGACGCCACTTTCTTCGGCATCCGCCCCAAAGAAGCGCGGTCCATGGATCCGCAGCAGCGGCTATTCATGGAGACCGCCTGGAAGGCCCTCGAGGACGCCGGGGTGCCCCCATCGGGGCTCGCGGGGCAGCAGGTGGGGGTGTTCGCCGGGGTGACCTCCTACGACTACATGGAGCTCGTGCGGCAGACCCAGAGCGAGGTGGGCATCTACGCCTACTCGGGGACCTTCCCGTCGGTGCTGCCCCATCGGCTCTCTTTCCTGCTGGGACTGCACGGCCCCAGCGAGGTCGTGGACACGGCCTGTTCCAGCGCCCTGGTGGCCCTGCACCGCGCCCGGTGGTCCCTGCTCAACGGCGAGTGCGATCTGGCCATTGCCGGCGGCGTGGCGGCGCTGCTCACGCCGGAGCTGTTCATCTCCTTCAGCAAGGCCGGTATGCTGTCCCCCGACGGCCGCTGCAGGACCTTCAGCGCGAACGCCAACGGCTACGTGCGCGGCGAGGGAGTGGGCGCCGTGGTGCTCAAGCGCCTGTCGGCAGCCCTGGCCGACGACGACCCCATCCACGCCGTGATCCGCGGCTCCGCGGTGAACCACGGCGGTCGGGCGAGCTCTTTTACGTCGCCCAATCCCACGGCCCAGGCGCGGCTCATCGTGACCGCCTACGAGGACGCCGGCTTTGATCCCACCACGGTGAGCTACATCGAGGCCCACGGCACGGGCACGCCCCTGGGGGACCCCATTGAGATCAACGGCCTGAAAAAAGGCTTCGCCGAGCTGTACGCCCGCGCCGGGAGTCCGGCCCCGAGCCAGCCCCACTGCGGAATCGGCTCGGTAAAGACCAACATCGGACACCTGGAGGCCGCCGCGGGCATCGCCGGGCTGCTCAAGCTCGTGCTCAGCTTGCGTCACGGGGAGCTTCCGCCCACCCTGCACTGTCAGGAGCTCAGCCCCTACGTGGAGCTGGATGGGAGCCCCTTCTACATCGTCGCCGAGCGGCGCGTGTGGCAGCCCCTGATCGACGCCGAGGGTCGGCAGATCCCCCGGCGCGCCGGGGTGAGCTCTTTTGGGGTGGGCGGCGCCAACGCCCACGTGGTGATCGAAGAGTACCGGCCCGTGGACGCCACAGGCACAGCCGACGCCAGGGCCCAACGGCCCGCGCACACGTCCCCGCAGCTCTTTGTGCTCTCGGCACGAAACGGGGATCGACTCCGGGCCTACGCCGACCGCATGGCCGCCTACCTGTACACCCGGGGCGCCGCGCTGGAGCTCCGGGACGTGGCGTACACATCCCAGGTGGGTCGGGACTCCATGAGCGACCGACTGGCCGTCGTGGCCAACAGCATCGGCGAGCTCGCGGATCACCTGCAGACCTTCGCCGCAAGCGCTGGCGCGGGCGAGGATGGGAATCCGGCTCTTCAGCTCGGCTCCGCCGCTCCGATAGAAGCAGCAGTGTCCGAAGAGGCCCAAAACGAGGTCAAGCGCGCCCTGGCGGAGCAGGATCTCGCGGCCCTGGGCCGGGCGTGGGTTACTGGCGGCGCGGTGGACTGGCGCCGCCTGCACGGTGACCTGGCGCCCCGGAGGGTGTCCCTTCCGCCCTACCCCTTCGCCCGCAAACGCTACTGGGTGAAGTAGTGGCCGGTCAAAAGGCAAAACCGCCGAAGAAGAAGAGCTCCTGGCTGGCCAGCCGCTCCCGGCCGGACCGGTCCCCCTCGGCACCCGCCGCCGGCAAGATCGTACACGTCACGGACAAGACTTTCAGGGACCTGGTGCTACAGGCCGACGTCCCGGTGCTGGTGGACTTCTGGGCCGACTGGAGCGCGCCTTGCCGCGCAATGGCCCCGGGGCTGGAGGAGCTCGCCAGCCAATACGCGGGCCTGGCGCGTGTCGCCCAGATGAACATCGACAAGAACCGCGTAATCCCCGCGCGCTACGACATAAAAACGCTCCCCACGGTGCTGGTCTTCAAGGGCGGCGAGATCCTCCAGACCTTCATCGGCGCCCCCTCCAAGGGCGAGCTCAGCAAAGTCATCGCCTGGGCCATGCGGGAGGAGTAGCCGCAGGTTGAGCTTGTGGCCCGATCTGTGGTAGTCAGTCACTCTCTAGGCAACGAGGGAACCGAACCATGGCGAACTTCATCGTGAACGGACTGTTGAAGGCCTCCCAGGCCATTCTCGAGTGGCCGAGCGGCCGCCCTGACGGCGAGCTCGTGGACCGCATCCACCCCTACCGCAAGATGCTGCCCTTCATGATGCGGGGCCGCAACGAGTCGGTGGTGTACTACGACGATCCGTGCAAGGCCGAGAACCTGCTCGACTACATCGCCCGCGCCAAAAAGGCCTGGGGCTTTGAGGTGGACATCACCCACTGCCTGGTGGCCGCCTGTCGCGTCGGGTTGTGGGAAAACCCCAAGATGAACCAGTTCATCTCCGGGCGACGACTCTACGCGCGCACGCGCCAGGAGCTGACCTTCTCCATGAAGCGTCAGCGCATGAACAAAGAGGCCAAGCTCTCGGCCGTGAAGCTCAACGTGGATGACCGCACCGAGACCTTCCGGCAACTTTGCGAGCGCATCAACGGCAAGATCGTGACGGAGCGCTCCGGCGATGAAACGTACACCGACAAGGAGCTGAGCATCTTCACGCAGCTGCCCCGGCCCTTGCTGGAGACCGCCCTGAACGTGCTGCGCTGGGCCGACAGTCGCAACCTGGTGCCAGGCGACTTCATCAAGAACGACGGCTTTTACACCTCCATCTTCATCGCCAATCTGGGCAGTCTCGGCATGAACGCGGGCTATCATCACCTCTATGAATACGGCACCTGCCCGCTGTTCATGATGGTCGGCAAGATCGACGAGCGCGCGGTGGTGGAGGACGGCAAGATCGTGGCGCGCAAGATCCTGCCCATCCGCTGGACCTACGACGAGCGCATCGACGACGGCCTCACCTCCAAGTACGGCATGCAGTCCTGCCGCAATGCCCTGGAGAACCCCGAAGAGGCCTTCGGCCCCATCGATTAGCCCAGCCTGACGACGAATCCATCAATTGCAGGGGATACTCGAAGCCACGGGCTCGCCCGCCATGACCTTCACGCAGTCGAAGGATTCGGTGACCGGGGTCGTGGCATCTCGGGACACGAAGGCTTCGATGGTCATCTCGGTGTCGGAGGTCGTCACCCAGAGGAAATTGAAGGCCGAGAGGGCCGCCTCCCGCACGGTGTCCCCGTTGTCCACCGTGGGGTTGTCGTCGACGCCGTACAGCGGGGCGCCGCCGCCCCCGGTGGTGAAGAAGTACGACCCGTACCCCACAAAACGCTCGTAGCAGTGGTTGTGCCCGGAGAAGACCACCTGGACGCCCTGGGCCTCGAAGATGGGGCCAAACAGCTCCCGGGCAGACATCTGGGGCGCGTGGTTGGAGTTGGTGTAAAACGGGGCGTGAAGGGCCGCCACCTTGAACGGCGCCGTGGAAGCGGCGAGATCGTCCTCCACCCATTGATCATGCGGTTCGTCCCCCAGGGCGCCGCCGACCTCGATCACCACCAGGTGCACGTTCCCGATGTCGGCGGAGTAATACTGATCACTCGTCGAGGTCGAGGTGGGCGGCGGCTGGAAGTACGCCTCGAAGGCGGTCCGACCGAGCAGGGCCTCGTGGTTGCCAAACACGGCCAGCAGGGGCACCTCGCTGATCAGCGGATGCTCCGTGGCGAAAAACGTCGCCCAGTCCCCTTCGTTGCCGCCGGTATTTGTGAAATCACCCGTGTTGAGCACAAAAGCCGGATGGTCTGACACGTCCATCTGCGTGAGCATGCCATCCACCACGTGGGCGTGGTCATCGTGATTGGTGCGGGTGTCCCCAAACACCAGAAAGGTCATGCCGTCCCCCACCGCGGGGGGCCCCACGAGCTGCGCGCCCGGCTGATTGGCCGACGACAACACCCGGTAACCGTACCGCGCCCCGGGCTCCAGCCCCGTCAGAATCACCTCGTGCTGGTAGGTCTGAAGCGGCGTGCCCACCAGCAGCGGGTTCTCCGTGGTGGGAAGCTGCCGGTACACGATGCCGGTCACCACTTTGGGCGTGCCCCCCTCGGGCGTCAGCTCCACGCGACTCGAAGACGGCTCCACCGTCTCCCAGTTCACCGTGACAGTCCCTTCGGCCGGCGCGTGAAGATAGGGCCCGTTCACAATCACGGTGGACTCATCGAGCGCCGAATCGGGCTGGACGACCTCCTTGAAGGGGTCCGTGCTGATATTTGCGTCGTCGTCGGAGCAGCCCCCGAGGGCCAGCACCGACACCGCCGCCATCCATGCAAACGTCCAAATCACTGTGCTCTTGGTCATCCGATTCTCCCTTGCGCTCATCCCGGTATGATAATCACCTGGGCTCCATTGACAACCGTTCCCGCCGAACCGCCTGACCCGCGGAACAATTCGCTCGCCGGGGTGTCTATTCGCCTACGCAGCAATACAACCGTCAGGCCAATGCGGCGAACCGGTTCCTGTCGGCACCTGGAGGCGCTATGAGATCGATCCTGTTTTTTGTGGCAACGGTGCTACTGGCTACACCTCCTGTCGTTACCACAAGGGCCGCACCGAGCGCCCCGGACTCCCAGGCGCAGGCCACAAATCCGTTCACGCTGATCGTCTCCACGGCCCAGGCTCGTCTTGGGCGCAGGGCTGTTGACTTGAATATCGGCTGGCAGGGGAGCTCGCCGGGCGGCCGGCTCGTACTGCGGCTCATGGACCTCAAGGGAAAGGTGGTCTCCCAAAAAAGGACGGTCTTGGCCCCCTCCCGAAGGCTGAAGCCGATCCTGAGATTCAAGATGTGGCTCTCCGCAGGGGCCCGACGCCACGTGGACCTGCTCACGCTCAGCTACCACTATGTTTCAAACACGCGAGGCGCATCGAAACCCACGGTCGTTGCGGGCGTGGTCGGCATGAGCGAGATCCTGGACAGGCACTTCGTGTGGATCCGGGGGCACAAGACTCTCACCGCAGGCAGTCAGGCCGGGCTACGGGTCATCGTGCGGGACGGCGCGGGCAAAAAGCTGGCGGGAGTCCGGGTCACCCTGCTCCTGCGCCAGGGCCGCAAAACCGTGCGCACCACGGTCCGCACGGGACGCACCGGAACCGGCAACCTGGTGCTGAAGGTACCGATCGCCTGGGGTGGCAAGAGCGCCCAGCTCACCGCCACCACCCAGGGCAGCTTTGTGCAACGATTCAACAGTCGCGTTCAGATCCTGCATCGCGTGAAGGTCCTGCTGACCACCAACAAGCCCATCTATCAGCCAGGACAGATCATCTGGGCGCGGCTGCTGAGTTTGCGGTCACCCAATCGCCTGCCCCATGCCAACGCGTTGGTGACCCTGATGATCAAGGATGGCAACGGCAACATCGTCTTTCGCGAAAAGACGCGCACGGACTCGTTTGGGGTGGCCTGGTCCCGGTTCCGGCTCGCCCAGCGCGGCTGCCATGGCACCTATTCGGTGCGGGCAGTGGTCGATGTGCCCAACGGCCCGGACGTGGTGGCCGAAAAAAGTGTGAAGGTCTACCGGTACAAGCTCCCGCGATTCAAAATCGGGTTCGGGCTGAAAAATGCTTATGTGCAGCCTGGGCAGCAGCTGGTGAGCAAGATCACGGCCAGGTATCTCACCGGGAAGCCGGTCCCCGGAGGCCGCGTCCTGGTCAGTATTTACAACCAACACTCGCTCCTCACCTCGGTGAGCGCCCGCACCAACCGAAACGGCAGCTATCTATTACGTTGGGTGGTCCCCTCCCGCTTCTTGAATGGCCATCCAACCGGCACACTGCATCTGAAGGCCGTGATCCTGGATCCGGCGGGGCATCGTCGGCAACGGCACATTGCGATCCCCGTGGTGAAACAAGCGATCAAGATCACTGCGGTGCATGAAAATCAAGGTGTGGTGCCCGGGGTGCCTCAGAAGATCTACTGGGTGGCCAGCCTGCCCGATGGCAAGGCCGCCCGAGCTCAGCTCACCGTGAGAATCACGCAGCCGAGGGGGACCACAACCCACCACGTGAGCACCGACGCCTACGGCGTGGCGGAGCTCACCGTGACTCCCCACTCCAGCCGATTGCAGTATTCGGTGACGGCAAAGAACGCCCAGGGGCAGCGGGGAACAGCCAAGGGCAGCTTCTCAGTCTCACCCACCAGCACGGAGCTACTCATTCGACCGGTCAAGGCCCTGTATCAGGGCTCCGACACGCTGGTGGTGGACGTGTTCTCCCGGGCCAGGTGGGCTCCGGTCTATCTGGATGTGATTCAGAATCAGCAGATTGTGCGGAGCGCAGCCGGCGTGATTCACAACGGCCGGGCGCGGATTCAGATCCCCCTGGGTCCGGAGCTCGAGGGCAGCCTTCGTCTATCGGCCTATCAGCTCACCCCCAGCGGAGACTATCAAAAGGCGTTCCGCTGGGTTCTGGTAAAACCCCATCGCCAGCTCCGGGTCGTCGTGCGCCAGGATCGCGCCGTGTACCAACCCGGACAACCGGCCCTGCTCAGCCTCCGGGTCGTAGACGAAAAAGGCCGTGGCGCGTCCGCGAGCCTGGGGATCGAGATCACCGACAGCGCGGTCTACGCCCTGGCCGGAAGCCCACCCGCCCTGCGCCAGACGATCTTCATGTTGGAAAAGGTGCTGCTCGATGACAAGCCGCAGCTAAACGGCATCGGGTTGCCGGCGCTCATGGCATTCGGGCTCCGGTCCGGCCGACACCGGGCCGAGCTGGCGCTGCTGGCCATGCAGTCTGCCCAACTGGACTATCCGTTGAACCAGAACGGCCAACAGAGCTACATACGCTATCGCAAGGCACTGCAGCGCAGACTGGCTTCCGCGCTGAAACCTGTGGTCTGGAGACGCTTTCGCACCTTCGCCCAGGCCTATCGCCGCTACTGGATGAACCAGTACATCAAGCAGCGCTGTGCCAAGTTGCTGGACTTTGTTTCGCTCGACGTGCTGGTCACGGCGGGCAGCCTGAAGCCGGCACAGCTCCTCGACTCCTGGGGCAAACCCTTTGTTCTGGAGAGCAACTGCGCCTGCTGCGGGTGTGACGACACCTATCGTGTTCTCGTCCGGAGCCTGGGTCCGGATGGGAAGTCGGACACCGAGGATGACCTGACTTTTGGGCCCTACGTGCTCAAAAAGCCCAAGCGGCCCACCTGGATCAAGGGCTGCCGGATGGCCATGGGTTGTGCTTGTGGCGGAGGCGGCGGTCTGGGGCTGGGTGGCCGCGGATTCGGGGGCGGAAGCTACGCTGGTAGAGGATGGGGGGGAGGCATGGCCAACCTTCACTTCGAAAAGACCCGTCAGCACTTTCCGGAGTCGCTCTACGTCAACCCCTCGCTCCGCACGGACCCCCGGGGACGCGCGGCGGTGAGCCTGACCATGGCCGACTCCATCACCAACTGGGTGATGACCGCCTTCGCCTCGGATAAGACCGGGCGCCTAGGCAGCTTGATCCATCAGATCCGCGTGTTCAAGGAGTTCTTCGCGGATGTGAACCTCCCGCAGGCCCTCACCCGCCACGATGAGATCGAGGTTCCCGTGGCCATTCACAATCATCTCAAGAGCACTCAGAACGTGCGCGTACAGCTCCAACCTGCGGCGTGGTTCCAAGTGGTGGACAGTCCGCAAAAGATGCTCAGCGTCCCCACCGGGGCCATCTCGGTGGCCCGATTCCGCATCAAAGCCCTCCAGGTGGGCCAGTGGAAGCTCACGGTCCAGGCCGTGGGGCAGTCGGGCCGGGATGCAGTGAGTCGCCCCCTCGAGGTGCGGCCGGAAGGGCGCCCCTACCGGTTCTCCAGCAGCGGGACCCTGCGGCAACAGCTGGCTGCGGTGACGAACATTCCGCAGTCGGCGATCCCCGGCAGCGAGCGGCTCACCGTCAAGATCCAGCCCGAGATCCTGTCCGTGGTGTTGGGGGGACTGGACGGCCTGCTGGCCATGCCCCACGGGTGCTTTGAGCAGACCTCGTCGACCACCTATCCCAACATCATGGTGCTGTCGTACCTGAAACACGCCGGGAAGGCGCACAACGCGCTGCGAAAAAAGGCGCTTGCCTTCATCGGCACGGGGTACCAGCGGCTCCTGGCCTTCGAGGTGAATCGCCGCGGCTTCTCGCTCTTTGGCCAGGCCCCCGCCAATCCCATTCTGACCGCCTACGGCCTGCAGGAGTTCGCCGACATGTCGAAGGTGCGCCATGTGGATCCAGCGGTGCTCCGCCGGACCCGCGCGTACCTCACGTCGATCCAACACAAGGACGGATCCTGGCGCAAGGTGGGTGGCCTCATTGAAACCGGAGCGACCAGTGCCCAGGGCCAGCTCGCCGCCACGGCCTATATCGCCTGGTCCCTGGGTCGCACGGGCAAGTCCCACCAGGCGGTCAACCGCGCCGTCCGCTTCTTGCGGAAACACGTGCGCACGTTCTGGGAGAACCCCTACGTGCTCGGCCTGACGGCCCACGCCGCGAGCCACACCCGGGGAGCCCGGTTTCGCCCCTTTGTGCAGCTCCTGCTTCGGCGTCTGGCCACGTTGAAAAAGAAGGACCAACACGGAAACATCTACTGGAGCACAGACGACAACCGGGCCACGGTGATGTCAGGTCGGGGTCGCTCCGCTTCGGTGGAGACCACCGCGCTGGTGCTTGAGGTCCTGCTGCGGCATCGGGCCTATGTGCCCCTGGCCCGACGCGTGATCCCGTACCTGCTGGCGAGCAAGGACCCCCGAGGCGCCTGGTACACCACCCAGGCCACCGTGCTCGCCCTCCGGGCGCTGCTCAAAGCCAAGCAGGTGTTTTCGAGCAGACTCCCGAGCCGCATCGATGTCCTGCTCGACGGTCGACTGGCCGAGACCGTGAGACTCAAACGAGGCGACGCCGGCATCACCTTCAAGGTGGACCTGTCCACGGGACTCAAACCGGGCAAGCACACCGTGCGCATCCAGCCCCGAGGTCGGGGCAGCGTGCTGTACCAGATCGCCCACGGCTACCACCTCCCTCCGGGAAGGGCTGCCGCACGGCCTGGAGCACCAACAAACCACCTCCGGATCCGCGCCACCTACAGCCGGCGTCGGGTCCAGGTGGGTGAGCTGGTGACCGCCCGGGTCAGCCTGCACAACCAGGCCCGCCGCACGCTCTCGGCCCCCGTGGCCGAGCTGGGCACGCCCCCCGGGTTCTCAATCATCACCGAGGATCTCGACCGCCTCGTGCGCCTGGGTCAGCTGCAACGCTATGAACAAACACCCGGCCGACTGGTGCTGTACTTCACCCAGCTCAAACAGGCCCACACCCGGCTCACCTACCGGCTCCAGGCCCGGTTCCCCGCCCACGTCACTGTCCCGGGATCAACGTTCTACGAGTACTATTTCCCGGAAAAGACCGCCCACCACCCCGCGCAACACCTCACCGCTTTCCGCTGAATCCCACGCCAACCGCGAGCGCGCACACCGGCCGCTCAGGGGCCGGGACCTAAGCGACCGTGACCTAAGGGGCCGTGACGCGGAAGGAGTTGGCGATCCTTTGCAGCAGGGGCTTGACCCGATTCCAATCCGATAGGAGGACCCAGGCGAGGACCTGGTAATAACTTTTGGGGCCCTCCACAACGGTGCAGAGGTAGGC
>Ga0180009_10002723_pt1 | contig 20678 bp, 19 predicted proteins | sample OS_PC_MetaG_FD_123537 | JGI IMG/M metagenome (GOLD analysis project Ga0180009, IMG submission 123537) | Groundwater microbial communities from the Aspo Hard Rock Laboratory (HRL) deep subsurface site, Sweden - OS_PC_MetaG | ecosystem: Environmental > Aquatic > Deep subsurface > Groundwater...
ATGTACTATCCCGCCGGCACCCTCAAGGCCAGGTTCTGCGTGGAAGGGCGCCGCCTGCTGAAGGAATTCTGCGCCGCCGCGGGCGTCGGTTACCGCGAGTGCGGCAAGCTGATCGTCGCGGTGACCGACCGGGAGGTGGGACACCTCGAGGACCTCCATGCCCTGGGCAAGGCCAACGGGGTGGAGGACCTGCGGCTGCTGGACGCCGGGGAAGTATCCGACCTCGAACCGGAGATCGAGGCCGTGGCGGCCCTGTTCTCGCCCCGGACCGGCATCCTGGACGCCGAGGGCGCCGCCAGGGCCTTCGCACGCCGGGCCGAGGCCGCCGGCGCCAGGGTCATGGTCGGCGCCCGGGTGACCGGCCTGCGGCGCAAGGGTGGGGTCTGGGAGGTGGACGTCTCCCCGGGAGACGGCGGGATGCGGGAGGGCTGGCGGCACGGCAGCCGTTGCGTGGTCAACGCCGCGGGCCTGTGGGCGGACCGGGTGGCCGCCCTGGCGGGCATCGACGTGCAGGGCCGCGGCTGGGGCCTGCACCTGTCCAGGGGCAACTACTTCGTCCTGGATTCCCGGCACCAGGGGCGTATCCGCCACCTCGTCTATCCGGTTCCCCCCGCCGACGGGACCACCCTGGGGGTCCACGTCTGCCTCGACCTGGGGGGTCGGCTGAAGCTGGGGCCGGATTACGAGGTCCCGCTCGAGGACCCGCGCACCGGCGTCGTGGGCAGCGGATTGAGCGCCAATCTGGATTACCGGGTTGATCCCGGCCGCCGCCGGGCTTTTTTTGAGGGAGCCCGCACCTTCCTGCCCTGGCTGGAGGCGGGGGACCTGGCACCCGACATGTGCGGTCTGCGGCCCAAGCTCTCGGTGACGGACTTCCGGGACTTCGTCGTCGCCGCCGAGGAGGGGGACGGGGAAGGCCTGGTGAACCTGGTGGGCATCGATTCGCCCGGACTGACCAGCGCGCCGGCCCTCGCCCTGGAGGTGGGGCGCCTTGCGGCGGAAATCCTGTAGAGCCGGAATCCTTCCGGCGTGCATCTGGGGAACCTGAATGTGGATCGTCTTCGGCCTGGTGCTCGTCTGCGCCCTGCTCGTCTTCCCGGGCTGCCGCCCGCGCGGTGCCGGCGTCCGCCCTCTGTTCGTGGGGACCGGACGGCACTGGCGGCGGAACTACGGGCGCCGGTCCTTCCTGCGCCTCGGCGGGGCGGTGGTCGCCGCGGGAGTGCTGGCCTACAGCGGCATCGACGAGGCGGTCGACGAGTTGCACTCGCGGTCCCTGCGTTCCTCGGGAACGGACGCCCTGGCCCGGCTGGTCAAACCCTGGGGCGAGAGGTTCTGGTTCTTCGCCTGGCTGCTGGCCGGGGCGGTCGACGCCTGGGTCCGGACCAGCAGCTTCAGCCGCTGGGGCCGCAAGAACTTCGAGGCCATGGTGGTCGGGCTGCCCACGCTGTGGACCCTGCAGCGGGGGCTGGGGGCCAACCGACCCAGCTCCGACGAAGCCGATCCCCGCTGGCGTCCCCTGGCGGCCGACAATGCGGCGTCGGGCCACGCCTTCATGGGCGCGATCCCCTGGCTGACCCTGGCCCGCAGGACCGGCCGGATCGACGCCCGACGGACCGCCCGGCTGGCCTCGGTTCTCACCGGGTGGTCGCGTCTCAACGACCGGAAGCATTATCTTTCCCAGGTGATCCTGGGCTGGACCATCGCCTGGAACGCCGTCGAGGCGGTGGCCGATGATCCCGACAACCTCCCCGCACCGACTTCCACCGGAAGGACCGCCGATGGCTCGCCCGCATTTCCAGCGAACTGATCCGACCCCGGGACTGTTCCTGGCCCTGGCCCTCCTGTCGGCCATCCCCTGCGCCGCCCGGGGTTCCGGCCCCACGCCCGTCGTGCTGGACCTGGCGCTGGCTCCCCCGTCCTCGGTTCCGGTTTATCGGACCCGACCCCTGGATGAGGCCGCCCTGGCGGCGGAGGATGCCGACCGGGAAGCGGCCGGGGAACCCTACCGGTTCGCGGTGGCCGAACCCGTCGTGCTCACCCCGCAAAGTTCGGGGCGCTGGGAGCAGCCCACGGCCCGGCACCGCGTCTGGCGCCAGCGCATCGTCGCCCCGGGGGCCCTGTCGTTGAACCTGGGGTTCACCCGCTGCGAGCTGCCGGCCGGGGCGCAGCTCAGCATCTATCCCACGGATATCGCCGGACCCGACGATCCCCGCGGCGTGCGGGTCTTCACCGACCGGGACAACGACGGCCACGGCCAGCTGTGGACCCCGGTGGTCCTGGCCGACGACGTCATCGTGGAACTGCTGTTGCCCTGGTACGCTGAGGACGACTTCCCCCTGGAACTGGGCTCGGTCAACGTGGGCTACCGCTACTTCGGCGAGGACCTGCGGGACAAGTCGGGGTCCTGCAACATCGACGTGGTCTGCCCCCAGGGGGACGCCTGGCGCCGGGAGATCGACTCGGTCGGGGTCTACACCATCGCCGGCACCTGGAAGTGCACCGGAGCCCTGATCAACAACACCCGCGAGGACGCAGCGCCCCTGTTCCTGACCGCCCACCACTGCAACAACAGCATGAACACCGCGGCGCCTTCGGTGGTGGTCTACTGGAACTTCCAGAGTCCGGTCTGCGGCCAGCACGGGGGCGGGTCCCTGGACGACTTCCAGTCGGGCGCGGTCTTCCGCGCCACCAGCAGCGCGTCGGACTTCACCCTCATCGAGTTCGACGACCCCCTGGATCCGGAACACGGCTGCACCCTGGCCGGCTGGGACCGGCGGGACCTCGCGCCCCGCAGCGTGGTGGGCATCCATCACCCCAGCACCGACGAGAAGAGCATCAGCTTCGAGAACGACTCGACCCTCATCACCACCTACCTGACCACCGCCAGCCCCGGCAACGCCGACCATCTGCGGGTGGGCGACTGGGACCTGGGCACCACCGAGCCCGGCTCCTCGGGCAGTCCCCTGTTCAACCCCGAACACCTGATCGTGGGCCAGTTGCACGGCGGATACGCCGCCTGCGGCAACAACCTGGCCGACTGGTACGGGCGGCTGTACACCTCGTGGGCCGGGGAGGGCACCCCGGATACCCGTCTGCGGGACTGGCTGGATCCCGTGGGCACGGGAGTGGAGACCCTGAGCTTGCTGGACCCCGGCAACCCCGAGCAGGCGGTGACCCCCACCGCGGGCCTGGCCTTTTCCGGCATCGTCGGCAGCGATCTGACGGGGCTCGAAGGGTCCTACCAGATCAGCAATATCGGCATCAACCCCATCGACTTCCGGGTGGAGCCCTCGGTGGGGTGGCTCACGGCCGATCCGGCCGAAGGAACGATCCCCGGGGAATCCCAGGTCCAGGTCCGGATCGCGGTCAACGCCGCCGCATCCGGGCTGCCGGCCGGGGTCAACACCGCGACGGTGGCCTTCACCAACCTGACCGGCGGCCTGGGGTCGACCTCGCGCCCGGTGGCCCTGACCCTGCTGTCGGGATCGCCGCGCATCGCGGCCCTGGGACCCAATCCGTTCAGCGAGTTCCTGGAGTTCACCCTCATCCTGCCGGGGCCCGGCACCTACCACGCCAGGATCCTCGACCTCAGGGGCATGATGGTCCGCGACTTCGGCCACCGGGCGGCCGTGGCGGGCGAGAACACCCTGGGCTGGAACGCGGAGGATGACCGGGGCCGGGGCCAGGCCGCAGGGACCTACATCCTGCTGGTGGATGCGGCTGGGGCCACCCTGCGGGCCTCCTTCACCTATTCCCCGTGATGTGGTATGATGGAAGGCCCGGATTCCCGGTCCGGGCCCTGCAACCCTGGTCCTGCAGCACGGGAGCCGAGCCTCATGAATTTCCGCATCCTGGCCGCATTCCTGGCCCTGGCCGGCGGCCTGTTGTCCGCATGTCCCGCCCCTGCCCAGACGCATGCCCTGGGCGATACCCTGACGGTGATCCAGCGGCCCCTGCTCAACATCCCCTCCCTGGTCGTTCCGGGCGGTGATCTGGTCATCCGGTGCGACGCCTCGCCGACGGCGACCGGCTGGACCGCCTCGCTGGAACGCGGGGGGCTGGATATCCCCCTGACCCTCGACGAGGCCGCGTACGATCCCGACACGCTGTGGTGGACCCTGCTGGCCGTGGTGCCCGAGGTTCCCGTCTTCGATCTCTACGATCTGCGGGTGACCGCCGACGGGGGTGTCGACGACGTGACCCGGCAGGCCGTGAGCGTCATGGCCCAGATCCCCGCGGAATACTACTTCGTCCATCTCACCGACACGCATCTGCCCACCTACCTCTACTACTACCAGAGCGGGGCGGACACCGACAGCACCAACACGGTGGGCCTGCGGCACATCATCGGCGACGTCAACGTGATCAACCCCGCCTTCGTCGTCATCACGGGGGACCTGATCCACGAGGGCGAACTCGAGGACTTCCTGGAGAAGCGGTACTACAGCCGGGCGCAGCGCCAGCTGACGGAGTTCGAGGTGCCGGTCTTCCTGACCGCCGGCAACCACGACATCGGAGGCTGGAACGACACGCCCCCCAGCGACGGCACCGCGCGCAGGGACTGGTGGCGGTTCTTCGGGTGGAAGCGCCTGGACAACCCCCCGCCCGGCGCCCCGTGGCGGACGCAGGACTTCAGCTTCGACCTGGACGCCGTGCACTTCGTCTGCCTGGAAGCCTACGACAACTACGATTCCTGGCGCTGGCCCATCTACGGGTACGAGAGCTTCATCGGCAGCCAGCTGCAGTGGCTGGCGGCCGATCTCGCGGCGGCTCCGGCCGGTTCCGCCAGGGTCCTGTTCTACCACTACGACTTCCAGAACCAGATCGACCTGTCGGCCCTCGGGGTGGACCTGGCCCTCTGGGGGCACATCCACAGCGACAGCGGCAGCCTCACCGGCAGTCCCCTGGACGTCTCCACCGACAACGCCGGCGGCCAGAACCACCCCTTCCGGCTGGTGCGGGTCTCGGACGGTCGGGTCGTGCCCCTTCCCACCCTCTCCGCCGGGACCGTGGGACAGACGCTGACCGTGAGTTACAGCCCGGCCAACGACGGCGCTCACGACCGCATCACCGCCACGGTGGTCAACGGCCATGCGGAACGGTTCGAACACGGCCTGCTGAGGATCCACATGCCTCCTGCGGCGGGGTATCTCGTGACGGGAGGGACCCTGATCCAGCGGGACGATTCGGGCCCGGACGTGGTCTGCTACGTCAGGGCGGACGTCCCCGCCTCGGGCTCCCTGGCGGTGACGGTGGAAGCCGACCACTTCACCGGCCTTCCCGGCGGAGTCCCTGCGGCCGCCCGCCTCGCGGCGATCCATCCCAATCCCTGCAACCCCCGGGCGGAGATCGCCTTCGAGCTGGGGGAAACCGGGCCTTGCCGCCTGACCGTCTTCGACGTCCAGGGCCGGGCGGTCACGGTGATCGAGGACCGCGTCCTGGAGGCGGGCGCCCACCGGGCCGTCTGGGACGGCCGGGATGCCGCCGGCAGGGACCAGCCCTCGGGCGTCTACCTGGTCTCCCTGCGGGCGGGAGCCTTCAGCGAGAACCGCAAGCTCACCCTGGTCCGCTGACCCGGGACCGGAAAAAGCGAAGGTCCCCGGCGGTGCCGGGGACCTTGCTGCGAGGATCGGGCAGGGGGGACCTACTTCACCGTCTTCTTGATCCATTCGGTGGTCACGCTCTTGGGCCGCTCGATGGGGGAACCCATGGCGCGGTTGATGATCAGCTGGCTGAGCATGCCCATGGCGCGTGAGACGGAGAACAGCACAGTGTAGTAGCTGAACTCACGCAGGCCATAGTGGTACAGCAGGGCGCCGCTGCCGGCGTCGACGTTGGGCCAGGGGTTCTTGGCCTTGCCGTGCTCGGTGAGCACTCCCGGCACGATCTCGAAGACCTTGTTCACCAGGGCCATGACCGGGTCGTCGGGGAAGTGCTTCATGCCGAAGGCCCTGAAGGCGGTGAAGCGGGGATCGGTCACCCGCAGCACGGCGTGGCCGTAGCCGGGAATGACCTTGCCGCCGTTGAGGGTGTCCCAGGCGAACTTGGTGAGCTGCTCGTCGGTGGGCACGCCCTTGAACTCCTTCTTCAGCTCGAGCACCCAGTTCAGGCACTCCTGGTTGGCCAGACCGTGCAGGGGGCCGGCCAGGCCGTTCAGTCCGGCCGAGACGCTGTAGTAGGCGTCGCTCAGGGCCGAGCCCACCAGATGGCAGGTGTGGGCCGAGACGTTGCCGCCCTCGTGGTCGCAGTGCAGCACCAGGTACAGCCTCATGCAGTCGGCGAACTCGCCGCTCTTGTCGGGAATGCCCAGCATGTGCGCGTAGTTCTCGGCCCAGGTCTTGTCCTTCTTCGGGCTGATCCGCTTGCCCTTCTTGAAGCGCATGCGGTAGATCCCGGCGGCGATGGCGGGCAGCTTGGCCAGCAGGTCGAGGCTGTCCTCGAGGGTCGGCTGCCAGTAGTCCATCTTGCCCATGCCCTGGTTGTAGGCCTTGACGAACTTGCTTTCGCGCTGCATGCACAGGATGGCCGTGTCGAGCATGCACATGGGATGGGAGTCCGCCGGCATGGCCTCGAGGACCTTCCAGACGTAGGCGGGCACCCTGGCGCGGGCGGCCAGTTCCTCGGTCAGGGCGCGGCGGTCCTTGGCATTGGGGAGCTCGCCGGTGCAGAGCAGGTAGAAGATGTCCTCGGGGGTCTTGTCGGTCAGGTCGCCGATGGGGGTGTTCCTCACCAGGAGGCCCCGGTCAGGGGGAACCTCGGAGGTGTCGCAGACCATGGCCTTCACCCCGCGCATCCCCCCGTAGGCCTGGGCGACGGTGGCTTCGCTGAGCACCTTGTCGCCCTTGGTCTTGACCAGGTCCCGGATTTCTTCCCTCCAGACGGGGATCTTCTTCGCGAGTGCATTCTGGAGCTTGGCCATGACGCCCTCCTTCTCCTGTGTGGTTACCGGTTGGCCACGGTGGTCCGGGCTCGCGGGCCCTGCGCAGCGCAGCCGCAGCCTGCCGGACGGCTAACCCCCATAGGTCAGAGGGGTTTTCCTCCTGGTCGGCTTCCGTGTCCTGAATGGGGCCACCTTAGCAGGTGCCCGTTATTATTTCAACACACTGTTGGGGGGGCTGCGGGTTTTTTTGTGGCAATTCGGGGCCCGGGGGATACATTTTAGGAATCTGAATGAACCGGGGACAACTCCTCCTGGAGGCCGTCATGACCGACGATGTGAAAACCTGCCTGGAAATCCTGGAAAAGGCCATCACTTTCGAGGAAGAGGGCATGGCCTTCTTCCAGGACCGCGCCCAGAACGCCCCTTCGGCTCTCGAGCGCAACCTTTTCAACAGCCTGGCCAAGGACGAGGCCGGCCACAAGGCCCACCTCATCCAGATCCGCGAGGATCTGCTGCGCGAGGGCACCGTGGACGTCCTGCCCGACGTCTCGGAGGACCACGTGGCCAACGTCCGCTCCATCTTCGAGAACGCCCTCGAGGAAGCCAACGACCCCTACGACTTCCAGCTCGAGGAATTCGAGATCCTCAAGGGTGCCATGGACGTCGAGCGCCGGGGCTACGGCATGTACGCCCAGGCCGCCGCGGACGTCACGTCCACGCGCGCCAAGGAACTCTTCCTGCACCTGGCCTCCGAGGAGCAGAACCATTTCACCCTGCTGAAGAACACCTTCGACTACATGTCCGACCCCGAGGGTTTCGACGGGTTCAACGGCAACCCGATGCTCGACGGCGGCTAGTCCGTGGCCGACGCCTCCCGCTGCGACTTCTTCCGCCGCGTTGTCGCCATGGCTCCCATGGCGACGGGCGGCAATCTGCCCTATCGTCGCCTGTGCCGCGAGTTCGGGGCCGTCCGCACCTGCAGCGAGATGGTGCTGGCCCACAAGCTGGTCAAGGGCGGCGACCGCCCCCTGCTGCGCCACCACGAGACCGAGACCGATTTCGGGGTCCAGCTGGCGGGCAAGCACCCGGAGGTGGTCGCCGAAGCGGTGAAGATCGCCGAGGACCACGGGGCCGCCTTCATCGACCTGAATTTCGGCTGTCCCATCGACCTGGTCGTCAGGAAGGGCGCAGGCGCGGCGCTGCTGCGCCGGCCGGCCAAGCTCGGCGAGATCGTGGCCGCCGCCCGGGCGGCGACCGGTCTTCCCCTGTCGGTCAAGATCCGGCTGGGGTATTCCGCCGATCAGATCAACTGCGTCAAGACCGCCTCCGCGGCGGTGGAGGCGGGGGCCGACGCGGTGGGGGTGCACGGCCGGACCCGCAATCAGCGCTACCGCATGAGTGCGGACTGGCGCCTGATCGAGGAGGTGGCCGCGGCCGTGCCCGTCCCCGTCCTGGGCAACGGCGACATCTTCACCTGCTGGGACCTGGCGAAGCGGCGAACCGAGACCCGGGTGGAGTCGTTCCTGGTCGCCCGCGGAGCCCTGATCAAGCCCTGGGTTTTCCAGGAACTCGGCGAGGGGCGGCCCCTCGATCCCGATGCGCCCGCCCGCTGGAAGATCATGCGCCGGTACTTCGAACTGGCCTGCGAGCACTTCGGGGACGACGCCAAGGGGCTCGAGCGGGTCAAGCGTTTCTTCCTGTGGCACCTCGGCTTCTGGCACCGCCATTATCCCTGGACCCGGGAGGACTTCCTGGCCCATGCCCCCGAATCCCTGCTCCAGGCCCGCAATCCCCGCATCGAAGGCGACCCCGAGGAGGAACTCCTGGCCAGCGGCGATCCTGCCGATCACGAACGCATCTGGGTGCGCCTCCTTGACAGGGATCATCCGGGCGCCTAGAGTGGCCTGGTCGTCCGGTTCCGCCGGACGGGACATCCCGAATCATGCGGCCTGCAAACCAGCGGAAGTCCGGTGAGAGTCCGGCGCGGCCCCGCCACTGTAAGCGGCGACGAAAGCTGCAAGTGCCACTGATCCCGGTCCGGTCGGTTCGATCGCGAGGGGTTGGGAAGGCGCAGCCAGTAGAACGACCCGCAAGCCAGGAGACCGGTTTCAGGCCTGCCACCACCTTCGTGGGCGAGGTATGGCCGTGGCGCGTTCTCCTGGCAGGGGACCCTCCTCTCCGGCAATTGAAATCCTGTTTTCCGTGGCTTTCTGTCTCGGGGCTTTGTCCAGTGCGGCGATCCCGGCACCTCCGCTCGCCGCCGGCAGCGCCCTGGCGGTCGCCTGGCGCGACACCCTCGTGGTGGCCGCGTCCGGTCTGACCCGCCAGGCGCCGGTACCGGGACCCGGCCTGGTGACCAGGATCGACCTGTCCGCCGAGGGGGGCTCCGGCGACCTCGCCGACCTGCTGGCCTCGGTGGCGGGGGTCCAGATCCGCCGATTCGGGGGGATGGGTTCGGGCGCGGTCCCCTCCATCCACGGGTCCAGCGCCGCCCAGGTCCGGCTCTTCATCGACGGTCTGGCCCTCGAGAGCAGCGAATGGGGCGCGGGGGATCTGGCCCGCCTGCCTCTGGCCCGGTTCTCCGCCGCCGAGGTCCACCGGGGCGTGATCCCCGGCCGGCTCGGGGGCGGCGGCGGGGCCGGGGCCATCAACCTGATCACCCGTTCGACCGGAGGCGGGTCCGGGGCCGGCCTCGCCACCGGTTCGTTCGGGGACCGGGGCGTCCGGGCGCACTGGGCCGGCGGCAAGCCTGGAGGGGCGGAGGTCCTGGTCCTGGCCCACGGGCGCCGCATCGACAACGACTACGCCTACCGCGACCACCTGCAGACCTTCAACCGGACCGACGACGACACCACCGCCGTGCGCCGCAACGCCCAGTGGGAGGAGTGGGGAGGCTGGACCAGCGTGCGGATCCCCTGGGGGGATCTCGGCTGCAAGGCGGGGGCCGGCGTCTACCGGCGCGACGGCGGCCGGCCCGGTCCCAGCGGGGCGCCCACACCCGAGGCCTCGGTGAGCCTGCGGCGGCTGGACGGCCGCGTCGACCTCGACTGGCGGGAGGGGCTCCTGCGGCTGGAGGCGGGCGCGGTCCGGCGCGAGGACGTCCTTCACGACGACCGGGGACAGGTGCAACCCGGCTTCACGGGCGTCACCTGGTCGCGGAGCCACGATCTCAGCGCCCGCTTGACGTGGGCTCCCCGCCTGGCCCAAGCCCCCGGCGGCGGGGCGCTCCCGGGAGTCGATCTGCGGGCCGGCCTGGAGGGCCGGCGCCAGGACTTCCGCCAGTGGTGGAACGCCGAGGCGGATCCCCGCCGGAACCGGTCCACGGTCATCCTGTTCGCCGAGACGGTCCTCTCCGCGGGCGCAGGACGCCTCCAGGTCACTCCCGGCTGGCGGTGGCGGCGCAGCGTCGACGACTTCCCGCCCGTCCCGGCCTTCTACCTCATCCCCGAGCAACAGAACGTCCGGCACGAGGACCAGGACGTCTCCCCGTCCCTGGGCGTGGTGTGGGAGCTGCGACGAGGAGTCCTCTACCTGGAGGGGTTCGGCGCCCGCACCGTCCGGGAACCCAGCTGGGTCGAGCTGTTCGGCCACCGCGGGGGATTGAGCGGCAACCGTGAACTCGAGGCCGAGGACCTGGAGTCCTGGGGGCTCGGCTGCAGCTGGAGCCCCGCCGGCCGGCCCGTGAGCGGCCGGCTCGGATGGTTCTCTTCCCATGCCGACCAGACCATCGTCTACGAGCAGAACAGCCCGGGCACCAGCCGCCCCCTCAACGCCGGGGCCAGCGCGACCCGGGGGCTGGAGGCCGAGGTGCTGGGTCAGGGACCCTGGGGATTGTCCTGGTCCTGCAACCTCACCTGGCAGCGGGCGCGGGACCGCAGCGGCATCGCCCCCTACGACGGCAAGGACCTGCCCTATTTGCCTCCCCTGGAGTTCTGGCTGGGGATCCGCAGGGACGAGGGTCCCTGGCGGCCATCCCTGACGGTGATCACCGAGAGCGCGAACTACCGGGACCGGGCCAACACGGCGGCCGACCGGGCGCCGTCCCGCACCGTCCTGAACCTGGGCCTGAGCCGGGTGGTGACCGGCCGCCTGGCGGGGCGTCCCGCCGAATACCGGATCACCGCCGAGGTGATCAACCTCACCGACGACGACGTCTACGACGTCGAAGGCTATCCCCTGCCCGGGCGCAGCTGGCGCGCCGGGTTCCAGTGCGATTTCTGACCCGATCCGGAAGGGACGACGACATGACGATCACACCCCGACGCGAAGGCCCCGCCGTCGCCGCCTGCCTGGCGGTCGCCCTGCTCCTGTCCGTCGCGGCGGCCGCCGCCGCGCAGGACGACGGCTGGGTGCTCACCACCGATTATTCCACCTTCGGCAGGGTCCGGGGGCTGCAGGCGGGTTCGCCGTGGACGGTCGGTCCCGAGCGGGCCACCGTGCCCGGGGACGCCGTCGGCCGCCACCACGACGGACTGGTCTACGTCGTGGGCCGGGGCGCGGCGAACGTCATCCAGGTCTACGACCCCCAGGACGGGTTCTCCCTGGTGCGCGAGTTCAGCGTGGGGGCGGGCCGCAATCCCCAGGACATCGCCTTCGCCGCCGACGGGACCGCCTTCGTCAGCTGCTACGACCAGGCCGTCCTGCTGGAGGTGGACGTGGAGGCGGGAGCGGTGGTGGCGACCCATTCCACCGCAGCCTTCGCGGACGCCGACGGGATCCCCGAGACCGGCTGGATGGCCCAGGTGCAGGACCGCCTCTACGTCACCGCCCAGCTTCTGGACCGCGGCAACTGGTACGTGCCCTCGGGCCCCGGCGCGATCCTGGTCTTCGACACGGTGCAGCGGACCTGGGTGGACATGGATGCGGCGCTCCCGGGCGTGCAGCCCATCGTCCTGACCGGCGCGGATCCCTACACCTCCCTGGACGTCTTCGGCGCGGGCGGGTCCCTGCATGCGCGCGTGGGCTGCGTCGGGTTCTTCGGGCTCGCCGACGGGGGGATCGAGGAGATCGACCTCGGGTCCGGACTGTCCCTGGGCTTCGTGGCGACCGAGGCCCAGCTGGGCGGGGACGTGACCCGGTTCGTGGCCGGAAACGGGGCCATCTACGCGCTGATCAGCGATGCGGCCTTCGTGACCAGCGTGCGACGCTGGGACCTGCAGTCCGGTTCCCTGGAGGTATGGGCCACGGGGGCGGGCTACGTCTTTGCGGATCTGGCGCTCACCGGGGACGGGATGCTCCTGGTGGCCGACCGCACCACGGGGGCGGCGGGGATGAGGGTCTTCGACGCGGACACCGGCCAGGAGATCACCATGAGCCCGGATCCCACCGGGCTGCCGCCTTTCCTGTTCGTCATGCCCGGGACCGAGGTCGTCGCTCCGGTCCCGGCTCCGGTCCGGCCCGGATTGGCCGTGTCCGGGGTCTATCCCAACCCCTGCAATCCCGCGGCCCGGGTCGAGATCCGGGGACCGGCCGGCGATGCGCTGACGGTCCAGGTCTTCGACGTGCGCGGGCGCCTGGTCGACCACGCGCGGCTGACCGCCGACGGGCAAGGCCGCGCCGTCTACACGTTCGCGGGGCGGTCGGCCGGCGGACGGCCCCTGGCTTCGGGCGTCTACCGGGTGCGCGTCCAGGGGGCGGGCCAGGCGGCCGAGACCCGGCTCACGTTGCTGGAATAGCCGCGATCGGGGGTGGGGGAGGATTTTCTTTCCCATCGCCGGACGATGGGGCATTATTGGCTGGCCGGCTCCGGGCCGGCGGAAAACCGGCGAAAGGAACCGACCATGGCGCGCATCTACACCCGGACCGGTGACGGCGGGGAGACATCCCTCGGCGACGGATCGCGGGTGCCGAAATCCGTGGACCGGATCGACGTCTACGGCGAGGTCGACGAGCTCAACAGCGTGCTCGGCTGCTGCCTGCCGCATCTCGATCCGGACGGCCCACCCGCCGTCCAGGCCGTCCGCGCCGCCCTCCAGGACACCCAGAGCAGCCTGTTCGATCTGGGGGCTGTCCTGGCGCATCCGGGCCGCAGCCGGGAGCTGGCGGCCGCCGACGCGCCCAATCCGTTCCCCATCCGCCACCTCGAGATCCTGATCGACAGCCTGACCCGGGATCTGCCGCCCCTGCGGAACTTCATCCTGCCCGGGGGGACGCCCGCTGCGGGGTTCCTGCACCTGGGCCGCACCGTCTGCCGCCGGGCCGAGCGCAAGGCGGTGGCCCTGGTGGCGGCCGAGGCCGTCCCCGGCCACGCGGTGACCTACCTGAACCGGCTGAGCGACTTCCTCTTCACGGCAGCGCGGGCGGTGAACGCCGCGGCCGGCGTGGCGGACGTGCCCTGGCGTCCGGCTCCCGCCCCGGAGCCCCCGGCCTCCGGACCCGAGGCCCGGCGTTGATCTTCGGCTGGATGTTTTCCCTGGATGGGGTGAATAGTCCCGGCGGCGGCGGGGTATCTCCTCTACCCCCGCGCATTCCGGCGGGGGGTGACGCCTTGCCCGAGGATCCGGATCGCCGGCGCGACCGGCAGGACATCCAGCGGTTCCTGGAGGGCGAGGCCCGCGGATTCGAGGAACTGATGGAACGCTACCGCACCCGGGCCTACGGCATCGCCCTGAGCATGACCGGCAACCACGACGACGCGATGGACGCCGTCCAGAAGTCCTTCATCCGCATCCACCGGTCCCTGGACCGGTTCCGGCTGGATGAGCCCTTCTTTCCCTGGCTCTACCGGATCGTGCGCAACGCCGCCCTCAACCAGAAGCGCGACGAGAAGCGGCACCGGGGGGAGATCCCTCTGGAATACGTCAATCAGGCCGACGGCAGGCCGGACCCCTTGCAGGAAGCGGTGGCCGGCGACCTGAAGGAGCGGCTCTGGCAGGGGCTTCAGGCCATGCCGGCCGAACTGCGCGAGGTCTTCATGCTCTACCATTTCCAGGGGCTGAGGTACCGGGAGATCGCCGCCGCGGTGGACGTTCCCATCGGCACGGTCATGTCGCGGCTCCACGCCGCCCGGATGCGGTTGCGCGGCGCCGTGGAGCTGAAGGAGGAATCGTGACCCGCAATCCGGCGTTCGATCCCGACCGGGACGCCCACCTGCTGAGCGCCTACCTGGACGGCGAGCTGGACCCGGCCGACGCGGCCAGGGTGGAGGGTGCGCTGGCCGCGGACCCGGCCGTCCGCCGGGTGCTGGAGGACCTGCAGCGGGTCAAGGATCTCGCCGGGACCATGCGGCTCAAGGAAGCTCCTGCGGAGGCCTGGGAGGGGTTCGGGGACAGCGTCTACAACCGCGGCGAGCGGTCGCTGGGCTGGCTGCTGCTGATCACGGGGGCGGCCCTGGTCGCCGGCTGGGGCGCCCTGCAGCTGGTCACGGCGATCTGGAACGAACCGGATCTGCCTGGCCCGGTCCGGTTGGGCATCCTGGGGGTCGTGGCGGGCCTGGCCCTGCTGCTGCTCTCGGTGGCCAGGGAGCGCATCCACACCCGGCGCAGGACCAGGTACAAGGACGTCATCCGCTGACCGCAGCGGACGTTATCCCTTCACATAGAGTCGAGGTCGAGCATGAGCGAATCCATGATGGTGGTGACCACCCACACGATTGCCGGCAAGCGGATCGTCAGGACGATCGGCCTGGTCCGGGGCAACACGATCCGGGCCCGGAATCTCGGGCATGACATCCTGGCCGGACTGAGGAACATGGTGGGAGGGGAGATCAGCGACTACACCAAGATGATCGCCGAGTGCCGGGAAGAGGCGCTGGACCGCATGATCGCCCAGGCCGCGGCCAACGGCGCCAACGCGGTGGTGGGCGTGCGGTTCGCCACCAGCGAGATGATGGAGCACGCCGCGGAGCTGCTGGCCTACGGAACGGCCGTCTACGTGGAGGACGACCCCCAGGCTTGACCTGGACGGCATCCGGACAGGGAAAAAGGGCGCCCGCAGGAGCGCCCTTTTCTTATCCAGTCTCCGGTGCCGATCAAAGCCCGCGGGGGCTTTCCTACTCGTCCACCATGCTGATGGCGCCCTCGGGGCAGGCGTCGATGCAGGCTTCGCAGTCGATGCACTCCTCGGCGTTGACCCAGGCGTGGCCGTCGACCATGGAGATGACCTCGGTCGGGCAGGCCTCGACACACTCTTCACAGGCGGTGCACTTGGTTTCGTCAACCTTAGCGGGCATTGCTGATCCTCCTAGGGACAATTGATCGGGACCGCGTTGGACGGCCTGGAACTGCCTCAAAAGGTAATCCCTGAATCCGCCATGTCAAATTGGTAATGAGTATCACATGTATATTAAATCATTTGTTTTCAAGTGCTTGTAGCATATGCAAAGGTATCTGGATAATTATTTTTTCAACAGGTCGGCCAGTTCGGGTCCGCCGTCCCGTTTCAGCAGCGGCGGCAGGCAGAGAAGGAGCAGGACGACATCACGGAACAGCAGGTCCAGGCCCACCCCGTGGCCGCCGTCGGTGTGGAAGCACCCGCAGGAGATATCCAGTCCCCGGGCCAGGGCCGAGGCGATCGCCACGATGAAGACCAGGGTCAGCAGGGCGGCGATCAGCGCGGCTCCCCGCCGCAGGACTCCCAGCACCAGCCCCAGCCCCATCAGCATCTCCAGGACGGGCAGCAGGTGCGCCATGGGGTGCAGCAAGGGATAGGGGACCATGCGGTAGTTGTCGATGGCCGCAGCGAAGGGGCCGGGATGGGCGAGCTTGTCCAGCGAGGCATAGATGAAGATCCCTCCGACGGCCAGCCGGCACAGCAGCACGATCCACCGCATCACGAGTCGCCCTCCCCCCGGGTGCGGGTGGTGAGTTCGCCGCCCGCGTCCGACCAGGCGTCCAGGCCCCCCTGCAGGATGACGATGTCCCGGTAGCCGCGGTCCTTGAGTCTTCCGGCGATGTTGGACGGTCCTGTGAGATTGCCGTCCCCGAAGACCACCAGGGGGTCCTCCGGGAACATGAAGTCGAAGAGCTCGAACAGGTCGTCGTCGAAGGAATCCTGCCGGATGAAGACGGCCCCGGGGATGGTCCTGAACTCCGGGTCGCCGACGGGGCGCGTGTCGATGAACAGGTGGGTTCCGGTCTCGTAGAAGGCCAGCGCGGTCGGGGCGTCCACCAGGGGGGCGGCCAGTTCAAGACGGTACACCGCCGGCTCGGCCCGCAGGGGCAAGGGGTCGGGGCGCAGGACCCAGGACCCCGCCGTCAACACGATGGAGGCGACGGTCAGCCAGGCCGCCTCCGCGAGGGGAGAGCGGCCGCGGCCTCCGGAACTCTTCGTCGTCCGCCGGGCCATCCGGGCCTACATCCTGACCATGTAGGTGATGGGCACCTCGACGGTCGGCATGGACGGATCGTCGGTGTGGACGAGGAGCGTGCCCTGGATGCGGCCCTCGTTCGCGATGGCCCGCGGGTCGTCCTTGCCGATGGGGGCCCCCTCCAGCTTGATGATCACCTCGCCGCCGGGAGCGACGCTCAGGATCGAAGCATCGATCTCGGGCAAGTCGATGTCCAGGCCCGTCACCTTGAAGTTGTTCTGGTTGTTGTAGGCGCGGATGCGCACGTTCTGCAGCAGCTCGCTCCGGTATCGCCAGTTGACCCGTTCGGGAGAGGCGACCAGCGGGGGGCGGACGAATGAAGCTATCTCGAAATCGACGGTCGGCATGTCGGGCACATTGGTCGCGATCCGCACGACGTCCCTCTGCTGTCCGGGGGGTGTGTCGGCCCGCAGGGTGACCTCGAGGATGGATTTCTGCGGATCCCCGTCCACCCCGTTCTTCACAACGGCGCCATAGATGTCACGGCGGCTGTGGTCGATCTCGAGGATCAGTTCGGGCACTTCCGGGCTGGTGAAGGTGGCGGTGCGGGTGGCCGTCTCACCGATGAGCGACTGCTCGAAGCCGAGCCGCTGGGAGGCGGGATCGATCACCAGCGGGGCGTAGACGTTGGCCATGACCATGATGTCGACGACGGGGCTGCGGGGATCGTTGGAGATCACCTGGACCGCCTTGACCACGTGGCCCGCGAACTTCTTGCTGTTGAATTCGATGGTCAGGACGGTCGCCTCGCCGGGGCCGAGTTCCTTCACCGCCAGCTCGGGGACCGTGCACCCGCAATCGGCCTTGACCTCTTCTATGATCAGGCGGCCGGCCCCCTGGTTCTCGATCTTGACCTCGGTGGTGCGGGCTTCCTGCTGTTTCATGTTGCCGAAATCCCAGGTGGTGGGGGAGACGGCGATGACCTGGGCCTGGACGGCGCCGCCGAGTGCCAGCAAGGCCGCGGCCGCCATTCCACTGATGAACCTGCGCATGGGACTACCTTCCTTTACGACGAGCAGGGCGTTGACCTCGGCCCGGTGGAACCCCGGCGCGGGGAGAGAGTTCCCGGGGGCGGGGATTCGGGGCCCGGGGGGACGCCTCGGTCCTGGCCATCTAATTTTGCTCCTTTTCGCCTCTATCGCAAGGGCGTAGGATACCGGCCAGGAATACGGGAGGCGGGATGTTCCAACACAAGCTGAAACTGGACAGCGTGGGCCGGGGTCTGGTGCTCCTGCTCTGCGTCCTGCTGGGCGGCACCCTCTGGTTCGTCCTGATGGAAGGATTCACCTTCCTGGACGGCCTGTACATGACGGTCATCACGGTCAGCACGGTGGGCTTCATGGAGGTCCACGACCTGGACCGGTCCGGCCGCGTCTTCGTGCTGATCCTGATCGTCAGCGGCCTGACGGTCATGACCTACACCCTGGGCGCCTTGGGCCGGGTCATCATCGAGGGTTCGATCCAGCGGTATGTCGGGAGGCACAGGATGCTGCGGGAAATCGAGAAGATCCAGAACCACTACATCGTCTGCGGTCACGGCCGCATGGGGGAGATCCTCTGCGAACAGCTCCAGCTCGAGGGCGTGCCCTTCGTGGTGGTCGAGGGGGACCCGGAACTGGCCGAGATCCTGGCCGACAAGGGCTACAAGGTCGTCCTGGGCGACGCCACCGAGGATCAGGTGCTCGAGCGGGCGGGGGTCACCCGGGCCCGGGGCCTGGTGGCCGTCGTCTCCCGCAACGAGGACAACCTCTACATCACCCTGTCTGCCCGGGAGATGTGCCGGACCGCCAATCCCCGGCTCTACATCCTGTCCCGGGCCACCGACCAGCGGGCCGGCCTGAAGATCGAGCGGGCCGGGGCCGACCGGGTCATCTCGCCCTACGTGATCGGGGGCATGCGCCTGGTGCAGGCCCTGCTGCGGCCCACCGTCTACGACTTCGTCGACCTGGCCACCCACAGCGGCGGCCTGGACCTGATGTTCGAGGAACTGACCATCGGGCCGGGATCGGGGCTGGAGGGCGTGGCCATCAAGGATTCCGGGATACGCAAGAACTACGACGTGATCGTCATCGGCATCAAGAGCGCCTCGGGGGCCATGACCTTCAACCCCGGGCCCGGCACCATCCTGCATACCGGGGACGTCCTGATCACCCTGGGCGACAAGAGCCAGCTGGTGCGGCTGGGGGCCACCCTGGCCTGAGCGGGCCCCGATCGGGCGGAAATCGAAAATTTGACTAGAATTGTCAGGTAAAAGCGGCTCCCGTCGGAGCCGCCCCGGTTTTCGCCCTGCAGGAGGAGAGGCCATGAGCGAGCGCATTTTCGACAACGTCACCGAACTGATCGGCCGCACCCCCCTGGTGCGGATCGCCAAGATGAGCGCCGGCCCCGGCGAGATCGTGTGCAAGCTGGAATCCCTCAACCCCATGAGCAGCGTGAAGGACCGCATCGGCCTGGCCATGATCGAGGCCGCCGAACGGGACGGCAGGCTGGAGCCCGGGGGCGAGATCATCGAACCCACCAGCGGGAACACGGGCATCGCCCTGGCCTTCGTGGGCGCTGCCCGCGGCTACAGGGTGACCCTGGTCATGCCCGAGAGCATGTCCCTCGAGCGCCGGGCCATCATGCGGGTCATGGGCGCCGAGCTGGTGCTGACCGAGGCGGCCGGCGGCATGAAGGCGGCCATCGCCCGGGCCAGGGAACTGCTGGCCGAGCGGCCGGGCTCGTTCATGCCGGACCAGTTCGCCAATCCCGCCAATCCGGACGTGCACGCGCGCACCACGGCCGAGGAGATCTGGGCCGACACCGGCGGCAAGATCGACGTCTTCGTATCAGGAGTGGGCACCGGGGGCACCCTCACGGGCGTCACCCGCCGGCTGAGGGAGCTGAATCCTGACCTGCACACGGTGGCCGTCGAGCCCGAGGCCTCGCAGGTTCTGTCCGGGGGCGAGCATGGGCCGCACAAGATCCAGGGCATCGGGGCGGGTTTCATTCCGGAAATCCTGGACACGAGCCTGATTTCGGAGATCATCGCCGTGAGCAACGACCAGGCGATGGACACCGCCCGCCTGGCGGCCCGCTCCGAGGGCCTGCTGGTGGGCATCAGCTCGGGCGCCGCTCTCTTCGCTGCGATGCAGGTCGCAGCCCGGCCCGAATCGGCGGGCAAGCGGATCCTGGCCGTCATCCCCTCGTTCGGGGAGCGGTACCTGTCGTCGGATCTTTTCGCCCAGTACCGGGATTGAGGCCATGACCCCCGAGGAACGCAGCCGCACCCTTCGCGACCTGACCGCCGCCATGGTGGATTCCTACCACAGGCTCGGGGGCATCAACCGCCTGGGCGACAGGGACCTGCCCAGCCATCGCTCCATCGTGACCCTGCTGGAGGAGCTCCAGACCCTGATGTTCCCGGGCTACTTCGGCGACGTGGTGCCGCGGGACGCCGACCTGGAGATGCTGGTCGGGGCCCGGCTGGACGCGGTGGGACGGCAGCTGGACGGCGTCATCGAACGGACCCTGCGGTTCTGCCGCCACACCGCCTGCAATTGCGAGGAGATCTGGCAGCTGGCCGGCTCCCCGCCTCCGGACCAGCTGTTCGGCGCGGCGGCCCGCCAGGTGACCCGCCTGTACCTCGACCAGCTGCCCGGGATCAGGGACCTGCTCGACACCGACGTCCAGGCCGCCTTCGAGGGCGACCCTGCGGCCAACAACACCGAGGAGATCATCCTCTGCTACCCGGGGGTCACGGCGATCCTGGTCCACCGGCTGGCGCATCCGCTCTACCGGCTGGGGGTGCCCCTGCTGCCGCGCATCATGAGCGAGTGGGCGCACCACCGCACGGGCGTGGACATCCACCCGGGGGCGGAGATCGGGCCCCGTTTCTTCATCGATCACGGCACCGGCGTGGTGATCGGCGAGACCACGCGGATCGGCGAGCGGGTCAAGATCTACCAGGGGGTCACCCTGGGGGCCCTGAGCTTTCCCCGCAATCCCGACGGCACCCTGGTCAAGGGCGGCAAGCGCCATCCGACCATCGGCGACCGGGTCACCATCTACGCCAACGCCACCATCCTGGGGGGCGAAACGATCATCGGGGATGGCGCGGTGATCGGCGGGGGCACGTGGATCACCGCCTCGGTGCCACCGGGGTCCAGGGTGCTGGGTTGACGGGGTCGGTCAGGCGGATCGGCGCGGGATTGTGCCGTTCGAGACCCCTGAGGGTGGAGGATGCCGCCCCCCTGGCGGGAAGGCCGATGATCCCCTGGTGGTGACCAACCTCAGGGATTCCCTTTCCCATCCCTATTCCTTCCTGGACGAGTGGGTCTACCGGATGATCAGGGGCGAACGGTCCTGTGGAGTCGGCATGACGCGACAGTTGATGGCAGCAACGCTGGTACTCGTCCTGGCCGGGTCCTTCCTGGCCGGCCCCGCCCTGGCCCAGGATCCTGACCTGCCCTTGCGGCGAAAACACGAGGATCGACCACCGCCCGCTCATCC
>Ga0180009_10002724_pt1 | contig 20675 bp, 20 predicted proteins | sample OS_PC_MetaG_FD_123537 | JGI IMG/M metagenome (GOLD analysis project Ga0180009, IMG submission 123537) | Groundwater microbial communities from the Aspo Hard Rock Laboratory (HRL) deep subsurface site, Sweden - OS_PC_MetaG | ecosystem: Environmental > Aquatic > Deep subsurface > Groundwater...
GAAACCTCGGCGCCGGTCTTGGTGTAGGTCTGGGCGGCTGGCTGCCTTGAAAACGGCTGTTTCTCGCGCAAAACGAGGCCAAACTCGCCCGGTGCCACAAAGCTGCTGTTGCGGTGCGGGAACGTAGAGGCCCCGTCCGCCCCTGTCAACGAATAGGGGCGGGGGCCTAGCGCGTCGCCCCCGGCACCCACATCACGTCGCCGGGGCCGGTTCCGTCCTCGCCCAGATTGGCGTAGCGGGCGGCGACGAAAAGGAAGTCGGAGAGGCGGTTCAGATAACGCAGCGCCGCCTCGTTCACCCGCTCATGCGGGCCCTCCATCAGCGCCGTCACCTGCCGCTCGGCACGGCGGCAGACGGTGCGGGCGAGGTGCAGATGGGCCGCCGCCGGGGTTCCGCCCGGCAGCACGAAGGAGCGAAGCGGTTCGAGGGCCGCATTCATCTCGTCGATCTCGCTCTCGAGGCGGGTCACCTGCGCCTCGACGATGCGGAGCGGCTCCCAGTCGAGCTTCTCGTCCTTTTCCGGCGTCGCGAGATCGGCGCCGAGGTCGAAAAGCTCGTTCTGGATGCGGGCCAGCATGGCGTCGAGCTTCGGCGTGCCTTCCGTGTGGAGCCGCACGATGCCGATGACGGAATTCGTCTCGTCCACCGTGCCGTAGCTCTCGATGCGGAGAGCGTGTTTGGCCACGCGTTCGCCGGTCGCAAGCGCCGTCGTGCCCTTGTCGCCGCTCTTTGTGTAGATCTTGTTGAGGGTGACCATCGGGCTCCGTCAGTCCTTTCGGGTCAGGCCTTCGCGAAAGGCAGCATCCGCTTCAGCACATTGTCCTTCAGAATAATGTGGTGGTAGAGCGCGGCGAGAATATGAACCGCGACCAGCGCCACGATCGCGTAGGCGTTGATGACGTGCAGCCACTCTCCGATCTCATGCAGCGTGTCGTTCCGCGCGATCTTGAGCGGGATCATGCCATAGGCAACCGGCTCGCCCTTCGAGGTCGTTACCAGCAGCAGGCCAAAGAGAGGCTGCAGCGTCACCGCCACATAAAGACCGCGATGCGTCGCCTTGGCGGCGATTTCCTGCCAGCGCGGCATTTCGGGATAGGCGGGGCGGGTACTTCCGCTCAAAACGGCAAGCCGGATCACCATCATTACCAGAACCACGAGGCCGGTGCCGAAATGCAACGTCGCCGTCTCCCGGCTCATCGTGAAGCCGCCATAGAGCATGATGAGCACGAGCACGGCGACAGCCCAGTGCAGGGTTTTCATTTTGGCGCTGAAGCTTGCGGTGGCGGAAGAAGTGTCGGACATGGCGCGGGAATCCCCTGGCTGTGGCATCGAGCAAGACTCGCCCGGTGCGGGCGGCGGATCAAGCTGCCTTCGCAGCATTACGGCGATATTACAGCCCTTGCTTCCCTCACCTTCTATTTCTTCCAGCCGCGGCGCCAATTGGCGATCGCCTCGCCGATTTCGTGGGGACTGTCTTCCTGGATGAAGTGGCTGCCTTTCACCGTCACCTCGGTCTGGTTCTTCCAGCTCCGGCAGAACTCGCGCTGCGCGCCGATCAGGATGGCGCCCGGATCGGCATTGACGAAGAGCTTCGGCAGGTCGTTCACGGCCATCCAGTCCGCATAGGAGCGCACGCTGTCCACCACGTCTTCCGGCTCGCCGCCCAGCGGAATCTGGCGCGGCCAGGTCAGCGTCGGCCGGCGGTCCTCGCCTTCGTTCAGGAAGGGGCGCCGATAGACCGCCATTTCTTCGTCCGTGAGCTTCCTGAGGATCGAGCCCGGCAATATCGCCTCGATGAAGAGGTTTTTCTCGAGGATCATTTCATCGCCGGCCTCCGAACGAAGCGCTTCGAAGATGCCGCGCGCAGCCTCATTCCAGTCGGCCCAGTCGAGGGGGCGCACGATGCCCTCCATATAGGCGATGCCTTCGACCGACTGACGGTTCCGGTTCGCCCAGTCGAAGCCGAGCGCCGAGCCCCAGTCATGGATCACCAGCGTCACGTTCTTCGTCGCACCGACCGCCTCCAGGAAGGCATCGAGAAAGCGGCGGTGTTCGCGGAAGGTGTAGCGCGACGGCCCCGAAGGCTCGAGCTTGTCGCTGTCGCCCATGCCGATCAGGTCGGGCGCGATGCAGCGGCCCTGCTCCTTCAGGTGAGGCATGACGTTGCGCCAGAGATAGGACGAGGTCGGGTTGCCATGGAGGAAGACGATCGGGTCGCCTTCGCCCATCTCGCTGAAGGCCATGGCGCGGCCCGAAATGGTGACATGGTCCTTCGTGAGTTCGGCGGCTGAAATTTGCTGTCCGGTCATGGGCGGCCTCCTGTCGGCGGCGGGCCCGGTCAAGGGCCTGTGCTGGGGGAATATAGGATGGATGGCATCATAAGGCCCGTTCTCGCTCCGGGAACAACGAAAACGGGCGCCGCATGGTTGCGGCGCCCGCTTCAAAACCCGGATTTCCGGGATTTCAGAACTTGTAGGCGTAACGGATGCCGAGATTGGTCAGCCCGTCATTCTCATCGCACAGCGAGGCATTCGACATGTGGTCGACGCTCACCATGATGGCGTTGTGTTTGTCCAGGCTGTAGCCGAGCGAGAAGCTTTCATGGAAATTGACGCTGCAGCCATACTGGCGGCTGCCGGAGGAGGGCGTGGTCGTCTCGCCGTCGTGGATTGCGCCGCCAAGAGTGAAATCGGTGAAAATCTCGTCGTTCAGGTAGAAGGTCCAGCCGAGGCCCGCATAGGCGAGGCTCGTGCCGTTGCCGGTATTGATGTTGGCGCCGATCAGCGGGTTCGGCGCGAAAGCCCAGGACAGGAAGTCCGGCGATGCGAAGCGGGCCTCGATATTGATATCGGGGTCGCTCGTCTCGTGGCGTGTGCGAAGGAGGTTGCTGTCATGGTCGAGCACGCCGAAGCGCAACTCGGTCAGGAGTCCCTCGGCATTGGCTGGTATCGAGGCACAAAAAAATGGTGCCGCCGCCAGAGCGGCGAGTGCAAAACGCTTCAAGAACACGATGGGTCCCCCTTGTTCGAAATCGTACCGGACGTTGCCCTCACTTTATCGAGGGTTTCTCAATATTGCGATAACAGTTCCTTTAGTGAACTCGTGAGTTCAGGTCGGGTTCACGTGGTGCTCAAATAAAGTCCGGTCATAATGACGACAATGGCGACGAACTGGAGCCCTACGCGCCAGCGCATCAGCGTTTGCGAACGGCTCGCAGAACCGCCCCGCATCATGTTCCACAGGCCGAGAATCAGAACAATCAGCACCGCCACCATCGCGATGGGGCCGGCCCAGGCAAAGAATTCCGTCATTTGTCAGTTTCCTCCTTCGAGCAGGCGCATTTTCATCAATTGCCGCCTTCGAGCAGGCGGCGGGTTCATCAATTGCCGCCTTCGAGCAGGCGGCGGGCGATCACCTGCGCCTGGATTTCCGCTGCGCCCTCGAAAATATTGAGAATGCGCGCATCGCAGAGCACGCGGCTCACCGGATATTCGAGCGCGAAGCCGTTGCCGCCATGGATCTGCAGCGCATTGTCCGCCGCCGCCCAGGCGACGCGCGCGGCGAGCAGTTTCGCCATGCCCGCCTCGAGGTCGCAGCGCCGGCCGCCATCCTTTTCGCGCGCGGCAAAATAAGTGAGCTGGCGCGCCACCATGATCTCGACCGCCATCATGACGAGCTTGCCGAAGACGCGCGGGAAACTCATCAGCGGCTTCGAAAACTGGATGCGCTCCTGCGCATAGCGCAAGCCCAGTTCGAGCGCCGATTGCGCAACGCCGACCGCGCGCGCCGCCGTCTGGATGCGCGCGCTCTCGAAGGTCTGCATGAGCTGCTTGAAGCCCTGGCCTTCCTCGCCGCCGAGCAGGTTTTCGGCCTTCACCTCGAAATCGTCGAAGCCGATCTCGAATTCCTTCATGCCGCGATAGCCGAGCACCTCGATCTCGCCGCCCGACATGCCCTTTGCCGGAAAGGGTTCGTTGTCGTCGCCACGGGGCTTTTCGGCGAGCAGCATCGAGAGGCCCTTGTAGCCCGGCTCGTCATTGGTGCGGCAGAGCAGCGTCATCACATCCGCGCGCGCCGCATGCGTGATCCATGTCTTGTTGCCGTTCACCTTGTAGACGTCGCCTTCGCGCCGCCCCCGCGTGCGCAGGCTCGCGAGGTCCGAACCGGTATTGGGTTCCGTGAAGACCGCCGTCGGCAGCACTTCGCCGCTTGCGATCTTCGGCAGCCACTTGTTCTTCTGCTCGTCCGTGCCGCCGCCGAGAATGAGTTCGGCCGCGATTTCGGACCGCGTGCCGAGCGAGCCGACGCCGATATAGCCGCGGCTCAGTTCCTCGGAGACGACGCACATCGATTCCTTGCCGAGGCCGAGCCCGCCGAATTCTTCCGGGATCGTCAGTCCGAAGACGCCGAGTTCCGACATCTGCGCGACGACCTCCATCGGGATGTAGTCGTCCTTCAGATGCCACTCATGCGCGTGAGGCACGACTTCGGCATCGGCGAATTTGCGCATCTGGTCGCGGATCGCGTCATAGGTTTCCTCGAGCCCCGCGTCGCCGAAGGTCGCCGCGCCGGCATTCGCGGCGATCAGTTCGGCAAGCCGCGCGCGGGCGGGGGCGGTGTTGCCGTCCGTCACCAGCTTGCGCACCGCGTCGTTGAACAGGACCTGCGCTTCCTCGTGCGTGACGCCCAGATCGCGCATGCGCACCGTCTCGCCCTGGCTCATCGGAATGCCGCCCGCCATCTGCGAGAGATATTCGCCGAAGGCGGCCTGGACGATCAGCGCTTCGAATTCGCCGAACCGGCCTTCTTCGGTCATCCGCGCGGCATAGGCGGCAAGCTGGCGCAGCGCCTCCACATAGGTCGCGAGCCAGGCAAGGCCATGCACCGCGAATTGTTCGCGCTCGATCAGCGCCGCCGAGACCTTGCCGTCCTTCGCGGCCTTGGCGAAAACCGAGGCCTTCGCCTTGGCGAAAAGGGCATCCGCCGCGTCCACGGCGCTTGCCGTCAGGGGCAGGAGGTCGTCGAGAAGGGCATTGCTCTCCGAGGCGTTCGAAGGGTTGGCGGCGGGAGACTGGCTCATGGACGGGACTCGCTCGTGGCAGGCGTGACGGAAAAGGCGCCGGAACCGGGCCTCGGATCGGAAAGCCGGTTGTTCGGCGGGGGCTCTGAGGGAATGGCATGGGCCCTTCAATGTCTATATATCTCGAACCTGACGCCCCGGCCAGCGGGGGCCGCGATTCGATGGATGTTGGCAAGACGGGTCTGACAGGGGCATTTCATGGACAGCGCCGGGGCAAGGATAGCGGCCGACAGCACCAAGGTGGTCGGCCTCGTGATCGGCGCGCTGCTGGTCGCGCTTTCGGTCGTCATGCTGGTGCCGGTGCTCGCCGAAATCGTCGCGCGCAGCAATGACTGGCAGGCCTTCCTTTCTTCCGCTGTCGTGACCGGCTTCGTTGGCGGCGCGCTCATGCTGGCGAACCAGACGGAAGAGCGCGATCTCACCCACCGCGCCACCTTCGTCGTCACCACGCTTGGCTGGCTCTCGGTCAGCGCCTTTTCGGCGCTGCCCTTCGCCTTCTCCGAAGTCGACATGAACTACACCGACGCCTTTTTCGAGGCCATGTCCGGCATCACCACCACCGGCTCCACGGTGATGAGCGGGCTCGACCGGACGCCGCCCGGCATCCTGCTCTGGCGTTCGCTCATCCAGTGGATCGGTGGCGTCGGCATCATTCTGACGGCGGTGGCCATTCTGCCCTTCCTGCGCGTCGGCGGCATGCAGCTTTTCCGCACCGAGAGTTCGGACCGCTCGGAGAAAGTCCTGCCGCGTCCGGGACAGATCGCGGTCGCCATCGGCGAAGTCTATCTGCTGCTCACGCTGCTCTGTGCGCTCGCCTATATCGTCGGCGGCATGACCGCCTTCGACGCGCTCAACCATGCCATGACCACCATCTCGACCGGCGGCTATTCAACGCATGATGCGTCGTTCGGCTATTTCAGCGGCAACTTCGTCCACTGGGCCGCGATCGTATTCATGATTTCGGGTGCCCTGCCGCTCGTCCTTTATGTGCAGACGCTCAGGGGCGCGGGCGAGACGCTCTGGAACGATCCGCAGGTGCGGGGTTTCCTTGCGCTTGTGACGGGCGTTTCCGTCGTGATGGCGTTGTGGCTTGCGGCGCGCGGCGATTACGGCTTCTTCGAAGCGCTCCGTCTGACCGCCTTCAACGTCGTCTCCATCGTCACGACCACGGGCTTCGCCAGCACGGATTACACGCTCTGGGGGCCCTTCGCGATCATGGCCTTCTTCATTCTCACCTTTCTCGGCGGCTGCACGGGATCGACCTCGGGCGGCCTGAAGATGTTCCGCCTGCAGATCCTTGCCCTTCTCTTCAAGAGCCAGGTGCGCCAGACGCTCTATCCGCATGTCGCGCAGACCATGCGCTATGCCGAGCGCACGGTGAACCGCGAGATCGTCTTTTCCGTCGCGCTCTTCGTTTTCGTTTTCATGGGGTCGGTTCTCGTCGCCGCGCTCGCCATCGCCGCTTTCGGCATCGATTTCACCACCGCCCTTTCCTCCTCCGCCCAGGCTTTCGCCAATGTCGGTCCCGGCCTCGGCCCCATCGTCGGCCCCGCCGGCAATTTCGCCTCGCTCCCCGACGGTCCCAAACTCATCCTCACCTTCGCCATGCTGCTCGGCCGCCTCGAACTGCTGACCATCCTCGTCATGTTCTCGAAGGATTACTGGGAGCGGTAAGGGGGCGTAATTCTTGTGTTCCCGTGATTCCGGGCCTACGAAGCGGGGGTGATCGTTCCCGGACCGCAACCTTCGATGCAGCGGCGGGGGCCAAGCACTTTCATGCTCTCCGCAATTTGCCGCGCGAGGCCAAGCGCCGTCTCCTGATCGACGCTGGTTTCAATCGACCAAAAACTGATGTACACGACCGCGTCATCGAATTTCACGTACGCGGCCAAATAATTGCTTGTTGCATGCCATTCAAGGACGTGTCCCGACCTTAGCGTTTCATACTCAGCTTCGGCGCCTTCGGCACCTGGATGATCCACCGCCAAGCGCTCGATCTTCAGACCATATTTTAGCGTGCTGTTGTCGAAATACGCGTAGCCGCCGATTTCGTTGAATTTGGCGAGTGCCCAGCCGCCGGGCATCACATAGGAGATGCCTTCGAGCGTCGCGACTGTCGCGCCTCCCGGCAGAGCAATCGGGGTTGGCTCGCTTGTGTGCATGGTCGAAGGGGCGGCTGAGGGACAAGAACGGCCGGCAACATTCTTCCAACCGTCGAGAGTGCTGACGTGTCTCAAGGCAATCTCGTCATTAGCTGCCGGTGGCGGGTTTTCTCGCCACGTTTCGATTGCACTTTGATAATGGCGACAAGCTTTCGACTCATTGCCAAGCGCCGCTTCTGTAAAGCCCAAGCAAGCCTCGACATATGCGAAGAGGTATTTCGGCGCTGACGCAGGCAGCAAATTACGGGCGATCTCACACTGGACCGGCGCTTCTTCCTTCGGGCCGAAGATCATCTTGTCGACCGCTTTGCCGGTCGCCGCCAATACTTTCCCCTCAAGGTCGTCGTCGGCGAAAGCCGGTGAGGTGACGAGAAGGGAGATAAGCAGAAATGGAACCGGACAGCGCATCGGAATGACCTTTGGTCGGCGCGACAATGCGCCTGAAGGAAGCGTGCGGAGTCGATCACTCGCACTATAACAGAGTGGAGACTTTCGAGCAAAGAAATTTCACCTGTCGGACGAAAGAGACGGGGTCAAAGGGACGAGGTCGGAGTAGATTTTTCAGACGTGATTGGTCATCGGCACATAAGCGTGAATGGCGCAGCCGTAGGTATCGGCGGTCTCGGTCAGAATGGTGCGATAGAGCGCCGTGCCTTTCTCATCGAAGAAGATGGCCTATCGATTGTTGCCGCGCTAAATCACATGCAGCGGTGACATCTCCGGAACTGACTGCGCGTCTATTGCCGCTCTCCCGTGTCGTGTCGTCACAAAATTGTGCTTGGCGCAGATGCTCTCTTGCCGCCAAACTGCCGCCCGTCTCGGAATAGGGAGGGTACGGATGAAAGCGCTCAGCCTTTTTGTGTTGCGTCTCGGTCTTTCGGCGCTTGTCGCGGTCTGGGGGGCCTCGCTCGTCCTGGCGCCTCAAGGCGGTATTCCGCTCTTCGCCGTCTGGCTTCCCGAAATGCAGCCCGACGCGCTCTCGGTCCAGCTTCTCGGCGGGCTTGGCGCCCTGCTCGCCCTTCTGGTGCTGACGGGGTTCTTCCGCCTTGCCGCCTATCCGCTGCTCGTCCTCGGTCTTCTTGCCGCCGCCGTTTCGGCATGGCCCTTTCCGGCCGCGCCGCTCGATCTCGTCGCGGGTGGTGTGAGCCCCTTCCTTCTCCATTCGGTTCTCGCGCTGGCCGCCGTCGCGCCGCTCGCCTTTTATGGCGACGACCGCTTCGCGCTCGATCGTCTCTTCGTGCGGCGCACACCGGCTGCGGTGGCTGCTGCGGCGGAAGATGTGCCGTCCACGGAGGAAGCCGCGCCTGCTGCCGAAGTGCAGGCAACAGCCGCGCCGTCAGAGCTCGCTGCCGCTCCCGAGCCTGCTCCCGAGGCCGCCGAAGTGCCTGCCGAACCGCAGGCTGAGGCCGAAGAGCCGGCAGTGGAGGAAGCAGTGGCCAGCGAAGGGCCCGCCCCCGCGCCCGAGCCTGCCGCCTCCGAATCGGCCGAGCCGGAAAAGACCGCCGCCTGAGGTTCGCCGCAATCCGGGGATTGTTATTTTTCGCTCGCCTTATCGCGGGTGCGAAGGCGAAACCGGGGACAAGTTTTTTCACACCGTCCCGGCAGGCATGAAGCGGACATGAAAAAGGGCCGGGTTATCCCCGGCCCTCATTACCTTTATCCCCGGCTTTGCGGCTTGTGACGTTTCGATGACAGTTCGATGACAGTCGGCCGTTTCAGGCCGCTTTTGTCCCCGCTTCGATGGCGTCCTCGATCGTGCGCAGCCCCGGCCGGGCGGCCGAAACGAGCACCGCCATGTTGCCCGGCAGGTGTTCGTTTTTCCACATCTTGTCATGCGCCAGAGGAATGTCCGCCCACGGAAGAACTTCCGACATGCCGGGATCGATGCGGCGCTCGATGACCAGCTGGTTAGCGGCCGACGCCTGTTTCAGATGCGCAAAATGCGAGCCCTGGATTCGTTTCTGGCGCATCCACACGAAGCGTGCGTCGAAGGTGAGGTTGAAGCCTGTCGTGCCGGCGCAGAAGACGACCATGCCGCCGCGCTTGGCGACCATGCAGGACACGGGGAATGTCGACTCGCCGGGATGTTCGAAGACGATGTCGGGATCGATGCCCTTGCCGGTGATGTCCCACACGGCCTTGCCGAACTTTCGCGCTTCCTTCATGAAGTCGTTGAACTCGTCGGAGTTCACCTTCGGCAACTGACCCCAGCAATTGAAATGCTTGCGGTTGATGACGCCCTTCGCGCCCATCGACATGACGAAATCATGTTTCGAGTCGTCGGAAATAACGCCGATGGCATGGGCACCCGCTGCTGCGCAGAGCTGCACGGCGAAGGAACCGAGGCCGCCCGACGCGCCCCATACGAGCACGTTCTGTCCGGGCGAGAGAATATGCGGGCGATGGCCGAACAGCATGCGGTAGGCCGTCGCAAGAGTGAGTGTGTAGCAGGCACTCTCTTCCCATGTCAGATGTTTCGGGCGCGGCATCAACTGCTGCGATTGCACGCGGCAGAACTGCGCGAAGGAACCGTCTGGCGTTTCGTAGCCCCAGATGCGCTGGCTCGGCGAGAACATCGGATCGCCGCCATTGCATTCCTCGTCGTCGCCATCGTCCTGGTTGCAATGGATGACGACTTCGTCGCCGACTTTCCAGCGCTTCACCTTCGCGCCGACGGCATAGACGATGCCGGACGCGTCGGAGCCTGCAATGTGATAAGGCAGCTTGTGTACGTCGAAGACGGAGATCGGCGTGCCGAGACCCGCCCACACGCCGTTGTAGTTGACGCCGGCGGCCATCACGAGCACGAGCACCTCGTTCGAATCGATCTCCCAGGTCGGAACGACTTCGACCTGCATCGCCTGCTGCGGCGGGCCGTGGCGTTCGCGGCGGATCGTCCAGGCGTACATGTTTTTCGGCACATGCCCCAGCGGCGGGATCTCGCCCACCTCGTAGAGATCCTTTTTGTCCGTATACGTCATAATTCACCTCGCTCGCCGTTCGCCGGGGTTGCTCGCCCGGCGCGGATCATTGGCATTTGACGCCACGGACGCAAGGGTATTTTGCGCTGCAATATCGATCTCTGTGGCTGCAAATGGCGGAAATCTGCCGTTTTTTGATGCGGTGACCGCAAAAACACAGAGCTGTCCTACAGGGTCTGCCCGCCTCGCGCGCTTGACGGTTTGTCCGCCGGGCCCCATTGCTGCCACATAAACAGCGCTTGCTTGTTCGCTCTCGCGCGTCCAACGGAGGAAACCATGCGCAGATATTTCGTCGTTGCAGCAGTCTCGATCGCATTTGCCGTGTCCGGCGGCGCAGCATTCGCAAAGAGCGACAAGGCGAACGGCAAGGCAGGCGGCCCCGGAGGCGTCGGCTCGGCAGTCGAGATCGGCATCGATGCGTCCGTCTCCTTCGGCGCCGACGAGGCGCGGATCATTCGGGACTATTTCGCGGCGGCCTCCTACGACGCAAAACCGCTGCCGCCCGGCATTGCGAAAAATCTCGCGCGCGGCAAGCCGCTGCCTCCCGGCATCGCCAAACGCTATCTGCCACGCGATCTCGCCACGCGGCTTCCGGTGCGTGCGGATTATGAGCGGCTCATCGTCGGTGACGACATCCTGCTCATCTCGATCGCGACGGGCGTCATCGTCGACATTCTCAACGATGCGTTCTGACGGAAGGGTCGAAGCCGCCACGCAAGGACGTCACCTCGCGCGGCGGCAAAGCCTGGAGCCTACCAGAGGCCGTGCTTTTGTACTTCCGCGCGTCCGACGACCATGTGATGCACTTCATCGGGGCCATCGGCGAACCGCAGGTGGCGCATGTCGGTATACATGTCGGCGAGCGGGGTCCATTGCGAGATGCCGGCGGCGCCGTGCATCTGGATCGCCTGATCGATGATGAGGCAGACCTTCTCCGGTACCATCGCCTTCACGGCGCTGACATAGACGCGGGCTTCCTTGTTGCCCAACACGTCCATGGCCTTGGCCGCCTGAAGAACGGCGAGACGCATCGCGTTGATTTCGATGCGGGCACGCGAAATGATCTCAAGGTTTCCGCCGAGCTTGGCGATCGGCTTGCCGAACGCTTCGCGCGTGGCCGAGCGCTTCACCATCAGCTCGAGCGCCTTTTCCGCCTTGCCGATCGAGCGCATGCAGTGATGGATGCGGCCGGGTCCAAGGCGGACCTGGCTGATCTCGAAGCCGCGGCCTTCGCCGAGCAGGATGTTTTCCTTCGGCACGCGCACATTGTTGAAGCGGATGTGCATGTGGCCGTGCGGCGCATGGTCCTTTCCGAAGACCTTCATCGGCCCGAGAATTTCGACGCCGGGCGTGTCTATCGGCACGAGAATCTGCGACTGCTGCTTGCTGGGCGGGGCGTCCGGGCTCGTGCGGACCATCACGATCATGATCTTGCAACGCGGATCGCCGGCGCCTGAAATGTAGAACTTCTCGCCATTGATCACCCAGTCATCGCCGTCCAGAACGGCACTGGTGCGCACGTTCTTTGCGTCGGAGCTCGGTACGTCAGGCTCGGTCATCGCATAGGCCGAGCGGATTTCGCCGTTGAGAAGCGGCTCCAGCCACTTCTTCTTCTGCTCAGGCGTGCCGACGCGTTCCAGCACTTCCATGTTGCCTGTGTCCGGCGCGCTGCAATTGAGGGACTCCGACGCGAGCGGCGATTTGCCGAGTTCGACGGCGATATAGGCGTAGTCGAGATTGGTAAGGCCGGAACCGATTTCGGAGTCCGGCAGGAAGAAGTTCCAGAGGCCCGATTCCTTGGCCTTGTTCTTGGCCCCCTCCAGCAGCTCGAGCTGACGCGGGTGCCAGGACCAGCGGTCGTCCTTCTCATCGTTCAGGCGGAAAAATTCTTCGGTGATCGGGTCGACATTCTCGGCGATGTGCTTCTGCACGGCGGCCATCAGAGGTCGGGCTTCGTCCGACATGGCGAGTTGGAAGAGATCCTGATTCAAGTCTGACATGAATTGCGTCCATCCCATTTCGTGTTGAGTTTCGATCCGCGCAGGGTACAGCGCCCCCGGCGCGATATCCATTGCGGCGCGCTCTCTTTCCGTGAGCCCCTTTTGCAGCGCAGCAAAGCCTGTGATAATGGGCTCTCAAAGGTTTGTTGACGCGAGGTCAGGCGATGAGCGGGAACGGTGAAAGCGGTGCGGGCGGTCCGAAGAAGGACAAGCCCTGGATTTTTCGCACCTATGCCGGGCATTCGACGGCCAAGGCCTCGAACGAGCTCTACCGCACGAACCTGTCGCGCGGGCAGACGGGGCTCTCTGTCGCTTTCGATCTGCCGACACAGACGGGCTATGACAGCGATCATGTGCTGGCGAAAGGCGAAGTTGGCAAGGTCGGCGTGCCCGTCTCCCATATCGGCGACATGCGGGCCCTCTTCGAGGGCATTCCCATGGAGCAGATGAATACCTCCATGACGATCAACGCGACGGCGGCATGGCTGCTTGCGCTCTACATCGCCGTTGCCGACGAGCAAGGGGCCGACCGGAAGAAACTTCAGGGCACGGTTCAGAACGACATCATCAAGGAATATCTCTCGCGCGGCACTTATGTGTTCCCGCCCGCGCCGTCGATGCGTCTGCTGACGGATGTCGTTTCCTATACCTACACGGAAGTGCCGAAGTGGAACCCCACCAATGTCTGTTCCTATCATCTGCAGGAAGCGGGCGCGACGCCGGTGCAGGAACTCGCCTTTGCGCTGGCGACGGCGATTGCCGTTCTCGACCGGGTGAAGGCGGGCGGACAGGTGCCCGAGAAGGATTTTCCGCAGGTCGTCGGACGCATCAGCTTCTTCGTCAATGCCGGCGTTCGCTTCATAACCGAAATCGCGAAGATGCGTGCCTTCGTCGATCTCTGGGACGATATCTGCCGCGAGCGCTATGGTGTCGAGGATGCGAAGCTTCGCCGCTTCCGCTACGGCGTTCAGGTGAATTCGCTCGGCCTCACCGAGCAGCAGCCGGAGAACAACGTCTATCGCATCCTGCTCGAAATGCTGGCGGTCACATTGTCGAAGAATGCGCGTGCGCGCGCCGTGCAGCTTCCCGCCTGGAACGAGGCGCTCGGCCTTCCGCGTCCCTGGGACCAGCAATGGTCGCTACGCGCACAGCAGATACTCGCCTATGAAAGCGACCTTCTCGAATATGCAGACATCTTCGACGGTTCGAAGGTGATGGATGCGAAGGTCGAGGCTCTGAAGGCGGAAGCGCGGGAAGAACTTGCGCGCATAGAGCAAATGGGCGGCGCGGTCGCCGCGGTCGAGAGCGCCTATATGAAGGAGCGCCTCGTCGAATCCAATTCCGCGCGTCTCGAAGAAATCGAGGCGGGCCGCCAGATCGTGGTCGGGGTCAACAAATACGAGGAATCGGCGCCATCGCCGCTCTCGACCGGCGCAGGCTCCATTCATGTGGTCGATCGCGGCGTCGAGGCCGAGCAGATCGCGGCGCTGAAGAAGTGGCGCGAGACGCGCGACAGTGCTGCCGTCGAAGCGGCGCTTGCCGATCTGCGCGCGGCGGCGAAGGAAGGCCGCAATATCATGGAGCCTTCCATCGTCTGCGCGAAGGCGGGGGTGACCACGGGCGAATGGGGTACGGCCCTGCGCGCGAGTTTCGGCGAGTATCGCGCGCCGACCGGTGTTTCGCGTGCCGCGCGCAATGCGCCGGGCGATCTCGATAGGGTGCGCGAAATGGTCAATGTCGTTTCCGCAAAGCTCGGACGGCGGCTCAAGTTCCTTGTCGGCAAGCCGGGCCTTGACGGCCATTCGAACGGCGCTGAGCAGATTGCGGTGCGCGCGCGCGACAGCGGCATGGATGTCGTCTATGAGGGCATCCGCCTGACGCCGGATCAAATCGTGAAGGCGGCGCAGGAAGGCGATGTCCATGTCGTCGGCCTGTCGATCCTTTCGGGCAGCCATGTCTCGCTGGTCGAGGAGGTGATGACGCGGATGCGTGAGGCCGGTCTCGGCAACATTCCGGTCGTCGTGGGCGGCATCATTCCGGCGGACGACGAAGAGAAGCTCCGCGCAGCGGGCGTCGCCGCGATCTACACGCCGAAGGATTTCCAGATCAACGACATCATGATCGAGGTCGTCCGCCTCGTGGACTACAACACGGACGAGGCGGCCTGAGGCCGGGCCCGGCCTGCACGGATCACATTCTCGCCATATTCCCATAATGTTTCCGCCGCATTGGAGTCCTTCAATGGCACAATGCAGTTTGGGGCATATGGGGCTTCTTTCGATCCCTGTGGCGGCTGTTATTTCAACGTTTCTGTTTCTTCCGGACTTCGCGCCCACGCCCCCAGAATGCTACGGTTAAAAAAGCGTTAACGCGGGGTGCGTGAGGAAAGGACCGGCTGATGAGTGACGGTTTCGACGCCGCTGGCGGACAGGGCGGTCAGAAGAAAGACCAGACGGCATGGCACTATGGGCGGAACGCCGAGCCCTTGCCGGAACTCCACGTCTTTTCGAGGCTCTCCGAGCTTGATGCGGCCTATGCCGCGGAGCTTGCGCGGCGTCGCGCGCGGCAGGAAACACTCGAACGCGAGATTGGCGAGCTTGCGAAGCGGCTCGCCGCGCCGCTCGAGGGCGCTGTTGAAGAGGCGCCGAAAAGAAAAGGCTTTTTCGGCCGGAGGGCGCGGTCATGAGCGGCGTTTCCCTGATCTCCGAGGAGATGCGCGCCCGGATGACGCACAATTATGTGCGGAGCGAGCGCGAAGCGCGCTTTGCGAGCTTTCATTTCATGGCGTTCCTGCTCGTCGGGCTCATCGCTTTCGGTGCGCTGGTCGTCGACTACATGATCGTCAGCGAATTCTGGACGCGGGCACTTGCCAATGAATTTCTCGAGCTGCCGGGTGCACTCGGCTCCTCCGTCGCCTTCAAGTCGATGCAGGTCCTCTTCGCAACCGTTGCGGCCCACATCCTCTATGAGCAGCTTGGCCCGTTCGGCAAGGCGCTCTTCGTGCGGATCGTCTTCGTTCTGGCGCTTACCATGCTTCTCGGCGTCGGCGTTCTTCTTGCGCTGATGTCGCTGCCGAACGGCATCGCGGCAACGAGCGATGGCAGCGTCGGTTCCTCGCTCGGTAATGCGCTTGCCGGTCTAGGCATTGCGACGGAAGCCACGCAGGAGACCGCGCGCACGACGAGCGAGATCGACCAGATGCGCGGTTGGCAGCCGCTTGCCTGGCTTTCGTCGCTCGGGATCGTCTTCTTGGTGGTGACGGGGGTAGCGGCGCTGTGCATTCACTACGCCGTTGCCTCGCTCCGGCGCGTGTTTCATGCGCGCGATTTCAAGCATCGCCGTGCCGCCATGGAGCGTCTCGCCTCGCTCGAAGCGGAGTATGATGGCAACCGGCATTCGCTTTCCGAGATGGAGGGGCCGGAAAACAGGCGGCATCTTCTCTGGACAGGCCTGATGCGCGAATGCCGTTCCTATGAACAGGGCCTCGATGAAGCGCGGCGTGACGGCAACAGGCTTTCGCAGGCGCAGGCTTCGAACGCGCGCGGGCTTCTCGGCCGCCGCAAGCAAGCGCCCGCGCTCGTCAACGGGGCACAGGGCGCGTTCACCGACCAACTCAAGGCTTGCGAGCAGTCGCGGCAACTCGGGCGCTACGAGAAGCTTTTCGACGAGTGGTGGGAGCGCCGTTCGCGCAATGCGATGAAGGCGGGACCAGCGCGGTTCGAAGCGGTGCGCGAGCCGATCGGTGAGGTTCTGCCGCCGCTCGCATCGCGGCGTATTCCCATCGGCTCGGCGGGCGAGTAAGGCTCATGCGTTTTTCACCCGCTGCCGCCTTCCTCGCGGTTCTCATACTTGCCGCGCCCCTCGCGGAAGCGACGGAAGAGGCGCGGCGGCCGCAAACGGTCGTCATCGGCCTCGACATGTCGAAGAGCAATCCGCTTGTCGAGGATTCGGCCTATGCGGCCCGCGTCGCGCAGCGCACGACGGCGGAGATCGGCGACCTGCCGCTCAAGTCGCGCGTGATGCTCAGAACATTCGGTTCCTACGATATCGGCGCCAATGCGCTGAAGATCGACGAGGTCATCTCCGCCCGTTCCAAGCCGCAATCCGTCGCGGAAGGCATGTCAGCGATCATCGCGGCGGTGCCGAAGCTCGTCGCGGAAGGAAAGCTCAAGGCGCAGGGATATACGAACGTCGTCTCCTTCCTCGAGACCATGTCTCAGGTCGTCGACTGCGAAGCGTCAGAGGTGCATATCATTCTGCTGACGGACGGCTTCGAGGATTCGGAGTACGCGAAGCTTGCGAGGGGAGGTGCATTGCCCGCACCGGAGAAGCTCTATCCGGGTTGCGCCGAGTTGACGATGCTGGGCCTCGGTCAGGGCGGCGGCAGCCCGACGGCGACGAAGCGCGTGCGCGAGCAATGGGCAGCCTGGGCGGAAACGGCGGGCTTCGAGAAATTCACCGGGCTCTACGACTGGTGAATGGCGTCTTTTGACGGTGCGGCGGTTCAGGGCTAGTGTCCGCGCGGTTTTCTCCCGCCGCCGGTTTGTCTCATGTCCCTCGCGCTCTCTCTCGTATTGCCGATCTTCGGCATCATCGCCTTCGGCTATGCGGGCGCACGCTCGAAGCTCATCAGCCATGCGGGCGTCGACGGGCTCGACACCTATGTCTTCACTTTCGCGATGCCGGTGCTGCTGTTCCGCAATCTGGCGCATACCGAATTTCCGGCAACGCTTCCCTGGGGCCTCTGGATTTCCTATTACGGCGCGATGCTTGCCGTCTGGGCGGCGGGATCGCTGATTGCGCTGTTCGTCCTGCGCCGCCCGGCGTCCGATGCTGTCATGCTGGGTTTCGGCGGCGGGCAGGGCAACACGATCATGCTGGGACTGCCGATCATTCTGACCGGCCTGGGAACCGAGGCCGGAACGCCGGTCTTTCTCATCCTTGCCTTCCACGGGATCATCCTCTTTACCATCGCGACTTTCCTGCTGGAACTCACCCGTGCGCGCGAAGATGCCGAACGGCCGAGTTTTGGCGCGATCCTGAAAGAGGGTCTGCTCAACACGGTGCGGAACCCGGTCATCATCGGGATTGCCTGCGGCGTGATCTATGGGCAGCTCGGCGTTCCGCTTCCCGGCGTCGTCGATACGGCGCTTGAAATGGTGGCGCGTTCGGCTATCCCTTGCGCCCTCTTCGTGCTCGGCGCGATGCTCACCCGCCACAGCATTCGCCGCTCGGTCGGGGCGGCGTCGATCACGACCTTCTTCAAGCTGATCGTTCACCCCGCGCTCGTGTTTGCGATGACGCGATATGTGTTCGGGCTGGAGCCGCTCTGGGTGACGGCGGCAACCTTGCTCGCCGCCATGCCGACCGGCGTCTATTCGTCGATCCTCGCCAACCGCTACCGCGCCGCGCCGGGCGCCGCGTCGAGCACGGTCGTGTTGTCGACGGGGCTCAGCCTCGTCACACTGACCGTGCTGCTCGGCTGGTTCCTTGGATAAGTCAGTCGCCGCCCGCGGCCATCATGACCTTCGGCGTTGCGTTGCGCGAAGCGGTCACGCGGAACGCATCCGGCCGGACGTAGAGGAAGGCGAGCGGGGTTTTCTCTACGAGTTTGAAGGCGACGATCGGCGAGATGACGGCAAGCGTCGTCGCGACAAGCGTGATGAGGTCGCCATTCTCGAAGTCAAGTTTCACCATCGCGACGCGTGTCGCGGCCATGGGCAGGAAGAACGAAAGGAAGATGTAGAGCGAGTGCTTTCCGACGAAGGACAGCGGTCCGGCAAGTCCCCTGGAGGCGGCGATGCTGACCAGCATCACGGCTGCGCCGCCACCGGCGAACCCCATGAGGAGTTCCAGCGCACGCACGTCGATCAGCCGCGAGAAGACGACGGTTGCGAGACAGGTGAGCAGGAGGAGACCCAGAGCAAGACCCTTGGCAGGCTCGGCGCGGGCCCAATCCGCAATCTCGAAAATCTGCTTCGCGCCGTAGACGCCGGCGACGAACCAGACGAAACGCCAGGCGAACTCGTCGATCAGCATCCAGCCGGTGTCGAGCTGCGTGAAATAGAGGGCGACGGCGAAGAAGAAGACGAAGAAGGGGCGGGCGCTGCGCAGAAATCTCAGCGTGACGAAGAACATCGCGAGCGAATAGATGAACCAGAGCACGGCGAAGGGCTGGATCGGGATCATCAGGAGGTCGACATAGGTGACCTGCCAGAGTCCCTGGTTCGGCATCAATATCTTGATGCCGATCTGGATGACCGACCAGAGCACATAGAAATAGGCGAAGTGGACGATCTTGCCGTCCACGAACTTCCGCCAATCGCCGAACAGCGCCTTGTGGGCGAAGAGGCCCGCCACAAGGAAGAAGAGCGGCATCCGGAAAGGTTTCGCGAATTCGGCAATTGTTCCGAAGATGGCCGGAAGTTCGCCAAGCGCAAGCTCCACGCCGAAGGTCGTGTGTTCCATGACAACCAGAATGATGGTCAGGCCCTTGGCCGCGTCGATCCAGTCGATGCGTTGTTTCGAAACAGTTGCGGTGTCCGCGCTCGCCATCAGGCGCTCCTCTGGCTCGTAAAGGCACGAAATTCGTCCCCAAACGGGAACGACGCCGTGCGTACAAGCAAGGGAAGCAGGTTTCGCGCCAGCGGATCAGCGCCGCCGGCATGGTTAAAGGCCGACCATGCGCCTGATGTCGGCAGGGCTATGCCCGGCCGCACGGAGCTCCCTCAGACCCATATCCCGGGAGCTCTTTGCGAGGCGACGGCCCGTCTCGTCGCGAATAAGCCCGTGGTGGTGGTAGCGCGGTTCGGGCAGGCCCAGCAGGACTTGAAGGATGCGGTGAATATAGGTCGCCGGGAAGAGGTCCTGCCCGCGCGTGACGAGCGTCACGCCCTGGAGGGCATCGTCCGCCGTGACGGCGAGATGATAGCTTGTGGGGACGTCCTTTCGTGCGATGACGACGTCGCCAAAGAGTTCCGGTTCGATTTCCAGAAGGCCTGTGTCGTCCCTCGCGCTCGAGCCTTCCTCGCGAAAGGTCAGGGGGCCGCCGTTGATCCGCTCGGCCTCCGCCCGCGCCTTCTCCATGTCGAGACGCCAGGCATAGGTGCGGCCTTCCCACATGAGTGCGTTTACGCGTTCCTGCGGAATGCCCTTATAGATGCCGGGATAAAGGGGCGCGCCGTCGGGGTCGGTCGGCCAGGAGCGGGGTGGGATAGCGCTCGCTGCGATCGCGTCCTGGATTTCCTTGCGCGTCGCAAAGCAGGGATAGACGAGGCCCCTGTCCCGCAACTGGCGCAAGAGCTTCCCGTATTCGGCGAAGTGCTCCGACTGGCGGCGGACGGGTTCCTCCCATTCGATGCCGAGCCAGGCGAGGTCTTCGTATATGCCTTCGACATATTCGTCGCGGCAGCGGCCGATATCGATGTCCTCGATGCGCAGAAGAAAGCGGCCGCCGAGCCGCTTCGCCATATCGAAGGCGAAGAGCGCCGAATAGGCGTGACCGAGATGAAGCCATCCGTTCGGGCTCGGCGCGAAGCGCAGCACCTCGCGCCCGCTCGTGTCATCCTGCATTGAAACGGCAACTCCGGGAGGCATAGGGTGTCGCATTGATAGCCCGCGAGGAGCGCTGGCGAAAGGGGAGGCGAGGAGAATGATGCTGACGGGACCGGGCGTCGCGGCAAAAAGTGGCACCACACGGCAACTTGTGATCCTGTGCCACGGCTATGGTTCGGACGGAAACGACCTCATTGCGCTGGCGCCCTACTGGCAACAGGCAATGCCCGATGCGGCCTTCATCGCGCCCAATGCGCCCGAGCCTTGCGACGGCAATCCGATGGGCTATCAATGGTTTCCAATCACGCGGCTCGATCCAGCAGGGATCGCCCGCGGGGTTGAGGCGGCAGCGCCCCTTCTTGATCGTTTCATCGACGAACAGCTTGGTCTTCGCGGGCTCGATGGATCGCAAATCGCGCTCGTGGGCTTCAGCCAGGGGACCATGATGGCGCTCCATGTCGGCCTTCGCCGCTCCATGCCGCCGGCTTGCATCGTCGGGTATTCCGGCGCTCTGGCCGTTCCGGAGCGGCTTTCCGGAGAGATGACCGGCGCGCCGCCCATCCTGATGATCCATGGCGATGCGGACGACATGCTTCCCGTCTCGCGGATGCACGAGGCGGTGCAGGCCCTCGGGGAAGCGGGGCTTCCGGTGCAGTGGCATGTCTCGCCGGGTCTCGGCCATGGCATCGACCAGGCGGGCCTTGAGCTCGGGGCGCGCTTCATTGCCGATGCTTTTGCCGGACGTCTCGAGTCCGCGGCCGCCGACCGGTAAAACCGGCGCCAAGGACTGGCGGCTTCACAAAGCCGTTGCACCATATATAGTAAACTCTCGAAAGAGGGGCCCGCTGCGATGGGTAGCTTTCGGCCCCGGGAGGGTTGGCGTGCAAGGATCGTTTGC
>Ga0180009_10002725_pt1 | contig 20643 bp, 19 predicted proteins | sample OS_PC_MetaG_FD_123537 | JGI IMG/M metagenome (GOLD analysis project Ga0180009, IMG submission 123537) | Groundwater microbial communities from the Aspo Hard Rock Laboratory (HRL) deep subsurface site, Sweden - OS_PC_MetaG | ecosystem: Environmental > Aquatic > Deep subsurface > Groundwater...
CATGGGTCTCAGGTCCCACCCCACTTGTGGCAGTGCATGCTCATGATGATGGTGGGCCTTCGACCTGGTCTTCGCATCGGACGCTGTCGAGTGCGAACCAACCCCAGGGGCGCGATCATGCCGCCTTGAGGCCGAGGCTACGAATCCACCTCCACCTGCTCCGTCCCCTCCACCGCGGCGGTGACCAGCACCTCGATCTCGAGCGATCGTTCCATCCTCTGCACGGTCTGCAGCCGGGCGCGCGTCTCGGGGTGTTTGGGGACGAACAGCGAGCAACAGTCCTCGTAGGGCTGGATCGAGAGCTCGTAGGTTCCGATCCGCCGCGCGAGCGCGATGGTCTCTGTCTTGTCATGGGTCAGCAGGGGGCGCAGCACGGGCAGGTCGGCGGCGGTCTCGATGCAGGCCAGGTTCTCCAGGGTCTGGCTGGCGACCTGACCCAGGTTCTCGCCGGTCGCCAGCGCGAGGCAGCCCTGACCGCGGGCCAGGTGGCAGGCGATGCGCATCATCATCCGGCGGTAGAGCACCACGGCCATCTGCTGGGGGCAGCGATCGCGGATCGCGAGCTGGACTTCGGTGAAGGGCACCACCCCGAGCGCCATCCGTCTGCCCTGGGCCGAGGCCAGTCGGCGCGCGAGCTGGAGCACCTTGTCCAGCGTACGGTCGCCGGTGTAGGGCGGCGAGTGGAAATAGACCGGATGAAGCACACAGCCGCGTTTCTGCATCAGATGGCCCGCGACGGGCGAGTCGATGCCTCCCGAGAGCAGCAGCGTCACCGTCCCGGTGACGCCCACCGGCAGCCCTCCGGCGCCTTCCACGCGGTCGGCGAAGACGAAGCTGCGTCGGGGGCCGACCTCCACGCCCAGCACCAGCTCGGGCGTGTGAAGGTCCACGGCCAGGCCGAAACGCTCGACGATGGCCGCACCGATCCGTTGGCCGATCTCCGGTGATCCGAGCGGAAAGGTCTTGTCGCTGCGCCGGGCCGTGACGCGGAAGCTGGCCGGGGGCGGACCTGGGACGATCCGCTGTCGAACGAGTTCCAGCGCGATCTGCGTCATACTATCGAGCTGTTGCGGCACCTCCAGCGCCGCGCTGATCGAGGAGAGGCCGAACACATGCCGCAGGCTCTCCACGGCGGCCTCGACGTGCCGGGCGGGACAGGTGACGAACAGGCGACCCTGGCCTCGTTCCACGCGCGCCTCGTCGGTGACCGAGCCCAGGGCCCGCCGGACATTGGCCTCGAGCACGTTTTCGAACCGCCCGCGGTTGCGCCCCTTGAGGAACAGCTCCCCATGGCGCAGAACGATGAGATGTGTGGTTGTCTCTACCGTCATCGTCGTGTGCCTTGTCGCTCCCTGGCGTCAGATGCTTGCGAGGGCCTTGCCGATGATCTGTGTCGCGCGCTCCACCTCTGGATCGGTGGTCGTGCCTGACAACGACAGCCGCACGATGCCGTGGGTCCGGGACAGCCCCATGGCGTCGCTCACGTGGCTGCGCAGGCTTCGTCTGCCGTGACAGGCCGAGCCGCTGGACGCGCTCAGCCCCATCGACTCCAGCAGGTTGATCAGAACCTCGGTCGGGACGCCCGGCAACGCCATCGTGATGATGTGCGGGGCTCTGCGTCGAGCGTCCCCCACCGCGTAGGCGTCGGGCCGGGCATCGCGGACGGCCTCCTCGATGCGGCGCGTCAGGCGTGCCAGACGCTCGGGCTCCGGCGACAGCAGCTCCACGGCGGCGGCGAAACCGACGATGCCGGGCAGGTTCTCGGTCCCGGGGCGGAACGAGCGCTCCTGGTCCCCTCCCCCCCACAGGGGAGCGATGCTGACCCCGGGGCCCAGGACCACGCAGCCCACGCCCTTGGGGCCGTGGATCTTGTGGGCCGACAGCGTGAGCAGATCGGCCCCCAGACCCTTGAGCGAGACCGGCAGCACGGGGAGGGACTGCACGGCGTCCACCAGCACTACGCAGGCCGGGTTCTTCTCCCTGGCCCGCCGTGCGAGCTCGGCGGTCGGCTGCTCGACACCGGACTCGTTGTTGACGTGCATCACCGCCAGCAGCAAGGTGTCTGGACGCACACGCTGCGCGGCCAGATCGGGATCGACCCAGCCTCCGGGCGTGACCGGGAGCTGCTCGACCTCGAACCCCTCTCGCTCCAGCAGCCGGGCGCTGCCCAGCACGGAGGCGTGCTCGATGGCGCTGACCAACAGGTGCCCCTGCCGATGGCGTCGAGCCGTCCCCAGAATTGCCAGCCCGTTGGCCTCTGTGCCCCCGCTGGTGAAGACGACCTGTTCCTCGTCGGCCCCAACGCGCCGCGCCAGCGTCCTGCGCGCGTGGCGCAGGTGCCGCTCCGCGGCCAGGCCCATGCCATGGCGCGAGGAGGGATTGCCGTAGTCCAGCGAGAGCACGGCCTGCATCGCATCCACGACCCGGGGCAGGACCGGCGTGGTGGCCGCGTTGTCGAGGTAGAGGGTCCCGCTCATCGGGCTGATATAGCAAATGGCTGGCCTCGGGACAACGCATGGCCGCCGGTGCTATCTTCGGTGCCGTGACCGAGCTCGGGGTCTACATCCACTTCCCCTTCTGCGGCTCACGGTGCGGCTACTGTGATTTCTACTCCACGGTCGAGCCGGTGCCGGACCGCTTGTACGCTGATGCGATCCTGCGCGAGCTCGACCACCGCGCGGCGAGCTTCGCCGCCTGGCGGCTGGGGTCGATCTACCTCGGCGGAGGGACACCGTCGCTGTGGCACCCGGACCAGGTGTGCCGCGTGCTGCAGGCGGTTGTGACGACGTTTGGCGCCACGGATCCGATCGAGGTCACGCTCGAGCTGAATCCGGGATCCGGGGCCGACCCACAGCGGCTGCTGGTCGCCGGCGTGAACCGTCTGAGCGTGGGCCTCCAGTCGATGGACGACCAGGTGCTGCAGACGCTCGGGCGCAGACACCGCGTGGAGCAGGCGACGCAGGCGGTCGAGCGTGCGCGCCGGGCGGGATTCGACAACATCAGCTGTGATCTGATCTTCGGGTTGCCGGGTCAGACACCGCAGAATCACCTCGACCAGATCGCGCGATTGCTGCGGCTGCGGCCGGATCACGTCTCGACCTATGCTCTCTCGCTGTCCCACGACAGCGTGCTCCACCGCCGGGGCATCAGGCCGGCTGCCCCGGACCTGGTGGGCGAGATGATGGAGGGGGGCAGGACGCTGCTCGCGAGCGAGGGGTACGAGCAGTACGAGGTGTCCAACCATGCACGGCCGGGCCGACGTTCCCGGCACAACTGCGGGGTCTGGGCCAGCGGGCCCTACCTGGGGCTGGGCGCCGGCGCGCACTCCATGCGACCCGATGGTCGCGCCAACGTCAGGACCGCCAACCCACCGCTGAAGGAGTACCTGGCCGGTGTTGCGGCCATCCTGCCGGGGGGGGTGGTGACGGGCGCCGAGGTGGAGCAGGTCGAGAACGGCCGGGCGCGGTTCGAGATGGTGATGTTGGGCCTGCGCACCAGGGACGGAGTGGATCGAGAGGCCTACCGTCGCCGCTTCGGTGTCGACGTCGTGCACGAGCTGGGCCCCAGGCTGGACGAGCTGACGGGGCAGGGGCTGGTGGCGGTGGATCCCGGGCGGCTCAAGCCCACCGACAGGGGTATCTTGTTCGCAGACGAGCTCGCGCTCCGGCTGATGGACTGACCTGCGTGAAGACGAGGCAGATCGAACCAGAGGCTGATTCATTCAAGGAGTCTGCCCGGCTGCAGAATTCCGCTGCTTCATCCCGGAGCGCCCCGCAGGGGCGCGAGGAACGGAATTGCTCGAAGAGCCTTTTCGTTCCGGGTGGTTTCATGGTAGAAAGGGCAGCAGTCGAGGCAATCCGGCCGACTGCCGGGCCAGATCCGCGAGAGAGCGATGGCAAACCAGGAACAAGAGGCTACCGAGGCTACCGAGGCCGAGGCCGAGGTGGAGATCGAGATCGAGGCGGAACCGGCCAACGAGGCCGAGGTGGCCGCGGGAGCCGCCGTGGTCGAGTTGTCCGGCGAGAAGGGATCCGAGGCTGAACAGGCTCCCGTACCCACCAGTCCGCTCACCCTCGCCATCACTACCCTGCAGCAACAGAAGCAGGAGACCTGGGACCGTCTGCTGCGGACGGCGGCCGAGTTCGACAACTACAAGAAACGTAGCAAGCGTGATGTTGTTGACAGCACTCGGCGGGCGGAGGATCGGGTGGTCCTGGACTTCCTGCCCATCATCGACAACCTGGAGCGTGCATTGGCTCACGCCCTCGAGGAGGATGGCCTGGTGGATGGCGTCAAGATGGTTCACAAGCAGTTCTTGACCACACTCGAGAAATACGACATCCATCCCTTTGACTCGGTGGGACAGACCTTCGACCCTGAGCGTCACGAGGCGATCCAGCAGATGCCATCTGACCAGGCAGCGGGGGACATCTGCAACGAGCTGCAGCGCGGCTACATCCGGGGAGACCGACTCGTCCGGCCAGCGATGGTCGTCGTGTCGTCCGGTCCGCTCAAGGATGATCCCACGCCGGAGCAGGAGCCGCCCGAGACTGAGGATAAATGAGCAGGGCAATCGGAATCGATCTGGGTACCACCAACTCCTGCGTCGCAGTGATCGAGGGCGATGACCCGGTGGTGATCCCGAACGCGGAGGGGAGCAGGACCACGCCCTCCATCGTGGCGTTTACCGAGGGGGGAGATCGCCTGGTGGGTCAGATAGCCAAGCGACAGGCGGTCACCAACCCGGAGAACACGATCTACGCCGTGAAGCGTCTCGTCGGCCGCAAGTTCAACGACGAGCAGGTGCAGCGGATGCGGGAGTCCTGTCCCTATGCCATCGTCGCGGCGGACAACGGTGACGTTCGCATTCGCGTCCGTGGCAGGGACTACTCCCCGCCCGAGATCTCGGCCATCGTGCTGACCAAGATGAAGGAGATCGCGGAGGAGTATCTCGGCGAGGAGATCAGCGACGCGGTGGTGACGGTGCCGGCCTATTTCGACGATGCGCAGCGGCAGGCCACCAAGGACGCTGGTCGGATCGCCGGCCTCAATGTGACGCGCATCGTCAACGAGCCCACCGCCGCCGCGCTGGCGTACGGACTGGAGGATACGCAGGCGAAGTCGGAACGGATCGCTGTCTACGACCTGGGGGGTGGGACCTTCGATATCTCGATCCTGGAGCTGCGTGGTGGTGTCTTCGAGGTCAAGGCCACCAACGGCGACACCTTCCTCGGCGGCGAGGATTTCGACAGTCGTATCGTGGACCATCTCGCCACGACCTTCGCCGGGGCCAACGGGGACATGGATCTGCGCAAGGACAAGATGGCGCTGCAGCGGTTGAGGGAGGCCTCGGAGAAGGCGAAGCACGAGCTGTCGAGCTCGCTGGAGACCGACATCAATCTGCCGTTCATCGCCGCCGGCAGCGACGGGAACCCGCTGCACCTGAACACGGGCCTGAGCCGCAGCAAGCTCGAGTCGCTGACCCATGAGCTGATCGAGAGCACGCTGGAGCCGTGCAAGGTGGCGCTGAAGGACGCCGGATCCACCGTGACCCAGATCCAGCAGGTGATCCTCGTGGGCGGGCAGACCCGCATGCCGAGGATCCAGGAGACCGTCAAGGAGTTCTTCGGCAAGGAGCCGAGCAAGCGGGTCGACCCGGACGAGGTCGTCGCCATCGGCGCGGCGATCCAGAGCGGTGTGATCAGCGGCGAGGTCCAGGACGTGCTGCTGCTCGACGTCACTCCGCTCAGCATGGGCGTCGAGACGGCCGGCGGCGTGTCCACTCCCCTGATCCCCAAGAACACCACCATCCCGACCCGCAAGTCGGAGGTCTTCTCCACGGCCGTCGACAACCAGCCGCTGGTCAACATCCACGTGCTCCAGGGCGAGCGCAAGATGGCCGAGGACAACAAGAGCCTGGCCTACTTCCAGCTGGTCGGCATTCCGCCGGCACCCAGGGGCGTACCGCAGATTCAGGTCACCTTCGACATCGACGCCAATGGTATCGTCAACGTTTTTGCCAAGGACCTCGGCACCGGGAAGGAACAGAGCGTCAAGGTGGTGCCGACGAGCGGCCTGACGGAGCAGGAGATCCAGCGCATGATCGGGGAGGCGGACTCGCACCGGGAAGATGACCAGCGCAAGCGCGAGCTGGCCGATCTGCGCAACAACGCGGAGACGCTGATCTACACCACCGAGGCGGCGGTCCGGGAGTATGGTGACGTGCTGACCGAGACCGACCTGTCGGATATCCGCGTGGATCTCGATCGATGCAAGCATGCGCTGGAAAGCGGCGCTCCGCAGCAGATCCGGCTGGCCATCGACCAGCTGCAGGACTCGTCCTACCGCTTCGCCGCCAAGATGTACGACGAGGGATCCACCGATCTGCAGCAACCGGAGCCGGAGGACGAGGAGGAGCCGGAGGGCGAGGAGTAGGCCGGCTCCGAGCGACGAAGCCTTGTCCCATCCTGACTACTACGAACTCCTGGGTATCAAGCCCACCGCCACCCTGGAGCAGATCAAGGCCGGCTATCGGCGTCAGGCGCTGCGTCACCACCCGGACAAGAACCCGGATGCTGAGGCCGCGGATCGGTTCAAGATCTGCAGCGAGGCCTACTGCGTCCTGTCGGACCCCAGGCGACGGGCGGAGTACGACGAGAAGAGCGCGGTCCGCGGAGTCCAGGATCTGGCCCGGGACATCCTGACGGACCTGATGGGGGGACGGCGCCGGCGCAAGCGCGACGGCAAGGACCTGCGCTTCGACCTGACGATCTCGTTGAGGGAGTCCGCGGAGGGCACCCACAAGCAGATCAGCTTCCCGGTCGCCGTGAGCTGCTCTGCCTGCGGAGGCAGCGGGGCTTGCCCCGGAGGGATCGCGAGCTGTCCTGCCTGTGACGGGCGCGGCGATCTCCGCGAGGGCGCCGGCATCCTCTCGCTCTCCAAGCCGTGTCCGCGGTGCGGCGGGCAGGGCGTGATGGTCACCTCGGCCTGCAAGGCCTGCGGCGGCGTGGGCAGCGTGGAACGTGACCGGAGATACGACGTCAAGCTGCCCCCCGGTGTCCGCGAGGGGGACGTGAAGATCCTCGAGCGGGAGGGGGAACCGGGCGTGCATGGCGGCCGCTCCGGAGATCTGCACATCGTGATCCACGTCGAGCAGCACCCGCTCCTGGAGCAGGATGGCGTGAACCTGGTGATCGAGCTTCCGGTGCGCTTCACCATGGCGGTGCTGGGGGACGTGGTCGACGTTCCGACCCTGACTGGCACGGTGCGGATGAAGATCCCGGCAGGCACCCAGTCGGGTCGTGTCTTCCGCCTACGGGGCAAGGGGCTGGCCGGATCGGGATCCAGCCGGGGCGACCAGCTGGTCCGGATCGTGGTGGAGACGCCGGTAAACCTCGACGCTGGATCTCAGGAGCTGCTGCGGGCGTTCGATCAGAGCTGTGGTCCGCAGAGTCACCCGCGACGCAGCGAGATCGAGCGGCAGGGCGATGAGTCGAAACAGTGAGCGGTGAGGAGCAAAGAGCGGTACCGCAGCGTTGGCGGAGCAACTACCTGCTGCACGCGGGGCTGTTCCTCGCCACCTGCTTCACGACGATGTGGGCCGGCGCGTGGATGGTCCATCCCCAGCTGAGCTTCATCCGTCTGGACCAGATGTTGCCCGTTCTGCTCGACGGACTGCCCTACTCGCTGTCGATCATGGGCATCCTGCTGGCCCACGAGATGGGGCACTACCTGATGGCGCGCTGGCACGGCGTGGACGCCAGCCTGCCCTTCTTCCTGCCGGTGCCGCTGCCGATGGCCGGCACGATGGGCGCGGTGATCGTGATGCGCGGGCGCATCACCTCGAGGAGCGCGCTGGTGGACTGGTCCGCCGCCGGCCCCCTGGCGGGACTGGTCGTCGCCGTGCCGGTGCTGCTCTATGGTGTCTACTTGGCCCCGGTCGCGGCGGCCGGGCCCGGTTTGCTGGAAGGCAACTCCCTGCTCTACCTGACGGTGAAGTACCTGATGAAGGGGCAGATCCTCCCCGGCAATGGGATGGACATCCAGCTCAATCACTCCCCGGTGGCCTGGGCCGGCTGGCTCGGCCTGCTGGTCACGATGATCAACCTGATGCCGATCGGGCAGCTCGACGGAGGCCACGTCGCCTTTGCCTACTTCGGCGACCGGTACGAGCGGTTCTCGCGCTGGCTGCACCGGCTGCTGCCGCTGCTCGGCCTGCTGGTCATGCTCCACGTGGGCCTCGACCTCTCACCGGGGGTGACTGTGGGGGAGCGCCTAGCGCTGGCGCTGCAGGCTGGCTTTCCCTGGCTGTTGTGGGGCGGGCTGCTCCAGCTGTTCCGCCGATTCTCGGGCGGGCGGTACCACCCGCCGGTCGGGACGGAGCCGCTGACGGCCGGCCGTCGCCGGCTCTGTGTGCTGATGCTGGTCGTGTTCGTGCTGATCTTCGTGCCGATCCCGATGAGGACGGTGCTGTAGGCCATGGCTCGAGCGCACTTGCACGCGGATGGACGCTGCACGAAGCCCAGTGGAAAAGCAGTGCAGGACTCGGCGCCCGGGCCCTTCGGGGCGGACCCGCCAATGCCACCGGCGACTCCTGCTGAGCGAGAGCGACATGCCAGTGCATTGCCCCGGCAACCGGGCGGCGGGCCCCCTGCCGCGCCGCCTGTACGCCGGGGTGGTCTGGGCTTGGGAGGGCGGCGCGCCGGTCCTCGCGCCCCTGCGGGGCGCTCCGGGATGAGAGCGGCGCGCCGGCTGCTTCGCGCAGCGCCCATCCGCCCGACGTACCCGCGGGCAGGAGCCGTGCAGAGCAGCCAAGCGGCCTTCCGAAACACAGTCCACCCCGGCGCTACGAGCCGCGCGGCATGCCGCCCCCCACTCACAGACCACCCGTTTTTTTTCACTGGGCTCTGCGCGGCTCCTGCCCGCCGTCGGGATCAGCGGTACTCGGACTTGTCCGTGTTTTTTGAGCTGCTAAATTCCAGTAAAATCGATAAGCTCGTGGCTCCGAATGGAAGACCTAGCTTTCCTTGACCAACAGGTCACCCTGGCCGAGATCCTCGACCCGGACTCGCTCCAGAGGGTCTGCATGACCTTTGCTCGCCTGTTCGGCACCGGGCTGGCGGTGGTGGACAGCAAGGGCCAGGTGCTGGTTGACATTCCGGCCCAGTATCAGCTCTGTCGCCGGATCGGAGCACACCCATCGGGTCCGCGCATCTGCGGCGAGTTCGACGCTATGATCCAGTCTGTCGCTGCAGACGCGGCGGGCGGGCCCGTGGCCGAGAGCTGCCCCTGCGGTCTGAGCTACGAGATGCTCGCCATCCGGCACCAGGGAGTGGTGCTCGGTCGACTGGTCTTCGGGCCCTACCGGCCTGGTGGCCTCGACAGGCCGTCGGAGAGCCTGGTCCAGACCATGAAGAGCGACGATCCCGACCTCGATTCGAAGGTGCTCGCGGCGGCGACCGCTGACCTGCAGAAGCTGCCGGTGGTCTCGAAGCAATCCGCCGTCCAGTCGGTTACGTCGATCGGCGAGGTGCTGAGCGTGATCGTGCAGACCAGCTACGCCCGACACCTGACCTCGCAGATCCACATCGCCGCGATCCAGGAGGCCTACAACGAGCTGACCGAGAAGAACCGCCGCCTCGCGGACTCGGTGGAGAAGCTCAAGGACCTGGACAAGATGAAGAGCAACTTCCTGGCCACGGTGAGCCACGAGCTCAGGACCCCGCTCACCTCGGTGATCGGCTACAGCGAGATGCTGATCGAAGGTCTCGCCGGCGGGCTGACCGACGAGCAGCGCGACTACGTCCAGATCATCATGGAGAAGGGCGATCAGCTGCTCCAGATCATCACCGAGGTTCTGGACATCTCAAAGATCGAGGCGGGCAACATACAGCTCAGCTGCGAGTGGGTGCAGTTGCCTATCCTGCTGCAGCAGATCACCGACTCGATGATGCCGCACGCCCGCAGCAAGGAGATCGCGCTGAGGTACGCGGTGCCCGACAACCTGCCGGCAGTCTGGGCCGACCGCGCCAAGACGCGGCAGGCGATCCTCAATCTCGTGGCCAACGCGATCAAGTTTACGCCGCGAGGGGGCAAGGTCGAGCTGGTGGCAGAGCCATCGCAGATGGAGTACGACAGCGGCAGCGTTGTGGTCACCAAGCGACCCGCGGTGCTGATCCGCGTCGTGGACACCGGCATCGGGGTGCCGGAGGACAGCCGCGACAAGATCTTCGAGGCTTTCTTCCAGGTCGACAGCTCGTCGACGCGCGAGTACGGCGGAACCGGCCTGGGGCTCTCCATCGTGAAGAACTTCGTCGAGGCCCACGGCGGCAAGGTCTGGGTCGAGAGGGGAGGCGGAGACGGATCGGTGTTCCTGGTCCAGTTGCCGGTGCGCCCGGCGCAGAGCAACTCGTCCGCACACAAGCCAACGCAGCGGTCGCGATCCACCGGATGATGGACATCGAGGTCATACTCCGGCTCCTGCTCTATTTTGCGCTGTTGTTGATGTCCGGCTTCTTCTCCGGGTCCGAGACGGCGCTGTTCTCGCTCAGCCCGGTCCAGCTGATCAAGCTCAGGGAGGAGGGCAGCCCCAGGGGCCTGTTGGTCAACCAGTTGCTCGATCAGCCCCGGAGGCTGATCGCCACGATCTTCATCGGCAACGAGTTCGTCAATATCGGCGCCTCGGCCCTGATGGCGTCGACGGTGCACAGTATGCTCCCGGGGCAGGGCAAGCTGGTGGTCAGCGCGATATCGACCGCCGTCTCGGTGACGCTGATCCTGTTCCTGGGCGAGATCACGCCCAAGAACCTGGCGGTACGCATCCTCGAGCGGTGGGCTCTGGCCGCCGCCCGACCGCTGTGGCTGCTCGCGCTGGTGATGGCGCCGCTGCGCTGGGCGATCGAGAAGATCGCGGATCTGGTGGTTCACCTGGTGGCTCGCCGGGTCTCCCCGGACGAGACCGGCGTGGGGGAGGATGAGTTCCTGACGATGCTGGACGCGGTGGCGCAGGAGGGGGCGATCGACGCGAGCGAGCACCAGTTGATCCACAACATCTTCGAGTTCGGCGACCGCCGGGTGACAGAGGTGATGACCCCGGTGGGCGATGTGTTCGCGCTGAGCTACAACCTGTCGCTGGGGCGGATCCAGGCCGAGGTGAAGGAGAGCATCTACAGCCGGGTGCCGATCTACCAGGGGACACGCGACCGCATCGTGGGTCTGCTCTATCTCAAGGATCTGATACCGGTGGCCTACGGTTTGACTCGCAGCGGGCGGCGGCTGTCGGACCTGTTGCATCGCGGCTACTTCATCCCCAAGTCGACCAAGTGCGAGCAGCTGTTTCGCGAGTTCCGCCGGCGGCGGATCCACCTGGCGCTGGTGGTGGACGAGTACGGCCACTTCGTCGGCCTGGTCACGATGGAGGATCTGCTGGAGGAGCTGTTCGGGGAGATCAGGGACGAGAAGGAGCTGCCGTCGCCGACGGGGGAGCTGGCGATGATCGAGGAGAACCGGGACCCAGAGGAGGCGCGGTGATCGCACCACTGGTCATCCTGGGGCTCTGCATCCTGTTCGAGGCGCTGTTCTCTGGGTCCGAGCTGGCGCTGGTGTCCGCTGACAAGGTTCGATTGCGGCACCACGCCGAGGCGGGCGGACGCGCGAAGAAGGTGATCCTCGGGTTCCTCGACGACCCGGGGGAGCTGATCACCACATCGCTGGTCGGCACGAACATCTGCGTGGTGTTGAGCACGGTCGTGGCGACGCTGACGCTGATGCAGTGGTTTCCGCAGCACGCGGAGTGGGTGTCGCTGGCAGTGATGACGCCGCTCGTGCTGGTGTTCGGCGAAATCATCCCCAAGAGCGTGTTCCATACCTACGCCGACCAGATCGCGCCCAAGGCGATCTACGCGCTGTGGGTCTTTCGTCTGCTGGTCTACCCCGTGGTCGCGGTCGGCGGCCTGATGAGCGCAGCGCTGCTCAGGGTGCTGGGGATCGACCGACAGTCGTCGGTGATGACGCGAGAGGAGCTGGGGTTGCTGCTCAGGCTTCCCAGCCGGGAGGGCGCCGACCGCATCACCGCCGACGAGAAGCGGATGGTCAGCCGCATCTTCGACTTCAAGTCGCTGACGGTGGAGCAGGTGATGCTCCCGCTGAGCGAGGTGACCGCGTTGGCCGTGACCGCCAGCATGGACGAGGTCGCGCACGAGATCGCGGACAAGCAGCACACTCGCATCCCGCTGTACGAGGAGCGGCTTGATCAGATCGTCGGTATCCTGCATGCCTACGAGGTGCTGCGCGCCAGGGGCGAGGACAAGCCGTGCGACCTGTGCCGACCGGCGATCTTCGTGCCGGAGAGCCAGCTCGCCGTGGACACCCTGGTCCGCCTGCAACGAGACGGTCAGGGGATGGCGGTGGTGGTTGACGAGTACGGCGGTGCCACGGGTGTGATCACCATCGAGGACATACTCGAGGAGATCGTCGGAGACATCGAGGACGAGTACGATCATGCGGAGTCGCAGCTGGTGAGCCGGGAGCCGCAGGGGACATACCGCGTGGTGGCAAAGGCGCCGGTGGACCGGGTGAACGAGCTGCTGAAGGTCAACTTGCCGCAGAGCGAGGACTACGAGACGATCGCGGGCTTGATCCTGGACCAGGTCCGGAGCATCCCACCGGTGGGGCACGAGATCGAGCTGGGCAGGGTGACGATCACCGTCACGGTTGCCAGCGAGCGTTCGATCGAAGAGGTGCGGATCCGCGTCGGCCGGCGCAAGGCGCCCCGCAAACCACTGTAGTCCGGGGGGCGGGACCGGCGCTCGAGATCGAGATATCCAGAGCACGAGGTGAAGTGTCGAGATGCAGGAGAAAAGGCTGAGAGAGTTGCTCGAGGGCGTCCACGGCGGGGGAGTGACGGTCGACGAGGCGCTGGCGCGGTTGCGGAACCTCCCCTTCGAGGATCTGGGCTACGCGACTCTGGACCACCACCGGAGCCTGCGGCTGGGGTTCCCCGAGGTCGTGCTTGGGAGCTGCAAGACGGCGGAGCAGATCGCCGGCATCGTGGAGGCGCTGAGCAAGGGGGGCGGAAACGTGTTGGTGACCCGCGTGCAGCAGGACAAGGTCGACGCAGTGCGCCAGCTGACCCGGCCGCCGCTGGAGCACCATGCGGTCGCCGGGGCTCTGGTCTTGAGACAGGAGGATGTGGCACCCGTCGGCCATGGCCCGGTGTTGGTCGTCACGGCGGGGACCGGCGACATCCCGGTCGCGGAGGAGGCCGGTCTCACCGCCGAGCTGATGGGGAACCGGGTGGAGCGCATGTTCGACGTGGGAGTGGCCGGGATCCACCGCGTGCTGAACCAGCGGGAGCGGCTGGAGGCCGCCGCCGTGATCATCGTCGTCGCCGGGATGGAGGGCGCCCTGGCGAGCGTCGTGGGCGGCCTCGTCCCCCGGCCGGTGGTGGCCGTCCCCACCAGCGTCGGCTACGGCGCCAGCTTCTCCGGCGTGGCGGCGCTGCTGGGGATGCTCAACTCGTGCGCCGCGGGCGTATCGGTGGTCAACATCGACAACGGCTTCGGCGCTGCCTACGTGGCGACCCTGATCAACCGGCTCGGGCTTTCCCCCGCCGCACAGCGACGGTCGACGCCATGAGCCACGATGGTCGGAACGGGTCGCTCTTCGGCAAGCAGCTCTACATCGACTGCTTCGCCGGTATCGCCGGCGACATGTTCCTCGGGGCGATGCTGGATCTCGGTGTCCCCGAGGAGGTGGTGCGACAGGGGTTGGCTTGTCTCGATCTGGGACAGTACGAGCTGGTCGTGGGTCGGGCCGTGCACATGGGGATCGTCGGGACCGACGTGAAGGTCAAGGTGGCTCCGCGCGCGGACGCGGGGGGGGACGAGCACGCTCACCACACCTGGCGCAGCATTCGATCGATGCTGGAGAGCTCCTCACTCCTGGAGTCGGTCCGACAGCGAGCCATCGAGATCTTCGGACGAATTGCGCTGGCCGAGGGGCGGCTCCATGGCAAGGAGCCGGAGGATGTCGCGTTTCACGAGGTTGGGGCGGTGGATTCCATCGTCGACATCGTGGGGGCCGCGCTCGCGCTGGACCACCTGGCCCCGATTCGCGTGACGTCGCGACCGGTGCCGCTCGGCCATGGCACCACACGCTGCGCCCACGGTGTGCTGCCGGTCCCCTCTCCTGCGGCGGTGGAGATCCTGGCCGGTGCCATGGTGGAGGACGGCGGGGCGCCGATCGAGCTCTGCACACCCACCGGGGCGGCCATCGTCGCCAGCATCGTCACCGGCTATGGAGAGCTGCCATCGGCCCGGCTCGTCGCCCAGGGCTACGGGGCAGGGGACAGACACCTCGATGACCGACCCAACCACCTCCGTCTCCTGCTGTTCGATGCCGAGCAACAGGACAGCCTGGAGCACGAGGCGGTCGTGGTCGAGGCGAACGTCGACAACATGCCGCACGAGTGGTGCGGCCACCTGATGGAGAGGCTGATGGGTGCGGGGGCCAGGGATGCCTGGTACACGCCGATCGTGATGAAGAAGGGCCGGCCCGCGTTGACCGTCTCGGCGCTCTGTGCATCGGCCCGCCGGCACGCGGTGGCAGAGGTGATGCTGTCGGAGTCGACCACCATCGGGCTGCGCCACCACCGGGTGGGTCGCCAGGTGCTGGCCAGGGAGAGCGTCGAGGTGGAGTCGCCCCACGGCCGGCTTCGGCTCAAGGTCGCGCGGGAGGGGGACAGGGTGCTGAACGTGGCGCCGGAGTACGAGGACTGCAAGGCGGCGGCCGATCGGTGCGGCGTGCCACTCAAGGAGGTGTACGCGGCGGCGCTGTGCGCCTACCGGAGCCTTGCGGATTCCCGGGGTCGGGGATAGGCTGCTAGGGGTCCAGGCAGAGGTTGCTGCCTGTCCGAGCCGTCGCACATGGATAGCAATCTCCACGCGAAGATGTTACAGGAAATCGCTGAGACCCTCTCTGCCAGCGTGGAGTTCGAAGATCTACTGCACGAGGCGATGGTGCGACTGGTGGAGGTCACCGGCGCGTATCTGTCTCTGGTGCTGGTCACCTCCACCGACGAGCAGGTGTACTACATACTCGGCTCCAGCGAGGACCCAACGGCGCTGCGGCTCCCGGTTCAGCGCGAGTCCCACCCCGAGGTGACCCGGGCCATCGAGGGGATGACGGAGGTTTGGCTTCCGGCCTCGGACACTGACCCTCCCCTGGCCAATGTGCTGAAGGAGCGGGGACTGCGTGCGCTCTGGACGCTGCCGCTGGTGTGGAAGGGGACGGCCTATGGCGTGTTCGAGCTCGGGTTCGATGGAGATGCCGAGATCTGCGACGCCACCCGTGATCTCGTCCGAGAGGTGAGGAGCCTGGTCGCCTTCAGCCTGCGGGGCTCCGAGTTGTACGGCTCGTTGCACGAGCAGACACGTCGGCGCCTCACACAGGACCACGAGACGGAGCGTCTGACGGTGCTGCTGCGCCAGTACGAGGAGTTCTTCCAGCGCGCGTCCGACGGTATCCTGGTGCTGAACCACCAGTACCAGGTGCTGCACATCAACCCTGCGGGGGAGCAGATCACGGGCTATGCGCGCCATGGCCTGGTGGGCTCGGACTTGAGGGACATCGTCATCGAGGGGGACCGGGAGAGCCTGACCACGCTCCTCGAGCAGTTGAAGGAGGGAACGTCCTACAGCTTCGACCTGGGTCTGGTCACCACGAGCAAGGACAGCATCCTGGTCTCGGTCTCGCCCAGCGCCATCCTGGAGGAGGACGAGGTCTTCGTGCTCAGCTTCCGGGACGTAACGGAGGCGCGGGCGCTGGAGATCGAGCTCCGATCGACCAAGGAGTTTTTGGAACGACTGATCGACAGCGCGTCAGATGCGATCGTCGCCACCGACATGAATGGACAGGTGATCCTGTTCAACAAGGGGGCGGAGAGGCTGTTCAAGATGCAGGCCTCGGACGTGGCGGGCAACCTCTATCTGGAGGATCTCTATCCGCCCGGGGAGTCGGGGCAGGTGATGGAGGACCTGCGCGGCCCGGGCGGCGGAGGCATCGGTCGACTGAAGGCGGTGCGCAAGGAGGTGATGAACGACAACCAGGAGCGCATTCCGGTCAGCCTGTCGTCCAACCTGATCTACGAGGACGGCATGGAGGTGGGCACGGTGGGGATCATCAGCGACCTGCGTGATCGCCTCAGGATCGAACAACGTCTGGCCCAGGCGCAGGAGAAGCTGGTCGAGACCGAGAAGCAGGCGCTCATTGCCGAGCTGGCAGGTACCACTGCGCATGAGCTCAACCAGCCGTTGACCTCGGTGATGGGATACGCCGAGCTGGTCAAGCGACGGATGAGCCCCGACAACGTCAACCTGCGGGCCATTGACACGATACTCCACGAGGCGGAGCGAATGGCCGAGATCGTGCGGAAGATCGGCAAGATCACCCGCTACGAGACCAAGACCTACGTGGGCGAGACCCAGATTCTGGACCTGGATAAGTCGTCCAAGGAATGAGCAGCCGGGCGAAACAGACTGACGTCGATCTCGAGCTGGCCCTGGAGGCCGCCGTGGGCCTGGTCGAGGGCCTCGGCATCGACCGGTCAGAGCAGCAGATGGCCCAGCACCTGATCGACATCTTTGGTCGTCTGCTGCCCGGGTGCAAGGTCGCCGTCCGCACGGTCCAGCCGGTCACCGGGCAGCCGGTGGCTGTCGCACCTGCCGGGCTGCAGTTCCCGGCCGACCTCGCGTCGCCCATCTTCGACGACATGGAGCAGAGCCTGGTCCTGCCGCTCGCGACGGGGGAGCGGGTACTGGGCAGCGTTGTGGTCGAGGCGAACAGCGCGATGTCCGCGAACGCGCGTCAGGTCGCCTCCACCCTGGCCGGACTGCTGTCTGCGGCCGTGCGAAATCGCCGGTTGTCGCGGGACGCGCGGTTTCTGCGCAAGTGGCTCGCCACCACGATCGACAACGCCAATGCCTTGATCTTCGTCGTGGATGCCGAGCTGAAACTGACGATGTGCAACAGGGCGCTCGCGGAGTTGCTGGGCCACAAGGCGGAAGAGTTGCTGGAGCACGACATCTTGCGCTGGACCGTCGTGGGGGAGCGAGGGGGCCTGAAGCAACGGATCGCCGCGGCATTCGCGGGGCGGTCGGTAACCGGGTGCGAGCTCACGCTGGTGTGCAAGAGCGGAGATGTCGTGCCCACCATCTTCAACATGGCCCGGCCGGCCGATGCGGTGGAGTCGGTGGTCGCCATCGGACAGGATGTCACCACTGTCAAGGTGCTGGAGCACCAGGTGATCCAGGCGGAGAAGCTGGCAAGCCTCGGCCAGCTGGCCGCGGGCGTGGTGCACGAGATCAACAACCCGCTGACATCGATCACCGTCTACGCCGACTACCTGATCAAGAAGTTCCGCCGGGCAGGGTGCGAGGAGGCGGATGTGGCGATGCTGGAGCGCATCCTCGAGGGGTCCAACCGCATCCTGAAGTTCGCCCGCGACCTCGTGGACTATGGCAAGCCGTCGGTTAAGCAGCCCGATGCGATCTCTCTCAACGAGGTGGTCCAGCAGTCAATCTCGTTCTGCGAGCATGTGCTCGATCGCGCGGGTGCGGAGCTGACCGTCCGCCTGGGCAGCGAGATCCCGCCGCTCTACGGGGTCAGAGACCAGCTCCAGCAGGTGATCATCAACCTGCTGACGAATGCCTGCCACGCGCTGGGCGAGTCGGGAGGGCCCATCACGGTCACCACGCATGCGGAGGGCAGCATGCGGGTGGCGGTGGAGGTCGCAGACGCCGGTCGCGGCATCCCGGTCGCGGACCTGCCCCAGATCTTCGAGCCGTTCTTCACGACGAAGACGCCCGGGGAGGGGACGGGGCTTGGACTGAGCATCGTCAAGAAGATCGTCGACGTGCACAACGGGACGATCATGGTGGAGTCCGAGGAGGGGAAGGGGACCACCTTCAGCATCTTGCTGCCGACAGGGCACGCTTCATCAGGCCGCGGCAACGGGTAGATCGAGGGAGCAGGCCTTCGATGGACATGAACGTCGCGTTGACGGAGCTCGAGACGTTGGCCGAGAAGGTCGGAGTCACCGTGGTCTACGACCACTTCACCGGGGAGGGGATGGGGCCCGGTGGGCTGTGCAAGGTCAAGGGCAGCTGGCGGGTGATCATCGAGCGCCGGGCCTCGCCGACCGAGAAGGTGTCGATCTTGGCGCGGGCGCTCAGTCGGTTTGATCTCGAGCAGCACTACCTCTCGCCGGATGTCCGGGAGCTGGTCGAGCGGCATCGGGGCCCGCAGGAGTAGGGGCCCGTCGAGCCTACTTCCAGGAGACGCACGGTCCGTCGCAGGTGTGGCTTTCGGGCCAGAAGGCGATCGGCAGGACGATTGCAGTGGCCACGCCGGCGCCGATCGCGGTCCAGAACCACCAGCTGGCGTAGAACGGCGTCCGCTTCTTGGGACGGGGAGGCGGGGCCTCCAGCGGCGCCTCGATGCTGCCGTCGTAGCGGACGTTGACGTAGAGGTTGTGCACCAGCCGGTCGATTCCGGACAGGTTCTGCGTGTTCACCGTCGCGGACGCCTGGTTCAGCCGCAAGTTGGAGCGCAGGTCGTAGAGGTAGGCCTGGAGCTGGAGCTGGGAGGGGCCCCCGTATCCCACCGCCAGGAACACCACCTGCTCGATGTAGAGGAAGCTCCGTAGATCCTTCATGCCCGAGTTGGTCTTGGCCCGCCCCAGCCCCTGGCGCGCGGTGGCCAGCGACTGCTTCAGCAGCAGGAACTTCTCGCTCCGCCTCAGCTCCTGGGAGTACTTCCGCTGCACCTTGGGGTCCGCGATGATCTTCAACGCAGCCTTGACGAAGCCGGGTTTCTTGAAGGTGGCGTAGTGCTCCCCGATCCTGAGGCCGAAGACCACGGTGGGCGTGACTCCCATGAACCGTCCGTCCACGTAGGCCTTGGCCCCTGGCGGCGAGCTGCTCAGCTCGATCGACCCGCGAGGTTTGCGTTTGACCGCGGCCCGGGCCTTCTCGAACAGCGGGATGTGCGCGGCGGGGAAGAACGCCGTGTCGTAGCTCAGATGAGGTCGCCACGTCAGCAGCCGTACGAAGTTGGCCATCGCCTTGCGCAGCATTCCGGCCTGCGCCTGGGCCACGGCGAGAGCCATCAGCGACTGGGCTGCCTTGCGTTTCTTGACGAATGCGAGGACCTGCTCGAAGTTGGTGAAGGCGCTCTCCAGCGTCTGCACAGCGCCGGCCGGATCGCCTCGGATCTGGCCGATGCCCTCCCTCAGCATCCGCTCAGCGTCGGCGATTTGGGTCATCGGGACTTCGCCCGAGAACTGCACCAGCAGCTTGTCCGAGTCCTCCATGTCCAGGTTGGGGTTCTTGCGCAGCGCGCTGGACATGGCACGCGACACCGAGGCGAGGGTCTGCGACCTGAACCCCTTGGCCGGGACCAGGAACACCGTCACCTTGGACTTGGACGGTTTCTGTGCGGCGGCGCCAGACCCCTGCAAGACCGCGATGACCAGGCAGCAGAAGGGGAGGGGGCCACGGATCAAGTCTGGTCTCCGTCACCGCCCAGCTGCTTCACCTTCTCGGCGAGCACTGGATCCTCGGCGAGCATTCGTCGCAGGGCGGCCCGCAATCGCTCCTTGATCGCCGGTGTCGCCTGCCCGACCTTCTGGCGCACGACCGTCTCGATCAGCAGCTCCACCGCCTCGGCGCCGGTCACCTCGCCCGCCCTGAGCCTGGCAGTGACCTGTGCGATTGGACTGGTCCCCTCTGGTTCCTGAACAGGGGAAGCTCCACGATCGAGCACGTCACGGAAGCTGGGACCCTCGGTCCGAGTTGGCTGTGTGGCCTTTGGCTCGGTGGGCGGGACCGCTCCCGGCCCTTTTGGCCCGCTGATCTTCATCGGAGTCCCTGTCTATGATCTCGTAACATGTTCATCCCACGATCGCCAGTATGCCAGACACATGGCATTTCCGTTCGCTCACTGAATTTCGCCGAACGCTCTAGCTGCGGATGTTGGAGATCGCCGACTTGGCGGTGTCGTGCCGTGCTTTCATCACGTTGGAGACCAACGCGATCTGCCGGTTGTCGCGCTGGATCTGGTCCTGCAGCGCGAGCAGCTTGAGGTCGTCGCTCATGCGCTGGTTCTGCAGCGACTGCAGGGGGTCCTGGATTCCGCCGGTGCCGCTCGTGCCGCCCACACCCGAGCTGCCCACGCCAGGCAGCGAGCTGTTCGCACCCGTCATCCCTGCGGCCAGGAACGGGCCGCCGATGATGCGGGTGGCAACGCGGGCGCCAGCGGCCAGCAGCTGTGCACCGCCCTCCATCACCTTGCGGAAGCTGACCTTGGGAGGGGGCGTCTCGCGGACGCGGGCCGGGGCCAGCACGAGTGAGCTGGACATGTTGGACATCTCGATCTTCGGGGTCACTTTGGGGCCTCCTTGTCGTGGTTTATTGGTCTCGCAGGGGGTTATCGGCCCTGACGCGGAACCGGTTGTGTGTTTTTTTCTACGGCGTCAAACCACGGTTGCCTTGTGGTAACCCCTCGGCATAACAGCGCTTCTCGCGCCGCCCGGGGACCTCTCAGTCGTAATCTTGCCATGAGCTGAGGCAGCGGTTCCGTCGAGGG
>Ga0180009_10002726_pt1 | contig 20628 bp, 20 predicted proteins | sample OS_PC_MetaG_FD_123537 | JGI IMG/M metagenome (GOLD analysis project Ga0180009, IMG submission 123537) | Groundwater microbial communities from the Aspo Hard Rock Laboratory (HRL) deep subsurface site, Sweden - OS_PC_MetaG | ecosystem: Environmental > Aquatic > Deep subsurface > Groundwater...
ACGATCACCGGCGCGCCAGTGAGTCCGCCGTTGTCGACGACCAGGTTGACGCGGTAGCGCGCCAGCGCGAAATGCAGCGCCGCCAGCCGCTCCTCGTCGTCCTCGCTGCCGCTGAACAGTTCCACGTTGTCGAGCACGTCCTGTTCCAGCGCGTCGAGCCAGGCGTTGAGCTTGGCGGCGTCCTTGATCTGCTTCTTCAGTCCGGCGCGGATCGCCTGCAGTTCGCGATCGACCAGCGGCTTCACCACCTGCCGCCGCAACGCGGCCAGCGCCTCGTTCATCGCGCGTTCGAGCGGCTGGGTCTTCTCGATGTAACGGGTGATCTCGGCGCGCAGTTCCTGCTCGGCCTGCTCCACTGCGGCGCGGCGCGCCTTCGGCAGCGCCAGCACCTCGTCCTCGGTCAGCGCCAGCCCCTTCTTTCCGGTGAGCGTGAACAGCATGCGACCGGCTTCGCGATGCAGCGAAAAACTGCGTGCCTCGGCAAACGCGGTCAGCTCGGCATAGTGCCGCGCCACCTCGTGCTTCCAGGCCTGTTCGATACGCTCGCTCTCGGCCTTGAAGTCCTGGCCTTCCAGGCGCTGCGGAATTTCGCCCTGCAGCGTTTTCACCGCTTGTGCCAGCGACTGCCGCAACAGCCGCCCCTCGCCGGCCGGCAGGCGGAGTGCCAGCGGCCGCTCGGGCGCGTCGAAGTTGTGCAGGTAGCAGAGGTCGGGCGGCACCCGTTTCGTCGCCGCCACCTCGTGCATCGCCTGTTTGAGCAGCGAGGAACGGCCGCTTCCGACTTCGCCCAGCACGAACAGGTTGTAATTGGGCGCATCCATGCCGAGCCCGAAACGCGCGGCCGCCTCGGCGCGCACCTGACCGATCCACGGCAACGGCTCGCCGACCAGTTCGGAGGTGTCCGCAAACCCCAATGACGCAGGGTCGAGGGTCAGGCGCAGCTCGGCGGGAGACAGGGAAACAGTCGGCATGGTGTGGGGTCGGGAGGGATGGGGTGTGCGGATTATTGCGCAAGACCCGCAGGCGGCAACAGGCCGGCCCACTGCGCCTGGCTTTGCAGGTAGTGCGCACGCAGGTGGGATGCGTTCTCGCGCAGCAGGTTGGCGGGCAGCGCCAGCGCCTGCATCAGCGCGGGCGCGATGCGGTCGACGGCCACGCTGCGCGGCACCGCGTCCGGTTCCCAGGTTTCGGCAAAGGCGGCCCGTTTGTCGGGGCGTGCGCCCTGCTGCGGCGGCGCGAGGCTGACCCGCGGCAGGCCATAAGCGAGTGCGACGATACGGCCGTGCAGGCTGCTGGCGAGCACGCCGCGGCTGGCGGCGATCAGCGCGCAGATGTCCCACAGATGCAGCGACGGAAACCGCTGCGCGGTGCCGGTCGGCAGTCGGCGCTGCAGCTTTTCATAAAGCGCCGGATCGTCGTGCCACGGCGCCGTACCGGCGCAGAACAGGGCCACGCCCAGGCCGGTCGCCGCAATCACCCGCGACAGACCCTGCGCCAGCGCATCCAGGCTGGCGTCATCGGCAAACTCCGTGCTGAACTGGCAGGCGAGATAGCCCTGCGGGAAGGCATCGCAGATCGTCTTCGCCGGGGCCTGGTCTTGATGCCGCCGGATTGTCTCGCCAAAGCATTCGGCGACCATCACCGCCGGGTCGGGACACAAGGGCGCGTCGATGCCTTCCGCCAGTAACGCGGCCCGGGTGACGTGGTCGCGCACGCTGAGCCAGTCCGCCTGTAGCAATGCGGCTTTCACCTCGTCCCGCTGCGGGGCCGACAGTGCATTCCACTCCACGCCGCCGACGGCGTTGAAAATCAGCCTGGCGCCCGGCGCCAGCGTAGTCCGCCCGACGATATAGGGCATGGTTCGCGCCGTGCCGAGCTGGCGCGCCGCCCACGCGGCAGCCGCAGCGGGTTCATTGTCGTAACGCGCGATGACCGCGGCCGCCGCGGCCGGATCGAGCAGCATCACCGCCGCCTGCCAGGCGCTGCAGGTCAGCAGCTCGCCGCCAGCATGGATCAGGTGCGCCGGCCGCGCCGGCAGCGGCGTCACCTCATGGCCGCCGAAGGCACGCAGGTCACGCGCTGCCAGCCCGGCAAATGCGAACCTCCGCCCCGGCAGCAGCGTTTTCAGCAGATGCGGAAACAGCAGGTCGCCAAAATTGTGGCGATCGAAGGCGCCGAACAGGACTGGCGGAACACTCGGGTTCATCGTCTGCAGGGTCTGGATGAAAAAGGCGTGAACATCATGCGCATGATTTTTTCGCACGTGGCGCGATTTCGCACTACATTCGCAAAAAAGCCAACACGATCCCCCATGAAATCCGCCCAACCTTCCTTCTTTGTCCTGATCGCGCTCATCGGCGGGCTGGCCATTTTCAGCTCCACGCTGTCGAAGACACCGGTGCTGCCGCTGTTCGCCGCCGCGCTCAACGCCACGCCGGCCGAGATCGGCTGGATCGTCATGGCCTCGACGATCCCCGGCGTGCTGATCAGCTACCCCGCCGGCGCGCTGTCGGATCATCTGGGCAAGCGGCGCGTGCTGCTGGCGTCCCTGGTCGTGTTCGCCACCGCGCCGTTTCTGTATCTGGTGATCGAAACCGCCTGGCAGCTGATGACGGTGCGCTTCTATCACGGCTTTGCCACCGCGATCTTCGGCACCGTCGCGAGTGCCGCGATCGCCGAACGCTACACGGCCGATCGCGCGATGCGGCTGTCCACCTATTCCTCGGTCACCATCGTTGGCCGCTCCATCGCGCCCTTCCTCGGCGGCGCGCTGATCTCGCTGGCGAGCTTCGGCGCGGTGTACATCGCCTGCGCGATCGCCGGCGTGCTGGCGCTGGCGGCCGGTCTGCTGCTCAAGGACCACGAACCGCGTCCGACCACGAAACTGGAATTGCCGCGTTTCTGGTCCAGCCTGAGAACGGTGCTGCGCGACCGCGGCATCATGCTGGTCAGCACGGTGGAGGCCGCGCAATACCTGGTGTTCGGCGCGATCGAAGCCTTCCTGGCGCTGTATGCGTCCTCGCTCGGCATCCCCGCGTGGCAGATCGGCATCATCCTCGGCGCGCAACTCCTCAGCATCGTGTTCGCCAAGCCGCTGATGGGCCGGGTGTCCGACCGCGTCGGCCGCCGCCGCGTGATCCTGCCGGGTTTGCTGATCGGCGCGGCGAGCGTCGTGCTGTTGCCCTATTTCCCGAGCTTCATTGGTCTGTCGGTGCTGAGTCTGGTATTCGGCCTCGGCTTCGCCACCGTCACCTCGTCCACCGCCGCGCTGGTCGCCGACCTCACTCAAGACGGCCGCTACGGCTCGTCGATGGGCGTGCTGCGCACGGTGATGGACGTCGGCCAATCGATCGGCCCGGTGCTCACCGGTTTCATGGTCGGCGTCGCCGGATACGGCAGCGCCTTCACCCTGCTGGCGGCGATCCTGGTGGCGGCCGCGCTGATGCTGGGGTTGCTGTTGCGCGATGCCTGAGCCGCGCCTGATCGGCTATAGTGGGGCAGCCCGCTTCTCTCCAGGAGACTTCCATGCGCATCCGTTCCCTGCTCGCCCTGCTGGCCATTGTTCCGGCCTTCCTCATGCTACCGGCCGCCGCCGATTCAACGGTAGACGTCACCCCCGCTGCCACGCAGCAAAAAACGATTTCGGCCGAAGCCTGCGTCGCCCAGGCCCAGGCCAAGGGCATGCACCTCGCCCAGATCCAGACCGCCTGCTGCAAGGCGCACAAAGGCATCTGCGGCTGCCGCGCCGGCAAGATCGTCTGCTGCGACAACTCCACCAGCAATGATCCGGGGTGTACGTGTCATGGGGATGAAGGGGTGATTGAATAGCAGGTGTTGCAGGAGACCGAGATGGCACGCCCAACTGGCAAGACCAAGACCATGCCCTATAGCTTGAGACGCCCGCTACGCGCGTCGTAACCAGATCTCGCGCGTCTCTTCTACCTATTTACATTTAACGCGATACGTTATATGTTAAGCGCATGATCCTGTCATTCAAATGCGCAGATACCCAGGCCTTGTTTGCTGGCACTACGGTCAAACGCTTCGTGAATATCAGGACTGTCGCCGAACGCAAGCTGCAAATGCTGCACCGGGCCACTCATCTGGAAGATTTGCGCGTCCCCCCGCAGAACAGGCTGGAAAAGCTCAAAGGCGACAGGAAAGGAACCTGGAGCATACGCATCAACGATCAATGGCGTATTGGCTTTCGGTTCGAGAACGGCAACGCTTATGACGTGGAAATCGTCGATTACCACTGACAGGAGACCAAGATGACGATTGTGAACGCTATGCGCCCGATCCATCCGGGCGAAATCCTGCGCGAGGAGTTCATGGTTCCGATGGGGCTATCGGCCAGCGCGCTATCCATCGCCCTGCGCGTGCCCGCGCCGCGCATCAACGATGTCGTACGCGAGCGCCGCGCCATTTCCGCCGATACCGCCCTGCGCCTGGCCCGCTACTTCGGCACCAGCGCCGAATTCTGGCTGGGCCTGCAGTCGGACTACGACATGAAAATCGCCCTGACCGAGAACGGCGAACGGATCAAGCAGGATGTTTCACCGATGGTGCAGGCGGCGTGATGATCGACCGCAAAAATGTGGTCTGTCCCTGATTGGTCTAAACGGCGAACTGATCATCCTGCTGGCCGGCGGCGACAAGTCTACGCAGCAGCAGGACATCAAAACGGCTACGGCGATCGCCAGCCATTTGCAGGAGTAAAGACATGCCCAAGGCTTCCACCAAACTAACCGCCAAGACGAAGACCGTGCCCTACGACGTGGCCGAGCAACTTCGCACCCCCGAGGAAATGGCCGCCTATCTCGACGCCTGGCTGGAAGAAGCCCCGGACGATGCTGCGGACATTGCCCGCGCGCTGGGTGACATCGCCCGCGCCAAGGGCATGTCGCAGGTCGCGCGCGATTCGGGGCTGAGTCGGGAAAGCCTCTACAAGGCACTGAGCGAGAATGGCAATCCAAGTTTTGCGACCGTGTTGAAGGTTGCACGGGCGCTTGGGGTGCGGCTGCATGTGGAAGCGGCTTGATACTGGCCCTTCTCGCATACAGAACGTGGTCCACTGCCGGTTGTTATGACTAAGTCCAGGGAGTGGGGAGAGGGAAAGCGAGTCCTGTGGACGCTGCTCGCCTTGATCATCATGGGGATCGCCTCACAATTGCTGGCGGGGGGTGTTTATACCGCCATCGTTTTTTTGGTCTATGGCATCGGACCAACTTGGAGCGGTCCTCCACCAGAGTTGGCGATGCATCCCCACCTGATTTATATCCTCGTAGCGCTTGCCGTTATATCTGTAACTGGCGCCCTAGCAATGTGGCACCGCCTGTTCTTAGCGAGTGGCTACGTTTCTCTCAAGACGCAGCGCGCCTTTGATGAGGGGAAGTGGCCGGTAATTGGTGGCTACTGGAAACCCCTCGGGTACGCGATATACCTATCGACATTTGGATACCTTGCGTGGCGAAGTTACCTAGAGGAAGAACTGTGGCTCGCTGTATTGATGGGGGCAATTGTTCTCTTGTATTTCTACCTGGCACAAGTTGATTTCCGCTCTTTCCTCGTGAAACGAAACAAGGGACCTGATCAGTTGAAAGAGTGAAGCTCGAACATGTCTGATTGGTCGAGCTCAACGTATACAGGACCGCTCGGCCCAAATTTACAATTCAACCAGAGGTACATTGGGTAAGCGTGCAGGTTCTTTTCGCTGCGTGATGACGGTAATCACTCTATACATTGGTTTTACTTACTCAACGCCACCCAAACCCCATCCCACCCCGCCTCCGGCGGCTTCTGCCGGAACGCCGCAACCCGCTCCAGCATGACCTGGCTGGGCGGGTCCTGCGGTTCGATGGCGAGGCATTCGCGGAACGCCGCTTCGGCCGCATCCCAGTCCTGCGCGCGGTAGCGCGCCAGCCCGGCTTCGTACGCCTGGATTCGTTGGCGGCCGCTTTCGCTCAGTTCGTCGACCATTCCCAGCAACTCGTAGACCCGCACCGTTTCCTGCTTGCCGGCGACGCGCAGGCTGTCGATTTCGCGGAAGGCCAGCATGTCGCCGGCCAGCGTGCGCGTTGCTTCGCTGGCCAGGATGCGGGTGCCGTAGAACTTGTTGGCCTGCTCCAGGCGTGAGGCGAGGTTTACGGTGTCGCCGATGACGGTGTAGCCGCGCGAGGTTTCGGAGCCGATGTTGCCGACGGTGACTTCGCCGCTGGCGATGCCCATGCGGACGTTGACCACCGGCACATTGTCGGGGGCGCTGAACATCTCGGGCAGCCAGGTGCGGAAGTCTTCCAGTCGCGCCATCTGGTCGAGTGCCGCGATGCAGCCGAGGCGCGCGTGGTCGGCGGGGTCGGTGAAGGGTGGGCCCCAGAAGGCCATGACCGAATCGCCGATGTACTTGTCGACGATGCCCTGCTGGGCGCGGACGACTTCGGACATCATGGAGAAGTAGCGGTTGAGGAAGCGCACCGCGGCGTCCGGGCTGAGGCCTTCGCACATCCGGGTGAAGCCTTCGAGGTCGGAGAAAAACACGGTCATGTTCTGGCGTTCGCCCTTGTCGTCGCCGATGCGGTTTTCCAGCAGGGTCTTGACGATGCGCGGGTCGACATACTGGCCGAAGGTTTCGCGGATACGCTCCTTCTCGCGCAGGCCGACGACCATGTGGTTGAACGAGGTGGCGAGCGTGGCGATCTCGTCGCGCGAGTGCACCTGGATTTCAACTTCCAGGTTGCCGCCTTCCACCGCGCGCGTGCCGCCGAGCAAACGCTTGATCGGACTGACCAGCGAGCGGGTGAAGAACAGCGCCGAGAGGAAGCCGAGCGCGGCGGCCAGCGCGGTGATGATCCAGTTGAGCGTGGTGGCGCGTGCCTCTTCCTTCTTGGCCTCGGTGGCGGTGTCCTGGGTCAGCTTGTTGAGGATGTCGATGGTTTTGCCGATTTCGATGTCGACGGCGTCCTTCTCGCGCAGCAGGGTTTCGCGGACGATGTCCAGCGATCGCGGGGTGCCTTCCTCCGCCTCGATCTGGAACAGGCGAAAGGTCCGGTGGAAATTCTGGCGCGCGGTCTGGATCGTGGGCAGCTGCTCGCCCAGCACCGCGAGCGTGGCGCGGTCGAGCTTGAGGTCCTTTTGCGCCTGGGCCTCGCCCAGCATGCGCAGCGAGGAATCGACGATCTGGTCGGCGTTGACCCCGCGCATGTCGAAGCCGTTCGATTCCTTCGCCAGGTAGTCGGGGTCGGGCCGGGCCGCCTCCATGCCCGACATCACCCGCTCCATGTGAACGATTTGCTGGCGGATCAGGATCTCGACGCTGGCCACCTGCTGCTGCAGCGGCAGGTACCAGTCGGACAGCGCGCGCACCTGGTTGTTGAGCTGACGGAAATTGAGCACCGACACCCAGGTGACGACCACCATCAGCACCAGCAGGGCCATGGTGATGCTGAAGATTTTCAGGCTGATGGGCACGCGCATGAGGCTCTCCGCAAAAACGCCGACTCAACATCGCGCGGCGCAGGGCGCCGTGGCGATCCAGAATTTAACCATTCCGCATGCAGTCTAGTTCGCTTCGTCGCGTTTATGTAAGCGGGTGCTCGAAGCGACGACTCCACGCGTGCTACAGCAGCGGCTTCAGCGGCAACAACTGCCACAGGCGCACCCGGCCGCGCTGGGTCAGCGGCACGTACTGGTCGGGTTCTTCCGCCGCGCTCCAGCTGTTGTCCGGGTGCATGTCGGTTTCCATGATCCCGCGCAGCCGCTGGGCCAGCCCGGCATGGTGCACGATCACGCCGACTTCGGTGTTGAGGTTTTCGGAGCGCGGGTCGAAGTTGAAGGTGCCGATATAGGCAGTCATGCCGTCGACCACCATGCTCTTGGCGTGCAGCGCAAACACCGGCGGCGTCGTGGGCGGGTTGGCGCGCGACATCAGGGCGCCGCGGTTGGCGGGGTCGGGCTTGTATTCGCGGATGTCGAGACCCATTTTCAGCAGCTGCCTGCGCTGGTTGCGGTAGCCGGAGAAGGCCTGCATGTTGTCGGTGGAGGCGAGCGAGTTGGTAAGAATGCGCACCTTGACGCCGCGCGCGACGGCATCCCGGAACAGCGCTTTCGCCTTGCCCGACATCACCAGGTAAGGCGACTGGATGACGATGGATTCCTGCGCGCCGGCCACCAGCCTCGCCAGCGCGTCGGTGCTCTGGCCGCCGCCGCCCAGGCTCCAGCGTTTGCCGTTCTTGCCCGGCCTGTCGTGGATGAAGTCGACCCGGCCCCATGCCATGTCGCGCGCCAGGCGCTCGAAAACGGCGGGCGTGGCCGCAATCGCGGCACGCACTTCCGGGGCGAAGTTTTCCGGGTGCTGTGCATAGGCATGCAGCTCACGGTAGACCTGCTGCACCTCGGCGTCGGCCACCTTGATGTTCTTTTTCATCAGGCCCAGGCCGTCGAAACGCGATTCCACCGGCACCGCGAGCGGGCTGGCCCAGAACGCCTCGAAATTCGCCCGCATCGTCTGCGCCGCCGCACCCACCACCAGCGCGTCGCGATCGCGGAAGGTGTATTCGCGGTCGTAATCGAAATACTCGTCGGCCATGTTGCGGCCGCCGGTGATGCCCACCTTGCCGTCGACGATGAAGGTCTTGTCGTGCATGCGCTGATTGACGCCGCGGAAGTCGGTGACGACGTTGAGCGCGCGCTTGTAGAACGGCGTGCCGACCTTGTGCTTGGGGTTGTAGATGCGGATATCGACGTTGGGATGCCGAGCCAGCGCCAGCAGCGTCTTGTCGGGCGCATCGATCAGCAGATCGTCGACGATGACGCGCACCTTGACGCCGCGTTCGGCCGCGCGCAGCAGCGCTTCGGTGGCGAGGATGCCGACGTTGTCGCGGCTCCAGATGAAGTACTGCACCTCGATCGACTGCTGCGCGTGGTCGGCCAGCCAGGCACGCGCCTGCAATGCGGATGCGCCGGTGTCGAGTACGTAGATGCCGGTCTCGTTCGGATGCGCGGCGATTTGCTGGTCGATGAAATCCATCGGGAAGGCAAGTGCGGGCCGCAGCCCGGCACCGAACAACAGCGCCAGCAGACACCACCGGACCCACCATCGGCTCCCGCGTGTCACAGGAAGATCAGCCGGCCTGCCCCGGCACGACCGGCGTGGTGCTCGCGGCGTCGCCGCACTGCGCGCGGTGGCGCAATGCATGGTCCATTAGCACGATCGCCATCAGCGCTTCAGCGATCGGGGTGGCACGGATGCCAACGCAGGGATCGTGGCGGCCGTGGGTGACGACCTCGATCGGCTGGCCGTTGAGGTCGATTGAGCGGCCGGGCAGCCGCATCGACGAGGTGGGCTTGATCGCGATATGGGCGACCACGGCCTGGCCGCTGGAGATTCCGCCCAGCATGCCGCCGGCGTGGTTGGACAGGAATCCGTCCGGCGTGATTTCGTCGCGGTGCTCGGTGCCCTTCTGCCGCGCGGCCTCCATGCCGTCGCCGATCTCCACGCCCTTGACCGCATTCAATCCCATCAGCGCGTGGGCGAGGTCGGCGTCGAGCTTGTCGTACAGCGGCTCGCCCCAGCCGGGCGGCACGTTCTCGGCGACAACACTGATCTTCGCACCGACCGAATCGCCCGACTTGCGCAACGCATCCATGTAGGCCTCGAGCTCGGGCACGATGGCGGCATTGGGCGAGAAAAAGGCGTTGTTGTCGATTGCGTCCCACGACTCGAACGGGATATCGATCGGCCCCAGCGCGCTCATGTAGCCGCGGATCACGATGCCGTATTTTTCCTTCAGCCATTTCTTGGCGATGGCGCCGGCGCCGACGATCGGCGCGGTCAGTCGCGCCGACGAACGCCCGCCGCCGCGCGGATCGCGAAAGCCATATTTTTGCGTATAGGTGTAGTCGGCGTGGCCGGGACGGAAGGTCTCGCCGATGTTGCCGTAGTCCTTGCTGCGCTGGTCCTCGTTGCGGATCAGGAGCGCAATCGGCGTGCCGGTGGTCTTGCCTTCGTAGAGGCCGGAGAGAATTTCCGCGGTGTCGGACTCGCGCCGCTGGGTGACGTGGCGCGAAGTGCCCGGCTTGCGGCGGTCGAGGTCATGCTGGATGTCGGCTTCATTCAACGCCATGCCGGGCGGGCAGCCGTCGACCACGCAGCCGATCGCAGGCCCGTGCGATTCGCCGAACACGGTGACACAGAAGAGTTTGCCGAGTGTGCTGCCTGACATGGGAATGCGCCGGAAAAGAGCCGTGGGAATGCGCCGAAGTCTAGCACAGGCGCGGCCTCCCCCGCCGACCGCGGCGCGCGGCGAAACTATCTCGTCACAGGAGTGTTCTATCCTGAATACCAACGACTCGAAAGGACCGCCCATGAATGCCACGCAACACGTCACCTCGCTCGGCCAGAGCCTTTGGCTGGACAACCTGTCGCGCGACCTGCTCCGCGACGGCACGCTGGCGAAACTGATCGCCGAGGACGGGGTGTCCGGCGTGACCTCGAATCCGTCGATCTTCCAGAACGCATTCGCCAACAGTCCGCACTACGCCGACGACCTGGCGGCCCTCAAGGCCGGCGAGCCGGATGCCGAACGGCGTTTCGAAGCGCTGGCGATCCCCGACATCCAGGCCGCGTGCGACCTGCTGCTGCCGCTGCATGAGGCAAGCGGCGGCAACGACGGCTATGTCAGCCTCGAGGTCGCGCCACGCTGGGCGTACGACGCCGCCCATACGGTGGCCGAGGCGCAACGGCTTTCGGGGCGGGTCGACCGCCGCAACCTGCTGATCAAGGTGCCGGGCACGCCCGAAGGCGTCAGCGCGTTCGAGGCGCTGACCACGCTCGGCATCAACGTCAACGTGACCCTGCTGTTTTCGATCGCGCAGACGCAGGCGGTGTTCGACGCCTACATCCGCGGCCTCGCCGCGCGCGCGGGCGCCGGTGCCGACGTGCGCCGCAGCAAGGCGGTGGCGAGCCTGTTCCTGTCGCGCGTCGACACCCTGGTCGACAAGCAGCTCACCGCCATCGGCACCCAGGAAGCGCTGTCGCTGCGCGGCAAGGCCGCAGTGGCGATGGCCAAGCTCGCCTACCAGGCCTATCTGCAAACCTTCCACGGCGCGCCCTTCGCCGACCTGGCGCGCCAGGGCGCGACGCCGCAATACCTGCTGTGGGCGAGCAGCGGCGTCAAGAACCCGGACTACCACGACCTGCTGTATGTGGAGCCGCTGATCGGCGCCGAAACCATCAACACCCTGCCCGACAAGACGCTCGCCGCACTGCGCGACCACGGCAAGCCGGCGCTGCAGGTGACGGAGGGCGTCGCCGAAGCCGAAGCGCAGCTGGCCGAACTGGCGCGGCTGGGCATCGACATGGATGCGGTCGGCAACACGCTGCAGGACGACGGCGTCAAGTCGTTCGAGGACGCCTACCAGAAACTGCTGCAGCAGACCGGCTGAGCCGCAGCCGGATACCCCTATACACTGCATGCGTTGTTGATCCCCCGGATGTTCGGCATCATTGACGCCGCCACATGCATTCACATCAAGGAGCCTGTTTATGAAAGCCCGTGCCGCCGTTGCCTGGGAAGCCCAGAAACCGCTGTCGATCGAGGAAGTCGATGTCGACGGCCCGCGCGAAGGCGAGGTGCTGCTGCAGGTCGTTGCCAGTGGCGTCTGTCACACCGACGCCTTCACGCTGTCGGGCGACGATCCGGAAGGCGCGTTCCCCTGCATCCTCGGCCACGAAGGTGGCTGCATCGTGGTGGAGTGCGGGCCCGGCGTGAAAACACTGAAGCCGGGCGACCATGTGATCCCGCTCTACATCCCCGAATGCGGCCACTGTGAATACTGCGCCTCGCCCAAGACCAACCTGTGCCAGTCGATCGCGTCCACCGTGTGGACCGGTTATATGCCCGACGGCACGCGGCGCTTCTCGAAAAACGGCAAGCCGATCTTCCACTACATGGGCTGCTCGACCTTTTCCGAATACACCGTGGTGCCGGAAATCGCGCTCGCCAAGATCAATCCCGCGGCGCCGCTGGACAAGGTGTGCCTGCTCGGCTGCGGCGTGACGACGGGCATCGGTGCGGTGCTGAACACCGCCAAGGTCGAGCCCGGTTCGACCGTCGCGGTGTTCGGTCTCGGCGGCATCGGCCTGTCGGCGATCCAGGGCGCGGTGATGGCCAAGGCCGGCCGCATCCTCGCAATCGACATCAATCCTGAAAAATTCGAAATGGCGAAGGCGCTCGGCGCGACCGACTTCATCAACCCGCGCGAACTCAGCGGCTCGCTGGTCGAAACCATCCGCGAACTGACCAAGGGTGGCGTTGACTACTCGTTCGAGTGCATCGGCAGCGTCAACGTGATGCGCGACGCGCTCGAATGCACCCACATGGGCTGGGGCGTGTCCACCGTGATCGGCGTCGCCGGTGCCGGCCAGGAAATCTGCACCCGGCCGTTCAATCTCGTGGTCGGCCGCACCTGGAAAGGCACCGCGTTCGGCGGCGTCAAGGGCCGCAGCCAGCTGCCGGGCTACGTCGACGACTACATGGCGGGCAAGATCGAACTGGATAAATTGGTGACCCACACCATGCCGCTCGAAGACATCAACCGCGCGTTCGACCTGATGCACGAAGGCAAGAGCATCCGCTCGGTCATCATTTTCTGAGGCGGCGATGAAGCAGGTCGAAAGAATCAAGGAATTTGGCGGTTGGCTCGAACGCTGGCAGCACGACTCCGAAACCTGTCATTGCACGATGACCTTCTCGGTCTACCTGCCGCCGCAGGCGGCCACGCAGAAGCTGCCGGTGGTCTATTGGCTGTCGGGGCTGACCTGCACCGACGACAACGTGCGGGTGAAGGCCGGTGCGCAGCGCTACTGTGCGGAACTCGGCCTCATCCTGGTGATGCCCGACACCAGCCCGCGCGGCGACGGCGTGCCCGACGTGCCCGAGCGCTACGACCTCGGCCAGGGCGCGGGTTTCTACGTCAACGCGACGCAGGCGCCGTGGGCGACGCACTACCGGATGTACGACTACGTCACCCGCGAATTGCCGGCGCTGATCGAGGCCCACTTCCCGGTCACGCCCGGCAAGCGGAGCATCAGCGGCCATTCAATGGGCGGCCACGGCGCGCTGATCTGCGCGCTGAAGAATCCAGGCCTCTACGCCTCGGTCTCCGCCTTCGCGCCGATCTGCAACCCAGTCATCAGCCCGTGGGGGCAGGGCTGCTTCGGCGCCTATCTCGGCGACGACAAAAAAACCTGGGAAGCGTACGACGCCACCTGCCTGATCCAGGCCGGCGCGCCGCTGCCGCCCGCGCTGATCGATCACGGCACCGCCGACGAATTCCTGGCCGAACAGCTGTTTCCGCAAAGCCTGCAGGCCGCCTGTGCAGAGCGCGGCATCCCGCTCACGCTGCGGATGCAGGACGGCTACGACCACAGCTACCACTTCATCGCCAGCTTCATCGGCGAGCATCTGGCGTTCCACGCACGCGCGCTGACAAGCGCGGATTGAGCCCGACATGGACGCGCTGCTGACCGAACTCAACGCCGGCTTTCCGGATGCCGGCCAGATGGCCCGGCTGCTGATCCGCCTCAGCGTGGCCATGGTGCTGGGCGCCATCATCGGCTTCCAGCGCGAGCAGTATGGCAAGCCCGCTGGGCTGCGCACGCATATCCTGGTGACGATGGGCAGCGCGCTTTTCGTCATTGCCGCGGCCGAATCCGGCATGTCGTCCGAAGGCGTGTCGCGCGTCATCCAGGGCCTGGCTGCCGGCATCGGCTTCATCGGCGCGGGCGCGATTCTCAAGCTCAGCCAGCACCGGGAGATCCAGGGCCTGACGACCGCTGCCAGCATCTGGGCGACCGCGGCGGTCGGCGTCGCCGTCGGCCTCGGTCTGCTCGGTCTCGCGGTGCTGAGCGTGATCCTGATCTGGTTTGTCCTCGCGGTGCTGGGCTATCTCGAAGTCCGCTTCAAGCTTTCCGGCGAGGCGCCGCCCGATCGCTGACAGGCCCGCAAGGTTTTCCTGCGCCGCGTCTTGTGCTCCAATCCCCTCTCGCGGGCATGCCCGCGGGAGCGAGACTGCAGAACACGACAACAACACAACACATGAATATTTCCGTCAGCGAACTCATCGTCCGGTATCTGGAACGTCTGGGCATCGATACCATTTTCGGCATGCCCGGCGCGCATGTGCTGCCGATCTACGACCGCCTGCATGACTCCGGCGTGAAGAGCGTGCTGGTCAAGCACGAGCAGGGCGCAGCCTTCATGGCCGGCGGCTATGCGCGGATCTCGCACCAGCCGTCCGCCTGCATCACCACCTCCGGGCCCGGCGCGACCAATCTCATCACCGGCATCGCCAATGCCTATGCCGAGCGGCTGCCGGTGTTGGCGATCACCGGCGAAACCTCAACGTATATTTTCGGTCGCGGCGGGCTGCAGGAAAGCTCGGGCGAAGGCGGCGCGATCGACCAGGGCGCGCTGTTCGCCAGCATCACCCGCTACCACAAGCTGATCGAGCGCACCGACTACCTCGGCCAGGTGCTGAACCAGGCCACGCAGGCACTGCTCGGGCGCGAACCGGGACCGGTGCTGCTGTCGATTCCCTACAACGTGCAGAAGGAAAGCGTCGACGACAGCGTGCTGGAGCAGATTCATTTTCCGCGCAAGGCGACGGCCCGGCACACCGCCTCGGTGGCAGAACTCGCCGCGCTGATCCGCGAGGCGCGAACGCCGGCCATCATCGCCGGCCACGGCTGCATCCAGGCCGGCGCGCGCGATGTCGTCGCCGCATTCGCCGAACGCTTCGACATTCCGGTCACCACCAGCCTCAAGGCCAAGGGCGTGGTGGCCGAAGGCACGCCGCTGTCGCTCGGCTGCCTCGGCGTCACCTCCAACGGCGAGGCCTACCGCTATCTGGTCGAGCACGCCGACCTGCTGGTCTTCCTCGGTGCCAGCTTCAACGAGCGCACCAGCTATCTGTGGGATGCCAAGCTGCTCGGCGGCAAGAAAATCGCCCAGGTCGACCGCGATGCCGCGCAGCTCGGGCGCGTGTTCCAGCCGGACGTGGCGATCTGCGGCGACATCCGCGCCGTGATGGAAGACGTGTCCGCCGAGCTCGAAGCCGACGCCATGCCGCCGAAATCGCGCGAACGCCTCGACGGCCATCACGCGACCGCGCCCCCTGTGACCGGCAATGGCCAAGCCGCACAGGCGGAACCGTTTCACCTGATCCGCGCATTTTTCGGCCAGCTCGCGCAGCACTTTCCGCACAACGCGCTGGTGTTCGACGACAACATCGTGTTCGCGCAGAGCTGGTTCGACGTCTCCGACCGCAACCACTATTTCCCCAATACCGGCATCTCGTCGCTCGGCCACGCCCTGCCCGCCGCGATCGGCGCGCGTTGTTTCGCCAAGGACAGCCCCACTTTCGCCATCCTCGGCGACGGCGGTTTCCAGATGTGCTGCATGGAAATGATGACCGCAGTGAACTACGGCATCCCGCTCAACGTGGTGGTGATCAACAACGGCACCCTCAGCCTGATCCGCAAGAACCAGTTCCAGCTTTACGGCGAACGCTATATCGACTGCGACTTCGCCAACCCCGACTTCGGCCTGCTCGCGCAGTCGTTCGGCGTGAACCACTTTCGCATCGAGACCGAAGCCGAACTTGATGCGATGTTCGCCAACGCCGATCTCAGTGGCACCATCAACCTGATCGAAATCCTGCTCGACAAACACGCCTTCCCGCGATACCTGTCGGCGCGCTAACGGGTCTGGGCGGGCGCAGCCCAGGCTTCGCGCCCACTGGCACCTGGGTCGCACTGTGTTCCTTGATTCCGCGGGATTTGGAACTATGAATCAATGTCACGTACTGATCTGTACGTATCTGCAGTTCCGTCCCGTTCCCCCCTCAACAGGAGTCATCCATGAAACGCACCCCGCTCATCCTCGCTGTATCCCTGCTCGCCCTGTCGTCGGCGGCTTTCGCCGCCGACGGCATGACTGCCGTCAAGAGCCCGTTCGCGGCCAAGGACACGATGAATCGCTTCGAGGAGATTGCCAAGCAGCGGGGGCTCACCATCTTTGCGCGCGTCGACCACGCGGCCGGGGCGGCCAAGGTCGGCATGAGCCTGCGCCCGACCGAGGTGCTGATCTTCGGCAACCCGAAGGGCGGGACGCCCTTGATGGAATGCGCCCAGAGCGCAGGCATCGACCTTCCGCTCAAGGCATTGGTGTGGCAGGACGCCCAAGGCCAGGTCTGGCTCGGCTATAACGACCCCGCGTATCTGGCAAAGCGTCATGGCGCGGCCCAGTGCCCGGCGGTGGGCGGGCTGACCAAGGCACTGACCGGACTGGCCGAGGCCACCGTCGCACCCTAGCCTGGGGCTGTCTGACCCTGACCGCGTGAAACGCGCGCGCCGCGGTCACCCGCCACGGCGCGGCTTCAGCGCGTTGTGCGTTGCAACTGCGCCTGCATCAGGTCGAGGCGCTTTTCCAGTTCGTTGATGCGCTGCGCCAGCGCGGCCGTGTCACCGCCGCCGTGCATACCACCATGCATACCGCCGCCGTGCATGCCGCCGCAGCACGATTTCCCGCCCATGCCGCCGCCCTGCTTGCCCTTGCAGCACGATATGCCGCTCATCCCCTCCATGTCGGCGCCGGCCATTTTGTCGCCCATGCCGGCTTGCTTGCATTTTTCGCAGCCCGCCTTGGCAGCCGGGGCGGAGGCGATCGACTCCAGCGCCGGCGTGGACGATGCAGCTGCCATGCTGCCGTGGTGCTGATGGGCATCCTGCGCCAGCAGCGGGGAAGCCAGCGCAAGCACAGATGCAAACAGAATGGGACGCAGGATTGTCATAAGGTGTCTCCGTAATTTTGCAGGCCACAACCGGCCTTCAGGCCTTGTAGAATACGCCGGCCGCGCCCGACCCGGCCATGGGCCCATTGAACCAGCCGCGGCACGGAACCAAGTGTCCGTCGCCGCATTCTCAAACTGAACGTCATATTGGGATCGAATCCGATGAATCGCCTGCTCAAACGTGTCTTGCCCGTCTGGATCGTGTTGCTGGCGCTGGTGGGACCGGCCGCCGCCGCACCGGCGACCCTGGAAGACCTGCTGGCGCGCCCAGTGGCACCCGCCGGCGTGGTGTTCGAAGTCGTCGACCGCGACCCGGGCGCGCTGGAGGTGGCGCTGCCCTGGGTCAAGCAGGCCGCACAGCGCCTGAAGGCACGCCACCCCGGCCTGCCAATGGCGCTGGTGACGCACGGCCAGGAAATGTTCGCGTTGCAGACCGGCAAGCGCGCCGGCAACGAGGCGATCCACCAGATTGCGCAAAGCCTCAGCCGCGACGACGGCATTCCGGTGCATGTCTGCGAAACCTATGCCGGCTGGCGCGGGCTGGCAGCCGAAAACTTCCCCGCCTATATCGACGTCGCGCCCAGCGGCCCGTCACAGATCCGCAACTACGAAGCACTCGATTACGTGCGGCTGGTGGTGCCGCGTTCGGCCGTGCTGAAGGCGCGCTAACCCACTCAAAACGGCGCGACGGACTCGAACGCCAGTGCCACCCCCGTCAGCGGGTGCGCAAAGCGCAGCGATTGCGCATGCAACAGCAGCCGCCCGGACAAGGCCTGCACATCCGGCGGCGCATACAGCGCATCGCCCAGAATTGGATGACCCAGTTCGCGCAGGTGCACGCGCAACTGGTGCGAACGGCCGGTAACCGGTTCCAGTTCGACGCGCGTATTCAATCCCGTTTCGTCATGGCCCAACACGCGCCAGCGGGTAAGGCTCGGCTTGCCGGCCTGGTGATCGACGATACGCCGGGGCCGGTTGGGCCAATCGACGATGATGGGCAGGTCGATGGCTCCCCACTCTTGCGGCACGCCCCCGTCTTGCGCCTGCACTTCCAGCCGGCCGGCCACCAGCGCAACATAGCGCTTCGTCACCTCACGCGCTGCGAAGGCCTTGCTCATTGCGCGCTGCGCCGCCGGCCCGCGCGCCATCACCATCAGCCCGGACGTCGCCATATCCAGCCGGTGCACGATCAGCGCATCGGGGTAGCGGGCCTGCACCCGCGCGGAGAGGCAATCCTGCTTGTCAGCGCCGCGTCCCGGCACCGCGAGCAGGCCGCTGGGCTTGTCGACCACCAGCAGGGTGTCGTCGGCGTAGAGGGGATCCATGTTGAAAGGTGTCAAGGAATGCAAAGAAAATCCCGCCCTCGAAACGATGAGCAGGAAGGGGCGCGTTGGACAGGATTCCATCATCCTGCCATCGGCACCCCCTGTATCAAATTAAAACGATCAGGACAGCAAGACTAAAGCTTGAACGTGTAACGAACATAGAAATCGACGTCCTCGCGTTTGTACAGACTGCCGACGCGCTGATGGATATCCTCACGATTGCGGGCGCGCGCCTCCAGGGTCTGTTTCTTGTCGATGGCCCACTTGTAGCGCAACTCGACCAGGTTGGCATTGGGGCCAAAATCCGGAGACAACAGCCAGCCGTCACCCGCGCGTCCGAACACAAGCCCTGCGCTGTGCTTTGGAACAATATCGATGAAATTGAACGTAATCTGTGCCGCGAGTCCATCGGCGTCGCCTGACGTGCCGGTTCCCACCACGCTGCGTTGAGGGGTGTTCGGAGCGTAACCCACTTCGCCTGCCAGCATGAATTTCGTGCTGCCACGCATCGGCCACTGTCCGGCGAGGCGACCCACCAGGCCCCAGTAGTCGTCAACCTGGCCTGCGCCGACACCGTCGCTATGTAGGGCATCCGGCAGCCAGGTGACATCCACCGCGCGCTGAACAATGGACCCGGATTTTTGCTTGTTTTCAAGACCGACGAAATAGGACACCCGGCTGCCGTCATCCCTGAAATCAAGCGGCGCACGTCGCACCTGGGTTGCACCTTCACTGTCGTTGTACTGGGCAATCGCAGTCGTGGCCCAGCCGCTCGCAGACATGTGCTTGACCTGAACACCATCGGTCCAGGTGATGTCGGTGTTCGGGCTGTCATTCCGGTCCAGCGACTTCTTGGCCACGCCTTCGAGCTCGGCCTTGCTCTGAAAGCGGCCAAGGCGCACCTGCCAGGCCGTGTCCGGACGGTATTCGACATAGATCTCGTCCAGTGTTGAATCGCCGCGGCGCAAGCCGTCATCAGCCGGGAGGCTGTTGAAAATCTCGAAGTGCAAGTCGTTGCGGTCATCCGTGGAATAACGCCCGGCAAATCGAACCTGCGCCAGCCATTGCTCGTTGAATTTGGCGCCGATTCCAGTGCGCACGCGCAACCTCAGCTCATCCGTCGTATCTTCCGTGCCGTCACGATCGTCACGGTGCAGCGAATAAAAACCCGCACGCACATCCCCGTTCAAGTTGAATTCAACCGCCGCTGACGGACCGGCCAAAGCCAGACCCGTGACCATCAGCACTCGACGCTTCCATTTTCCTGAATAGAACATGGTGACTCCTTCCCGAACAGGGCACGCTTCCTTATAGACCAAAACCCGCTGTCGCGTCCTTCAGGGATCTTGCCTATCCCGGTCTATTGCGCCTGCAACCCGTCCAGCAGCGCAATGCCCCACGCCACGCCAAAGCCATTGGCGTCGCTCATCACCGCGCCGAGTCCGCCCTTGCAGCTGTGGCCCGACAGGTCCATGTGCAGCCACGGCGTGTCGCCGACAAAGCGCGACAAAAAACGCGTGGCGAGAATGTGGTCAGCTTCGCCTTCCATGCTGCACTGCTTGACGTCGGCCACGGTGGAGTCGAGGGCGCTGTCATAATCCTCCGGGTACGGAAAGACGACGATGCGCTCGCCGCTTGAAGTCGCCGCGCGCGAGGCCTGGTGCGCAATCGCACTGGAGCTGGCGAACACGCCGGACATGCGGCTGCCGAGCGCGTAATGCATGGTGCCGGTGAGCGTGGCGAAGTCGGCGATCAGATCGGGCTTGCCCTTGGCCGCCAGCGTCAGCGTATCGGCCAGCACCATGCGGCCTTCGGCGTCGGTGTGGACGACTTCGATGGTGGTGCCGTTCAAGGCCGTCACCACTTCGTTCTGCCGGTAGGCCTCGGGGCTGATGTGATTTTCGGCGAGCGCGACCCAGCCTTCCAGCGCGACCGGCAGCTTCAGCTTCGACGCCGCGGCCAGAATGCCCAGCACCACCGCCGAGCCGTTCATGTCCTCGTGCATGCCCTGCATGTATTTGGCGGGCTTCAAGTTGTGGCCGCCCGTATCAAAGCAGATGCCCTTGCCCACAAACGCCACGGTATTCCCCGACCCCTTCTTCGCCCCCTTGTAGCTGATGCGCACGATCGCCGCATCCTTCGCCGGCGACCCCTGCGCCACCGCGCAGAACGCGCCGGCACCCATTTTCTTCAGCTTGGCGAACGGATATTCCTCGACACTCCAGCCGTATTGCTTGGCCAGCGCCTTGATGCGCTTGCGGTAAACGCCGGGGGTGAGTTCGTCCGGGCCCTGCACGGTGAGGCTGCGGGTCAGCAGGTTGCCTTCGGCCACTGCACGCACGCGGGCGAAGCCGTCGGCGGACTTGTGGCCGAACAGCTGAATGGATTTGACCGCGACATCGGCCTTCGATTTGCGCGACGGCAGCGGCACCGCATTGACCAGCGCCGCATA
>Ga0180009_10002727_pt1 | contig 20628 bp, 22 predicted proteins | sample OS_PC_MetaG_FD_123537 | JGI IMG/M metagenome (GOLD analysis project Ga0180009, IMG submission 123537) | Groundwater microbial communities from the Aspo Hard Rock Laboratory (HRL) deep subsurface site, Sweden - OS_PC_MetaG | ecosystem: Environmental > Aquatic > Deep subsurface > Groundwater...
AAAGTTTAAGTTTTCAAAGAGCAGGTTGTTTTAACAAGCTTTGTTCTTTAACCTTTAAAAATTGGACGAAACTTGCTTAGGGGTGATCTGTCCTTTTGTCACTTGACATCACACCGCACATCTATTTTATATTATCGTTCCCTTTACTAAATTCAAAGACCGTTGTGTATCAATGGTCTTGATGTCTTCCCTGAAGATATCTTCATTACCACTTTCCGGTTTTCTCTTAACATGTACCTCAGTTTTTTATCGTTGAAAACTTTATTACCAAAACCGAGTCACTCTTATCGGGTGGTTTCGTTGGTAATCTCGTAATAAAAGTTTTTTCTTTTTGCCGGAAATTTAGTGGTTTTCGTTCCGGAAGGAGATAGACAGTTTTTATTCTTTTTTTAATACCTGACAACTGTATTTCCCCTCCTGTGGTTGGCGGTTGAATATTGAACACTTTTTGGCGATCCAATTCTGAACACTCCTGTGACGGTGAACTCTGAACACTTCCTACCCTGATTCCTTTTCCTGCCTTAATCTTTCGCGCTCTTTTACTTCCGGCGCCGTTTCCTTGATTATATCCCGGCTTCCCAGGCCTTGTAAAGAACGAAGTACACCCTGGCCGACGCCAACGAAAACCGGGATTGGCGCATTTACGCCGATTTTGCCCAAGCGCTGATTGCAATAGCAGAAGCCAAAGATTAAACTTGCGGGTGGTACAAAACAGTTTTCGGGGAGAAGGTCAAACACCCCCTGTGTTTTACAAAAAGTCATAATCAGAGTAAAATGTTGACATGGGTGGCAAGCAACTTAGAGGCATCAAAGGAGGGGCAGCCGTAAAAGCCTTCCTGCGGGCAGGAGGCATAAAAAAGTCCACCAAAGGAAGCCACGTTAACATCAAGATGGCAAATGGTCAATTAATAACAATTCCGGTAACAAAAGAGTTGAAGATTGGGTTGCTAAAGGACGCCCTGCGAAAAGCAGGCCTCACCGAATCTCAATTTTTAGAACTCCTATAAGGAGCAAACATGGAATACACAGTGATTTTCCACGAAGCAGAAGAAGGTGGATATTGGGTTGACGTTCCGGTTCTTCCCGGTTGCTACTCCCAGGGTGAAACGATTGAAGAAGCGATGAAGAATGTTGAGGAGGCAATAGAAGTTCACCTTGAAGGAATGAAGGAGGAACACCTGAAAGTTCCTAAAGATTCCGGTTTTGTTGTCGGAAGAGTGGCAGTACCGGTGTAATTACGGCAGAAATCAATAATTTCTTGCAACTTTCATCATAGCCCTCAGGCATTTCGGATAACTACCCCCAACCTATTCTTGGTCGCCATAATCGTTAGAAATTACGTTCGTTCCTTTTCCGCCGTTCAAATATGTGGGAATTATACCGCAACATTATTCAGAACTATCCAAAAATTCCCTTGTCCGAAGAAAGGCGTTTAATCTCAAATATTCTACCTTCGAGAAGGAATTTTTAAGGTTCGAATCGGGGGAATGCAGACAGGAAAAGATTTAATCCTTATATATAAGCTTTCAAGAGTTTGTCGGGGCGACTGGATTCGAACCAGCGACCACCTGAACCCCATTCAGGTGCGCTACCAGGCTGCGCTACGCCCCGAAACTAAACTACTCTAAATTATCTCTTTTCCGTTGGCCAACTTCAAAATGAAACGGATGAATTTTTTCGCTTCTGGGTTTCGGGGCTACGCTTTTAGGGAAGGGGGATTCCCTTCCCTAATCTTCCAACCCCAAAACTAATACGAGAAAGGGCTTCGCCCCTTCTCTCATCCCTTCAGCCTGACACTGCCAGGCTGCGCTACGCCCCGAAACAACAGTGAACAGTAAACGGTAAAATCAAAACGAGATTGCCACGCAAACTGCGCTCGCAATGACAATTAGGCTTTAATCTTACCGGCGCGGAAGGCGGTCAGATACCCGATGCAGAATTGGTCAAGGCCCATCAGCCCCTCCGCGGAAAGAGCGGCGGCAATCATTCCGGCGTCGGTCGGGTCGATTAAGGCGGAATCAAGTCCGCACCCGATTGCTAACGCCAGAAAATACCGGTTGAGCATCCTCCGCTCCGGAAGTCCGAAAGAAACATTGGAGAGCCCGCAGGTTGTTTTGACACCGGGAATCGCCTGCTTGATAGCTACGATTGCTTCCAGGAAAATCCGGCCGTTATTCGGGTCGGTCGCCACCGGCTGAGCCAGCGGGTCAAGATAAATATCCTCAACCTTCACTTTCCGGGCGACAAGCCCGCTCACGAGCTTCTCCGCAATCTCCACCCGGGTGGCCACATCGCCGGGAATGCCCCGGTCGTCCATGGTCAGGCCGACGACCTTGCCGGTATAACCTTCAAAGAGCGGGAGCATTGCCTCCAACTTGGATTTCTCCGCGTTGATGGAATTAATCATAACTTTCCCCTTGACCAGGGGCAGACAGGTTTTTAAAACAGCGGAGTTGGCGCTGTCCAGACAAATATCAGTATAGCCGGCTTCCTGAACCGTCTCCACCAACCAGCGCAGACCTTCGGACTCGTCCCCGGAACCAAGACCGGCGTTAAGGTCAAGATAACCGGCGCCGGCTTCCATCTGAATGCGCGCCTCTTTCTGGATAAACGCCTTGTCCTTTGCCCTCAGGGCTTCGGCAATCTTTTTGCGGGTTGCGTTGATGCGTTCGCCGATAATAAGCATGAAAACCTCCGGGTTCGGGAGGGGGTGAAACCCCTCCCCTACAAATTCCACTGCGAGATTGCCGCGCAAACTACGCTCGCAATGACCATATTAATTTAATATGATATAATATTTAGGGAAATTTAGCAATGAAAAAAACGCTCTTTTTGGGAATTGACGTCGGCACAACCGGCTTAAAGGCCTTGCTGGTAGATGAAACCGGAAAAGTTATTGACCAGGCAACCGAGGAGTATCCGCTCCTTGCGCCGAGGCCCTTGTGGCTGGAGCAAAATCCAGCGGACTGGTGGAGCGCCGCGGTTAAGGCGCTGCGGCTGATTTCCGGCCGGCAAAAACTCCGGGGAAACCTGCTATCAATTGGCCTGACCGGACAGATGCACGGCTCGGTCTTCCTTGACCGGGAAGGCAAAGTCCTGCGGCCGGCAATCCTCTGGTGCGACCAGCGGACCGGCGCAGAAGTAAAAGAGATTGAAAGACTGGTTGGCAAAAAGAGGATAAATCAAATTACCGGCAATCCGGTCTTTACCGGATTCACCGCGCCCAAAATCTTGTGGCTGCGCAAGAATGAACCCGGCGCCTACCGAAAGATTGCCAAAATCCTCCTGCCCAAAGACTACCTTCGCTATAAATTAACCGGAGAATTTGCCTCAGAGGTAACCGACAACTCCGGAACGAGTCTCTTTGACGTTGAAATTAGGAAGTGGTCTCCGGAAATCCTGCAGAAACTTCAAATCAAACAGGATTGGCTGGCCCCGGTCTTTGAATCCCCGGATATCACCGGAAAGGTTACCGTGGAAGCAGCCGGACTCACCGGACTTCCGGAAGGGCTGCCAGTGGCTGCCGGCGCAGGCGACCAGGCGGCCAGCGGGTGCGGAAACGGGGTTGTCTCCCAGGGCATAATTTCAGCCACTCTGGGAACTTCCGGCGTGGTCTTCGCTTTTTCCGATAAGGTCTTAAAAGATTCCGCGGGCCGGATTCACACGATGTGCCACGCGGTCCCCGGAACGTGGCACCTGATGGCCGTAAGCCTTTCTTCCGGCGGTTCCCTGCGCTGGTTCCGGGATAATTTCTGCCGGGAAGAAATATCCGAAGCAAAAATTAAACATAAAGACCCTTACGAAATAATGACCGCGGCCGCCGCAAAAATTTCCGTTGGCTCCGAAGGCCTGCTCTTCCTGCCCTACCTGACCGGCGAGCGCACACCTCACGCCAACCCGCTGGCCCGGGCCGTCTTCTTCGGCGCCACCGGCCGGCACACCAAACCCCATTTCATCCGGGCAGTCCTGGAGGGTGTAACTTTCGGCCTGCGGGACGGAATGGAAATTATGAAAGAGCTGGGCTTGCCGATTCGCCAGGTGCGCGTCTCCGGCGGCGGAGCCCGTTCTGACCTCTGGTGCCAAATAATGGCCGATATTTTTAGAAAAGAACTGGTGCGGACCGAAAATCCGGACACCACCGCGCTGGGTTCGGCCATCCTGGCCGCGGCCGGCGTCAACTATTTCAAAAGCGTGCCGGAAGCCTGCCGTCGGATGGTGCGGACAAAAGAGGTTTTCCGCCCGAACAAAAAAGAGAGCAAAATTTATAATCAGGTATACGAAATTTTCCAAAAACTCTACCCGGCGGCTGCGCCTTTTTTTGACGCGACGGCCAAAATTAAGTTATAATTTCAAGAATTATGGATTGGGTGGACCAACAGGAGATAAAGTTTAACGAACGGGGTCTGGTTCCGGTGGTAACACAGGATGAAAGCGGAGAAGTCCTGATGCTGGCCTACGCCGACAAAGAAGCACTGCGCCTGACGCTGCAAACCGGAAAAGCCCACTATTTCTCCCGTTCCCGCCAAAAACTCTGGCTGAAAGGCGAAACCAGCGGCAACACGCAGGAAGTACAGGAAGTATTAGTTGATTGCGACCAGGATGCGGTTCTTTACCGGGTAAAACAGAAGGGCATGGCCTGCCACACTGGAAACCGCAGTTGTTTTTATAGAAAATTAAAATGAAAACGATTTACGCTCGGGCTTTGGGAGTTCTGGTGGTCGCCGGCCTCTGTTTTTGGGCATTCTGGCCCCCTCAGCAAAAAGTGAAACTGGGCCTTGACCTGAAAGGCGGTATGCAGTTAGTCCTCCAGGTCCAGCCGGCCGCAGAACTATCCAACGTTTCCATCACCGACCTGACCGACCGCACGATGGAAGTCATCCGGAACCGGGTGGACTCCCTGGGTATAGCCGAACCGCTCTTGCAGAAAGTCGGACAGGACCGGATTATGGTCCAGATGCCCGGAATTGAAAACCCGGAAAGAGCCCTGGAAATTCTGGGAAAGACCGCCTTCCTTGAATTCAAACTGGTGGAAGACAATCCGGAACTTCTAAGGTCGGCCATGGAAGGCAAAGTTCCCGAGGGTTACCAGCTGATTTACGAATACGAAAAGGACGCTAAGGGAATTTCCCGGCCCAACACGCCGTTCCTGGTGCAAGCACAAGCGCTGTTAACCGGTCAGGATTTAAGCAACGCCCGCCTGAGTTACAGCCAGGGCGCGCTCCCGGTCGTTGACCTGGAACTGAATTCCGAAGGCGCCAAAAAATTTGCCGACGTAACCACCGTTAATGTAAACAAACGACTGGCCATCGTGCTGGACGGAATCGTACAGTCTGCGCCGGTCATCAAAGAAAGAATCCCCTCCGGAAGGGCTCAAATCTCCGGACGTTTCACCACCCAGGAAGCCAACGATTTGGCTTTGGTGCTGCAAGCAGGCGCTCTGCCGGCCAAGATTGAAGTCATTGACCGGACCGTGGTCGGTCCAAGCCTGGGAAAGGACTCTATCAACAACGGTATCAAAGCGTGTCTGTTGGGCGCAATTCTGGTAACGACTTTTATGGTTGTCTATTATACCGCCGGCGGCCTGATAGCTAACTTCGCCCTGGCCCTTAATATTCTCATTCTTTTGGGAGTTCTGTCTTACTTCCGCTCTACCTTAACCCTGCCCGGCATCGCCGGTATCGCCCTGACTATCGGGATGGCAGTGGACGCCAATGTCCTTATCTTTGAGCGTATCCGGGAAGAATTACGCGGGGGCAAGACCATCCGGGCCGCCCTGGACCGGGGTTACGAACGGGCTATGGTAGTCATTATTGATTCCAACGTTACCACCATAATTGCGGCTATCTCCCTCTTCATCTTCGGCCGCGGTTCAGTAAAGGGTTTCGGCCTGACCCTGACCATCGGTATCCTGGCGAATCTCTTTACCGCAGTGCTGGTAACCCGGTTAATTTACGACTTTGCTTTAAGCAAGTTCCCAATCAAGAAACTGAGGATTGGATAGTAGGGGCGCCATTCATGGCGCCCGCGGGCTTGATAAATCAAGCCCCTACAATTCTGTGATGTAACTTACACTATGAATATATTCTACCGAATACCCAAAATTGACTTCATGGGCAAGCGGGGCATCTTTTTCACCCTTTCGCTCTTTATTACGATTGGCGGCTTGCTCGTAACCTTCTGGCGCGGACCCAATCTCCTTTCCGAAGATTTTACCGGAGGTTATCTCACACAGTTGCAATTCAGCCAAGCAATTGATGTCGGAGAAATACGAACCCTCCTGATTGGCCGCGGTTATTCTGATGTCGCGCTCCAGAAAGTCGGCGAGCAAGGCGCCAGAATTATCATCAAAACCAAGAAGGGCGGCGGCGAAATCATCCCGATCATCAAAGAGGCGTTCCCCAACCAGACGGTTGAAGTGCTCGGCGAAGAGCAGATAAGCCCGACGATGGGCAAAACGATACGAAAACAGACTATCCTGGGCTGCCTGGTCGCCCTGGCCGGCATCCTGATTTACATCGCGGCCCGTTTTGAATTCCGCTTTGCGGTCGCGGCAATCATTTCCATTATCCACGACCTCCTGATCGCCCTGGCCTTCATGGCTATAACCGGACGACAGGTGAACGGTCTGGTTGTTGCGGCTTTTCTGACCATCCTGGGTTATTCCGTAAACGATACGGTCGTCATCTTTGACCGCATTCGGGAAAATCTCCGGGGCCTGCACAAAATAGAAGACCCGACAGCCATCTTCAACCGTTCCATCAATGAAACGCTCCCTCGGACCGCCATTACCGGCCTGACAACTCTCATGGTAACGCTCTGCCTCTTCATCTGGGGCGGCCCGGTCCTGAATAACTTTTCCTTCGTCCTGCTGGTCGGCTTCATCACCGGAACCTACTCTTCCATCTTCGTCGCCTCCGCCATCGTCATCGCCTGGGAAAAGAAGTCCCCCCACCGCTTCCGAACCTAACAAATTAGGCAAAGCTTTGCTTTGCCGCTACAAACCAATTATTGATATTGTAGCCGCAGAGTGTTAGCTCTGCTAAACAATGAAATCTATGTATATTTTCGCCGGACGCTTCAAAGGACGCCGCCTTTTCTTCCCGCCTACGCAAAACACTTGCTTCGGCGGGCGCAGTCCGCTTACGCCCGTCAAACGCAAACCAGGCGAAAAAACGCTCCGACCCACCACCGGTCTGGTCCGCCGGGCGCTTTTTGACATCCTGGCCCCGATAATATCCGACAGCTCTTTTTTGGACCTTTACGCCGGAACCGGCGCAGTGGGCCTGGAGGCCGTGAGCCGGGGCGCTGGAAAAGTTCTCCTGGTGGAAAGCAACCCGAAAACAGCCTTGTACCTGAAACAGAACCTGGAATTGATTAGGGCAGCCGCTAAAAAGGAAGGGGACGAGATTGCGGAGGAAAATCTGATATTTTATCCGTATTTAGCGGAAAAAGCAATTTCCATCCTGGCCGAAAAAAAGGAAGGTTTTGACATCGTTTTCGCGGACCCGCCCTACGACTTCACCGAACAAAAGATTACGGAACTAATCGCGCAAATTTCGGAAGGAGGAATACTCCGGCCCGAAGGAAAAATTATCCTGCAACATATCTCCGGTCTGGAAAAAAATCTACTCTTTAAAGAAGGCATCTCTGCCCTGGCGCTCACTGTTGAAACCCGCCGCTACGGTTACACCTCCCTTTCATTCCTCTATCCGCCCTCCGGTCCTTAACCGCCCGCCGCAACCTCTCCCTGTAATCCGAAGGAAAATTTGACCAAAACCTTCTGGAGGTGGTAATATTTATTTGTTACAATCGAAAGGGAGATGATATATGGAACTTTACACGGCAATAGTTCACAAAGAAGATAATTTGTATGTGGCTGAATGCTCTGAAGTAGGAACAGTTAGCCAGGGCCATACTATTGAGGAATCAATCGCCAATCTTAAAGAAGCCACGGAACTCTACTTGGAAGAATTCTTGGAAAATCTATAACCGTTAAGAGCCGCCCGCCGCAACCTCTCCCTATAATCTTTAAACTATTATCGGTTCAATGTAAGGGGAGGAACGGTGAGGACGTCATTGCGAGCGGAAGTATCGCGCGGCAATCCGACGCAATTTGTCGTTGCGAGAAACGTTTTGTATGACGTGGCAATCTCATCCTTAAATGTAGTGCGACCCTAAAAGGACCAGCGCACGACGAAAGAGACAGGCGGGCTTTGCCCGCCGTATCTTTAGCGAATGCGGGACGCCTGTCCTACCCCCCCTCCCCACGCTTTAGCCTTTAATTGTAAATTTTCCGGTTTTGGAGTAAAATATCAAAGATATCGCGATGAAGACCGAAATTCTGGAAATTGACCCCTCCAAGATCGATAAGCTTAAAATCAAAAAAGCAGCCCGGGTAATTAAAAATGGCGGTCTGGTTGCTTTTCCGACCGAAACTGTTTACGGCTTGGGCGCTGATGCCTTGAATCCTTCGGCCGGCGTCAAGATATTTGAGGCGAAAAACAGGCCGTTAGACGACCCCTTGATTGTGCATATCGCCGAAAAAAACGACCTGTTTAAAATAGCCAAAGAAATTCACAAAATAGCACTGGATTTAACGGCTGAATTCTGGCCGGGCCCGTTGACTTTGGTACTCAAGAAATCCGAAATAATTCCAGATATTATTACGGGAGGTTTAAATACCGTCGCGGTCCGCATGCCCTCTAATCCCGTTGCCTTAAGTCTCATCAAAGAAGCGCGGACTCCTCTGGCGGCGCCGAGCGCAAATCTCTTTGGCCGGCCCTCACCTACAACCGCACAGCATGTTTTAGCAGATTTGACCGGGAAGATAGACCTGATTATTGATGGAGGCCGGACAAATATCGGTGTTGAGTCAACCATCGTAGACCTTACCCGACAACCCTTTTGTGTCTTGCGTCCCGGCGGAGTGAGCCTGGAGAAGCTCCGGGCGATAATTCCCCAGGTTGAGTTATTCCAGCCGAAAGATGTTTTAGCGCCGGGAATGTATCCCCGGCACTATGCTCCACGGGCCCGGGTAATTTTAGTGCAAACTAACGGGAAAGCCCGGGTTGGTAAAGTAAGAAAATTAGCGGCTGAATTGGAATCGCAGGGGTATTCATTCGGGATATTAACAACTGAGGAAAATAGAAGTAAGTACGGCGATTACAATGTGGAATCCTTAGGCCCCGGGGCTGATTTGGCTGCTTGTGCCGCCAATCTTTTTTCGGTTCTGAGAGATTTTGACCGGCAAGACGTGGATGTAATCATTGCCGAAGGCGTTAAAGAAGAAGGTTTGGGTCTGGCGATTATGGACCGGTTAAGAAAGGCGGCCGGGATGGTTAAAGAAGAGTAATGACAGGCGGGATTTATCCGCCGAAGCCCGTTATTGGCGTAGGCGGACGCCTGTCCTACCGTTGGAAGGGAAAACAATCTCTATGAAACCAATCTTAAACGAACCGGCGCCAATCTGGCATACCTTATCCATTGAAGCGGTATGCTCACGCCTAAAATCCACTCCGCTCGGATTGTCCGGAACGGAAGCGGCCCGACGACTGACGGAACACGGCCCGAACGAACTGCGCGGCGGCCCCCGTATTTCACCCTGGTCAATTCTTCTGGGACAGTTTAAAAACCTGCTCATCATCATTCTGCTGGTTGCGATCGCGCTCTCGGCCTTCCTCGGACACGGAATTGAGGCCATTGTCATCGGCATCATCGTGCTGTTTGCCGCGCTGTTGGGTTTTGTGCAGGAATACCGCGCCGAACGGGCCGTGGAGGCATTACGCCAAATGGCCGCGCTAACCGCGGCCGTTATTCGCGACGGCGACGAGCTGGAATTTCCGGCGCGCGACCTCGTGCCGGGCGACGTTATCCTCTTGCGGGCGGGCGATAAGATTCCCGCCGACATCAGATTGATTGAAGCCGTCAATTTACAAGTAGAAGAGGCCGCGCTCACCGGAGAGTCTGTTCCGGTTGAAAAACACGCCCTTCTGCTCAATAACCGGGAATTACCGCTGGGCGACCGCCGGAACATGGCTTATGCCGGTACGATTGCAACCTACGGTCGGGGCCGCGCCATAGTTGTTGCCACCGGCATGAATACCGAATTCGGGAAAATTGCCCAAATGCTGCAAACGGTTGAAACCGGTAAGACCCCGTTGCAGAAAAACCTGGATCTGGTTGGGAGAAGACTGGCGCAATTCAGCTTCCCCGTCGTGGCCTTCATTGTCGCCGTCGGTCTATTTCGCGGGCAACCCTTCATTGAGATGTTGCTTTTCGGTATCGCGCTCGCGGTTGCCATTGTTCCCGAAGCTCTGCCCGCCGTTGTCACCATTTCGCTTGCCATCGGCATGCAGCGGATGGTTAAGCGTCATGCACTTATACGCCGTCTCCCGGCGGTCGAAACGCTTGGCAGCACCTCGGTTATCTGCTCCGACAAAACCGGCACGCTTACCAAAGACGAGATGACGGCCCGTAAAATCTTTGTCGCCGGGAAGATGTGGGAAATATCCGGGACAGGTTACGAACCAACCGGTCAGTTCTCAGACGCTGGTTGTACCCTTGAACCTTCCGCCCCGATAAGGCAGATGTTGCGCGCCGCCGCGCTCGCCTCTGATACGCATATCGTCCGTAACGTATCCGACGGTCTTTGGCGCGTAAAAGGCGACCCAACAGAGGGCGCGTTGGTGGTGGCCGCGGCTAAAGCCGGATTGGATAAAACCGACCTGGACGCGCAGTTTCCCCGCGTCAGTGAAATCCCGTTCACCTCCGAGACTAAACGCATGACCACGCTGCACAATGGTCCGGGAGGTATCTCCGCCTGTTCTAAAGGCGCGCCGGAAATCATCCTTGACTCGTGCGCCCGGCAATTGACGGCAAACGGTGAGACGACACTTGAGGCCGATGGTCGGAAGATAATTTTGGAAACAGCCCGCCAGATGGCGAGCGAGGCGCTGCGGGTGCTGGCCGTTGCATCCAAATCAATCGCGACACTGGAAAACGCGGAAATAGAAATGACTTTCCTCGGATTGGTGGGTATGATTGACCCGCCCCGGGCCGAGGCCAAAGCCGCGATTCAGACGTGCGAACAGGCCGGTATCAGGCCCGTGATGATTACCGGCGACCACCCGCTTACCGCACAAGCGGTGGCCCGCGAACTGGGTTTGCTTAAAACAGGCCGCATCGTCACCGGAGCGGAATTAGAAACGATGAGCAAGTCCGACTTTGAAGTAGAGGTGGAAAACATAGAGGTCTACGCCCGAGTTTCCCCGGCGCATAAACTGCGGATCGTCACCGCCCTGCAGAAAAAAGGCCACATTGTCGCGATGACGGGCGACGGAGTGAATGACGCCCCGGCGCTCAAGAAGGCCGACATCGGCATCGCTATGGGTATCACCGGCACCGACGTAACCAAAGAGGCCGCCGCGATGACGCTCACGGACGATAATTTTGCCTCCATCGTGGCCGCGATAGAAGAGGGCCGCGGCATCTACGGCAATATCAAAAAATATTTGACGTACCTGTTGTCGTCCAATATCGGCGAAATCGGTTTGATCGCAGGAGCCACGCTGCTTGGCCTGCCTTTACCCTTAAGCGCGGTGCAAATTCTGTACGTCAATCTCGCCACGCAGGGCTTGCCCGCTTTAGCTTTAGCGGTGGACCCGCCGGAACCCGGCCTGATGCGCCGCAAACCGCGCAACCCCCGTTCCGGCATCTTCACCCGACCCGTCGTTACCCTTATGACAGTAGCTGGAGTATGGTCGGCAATGGTAAACCTGGGTCTCTTTGTCTGGGCGTTGGATTCCGGTCGTAGTCTTAAAGAAGCGATGACGATAACCCTTGTCTCGTTGGTCTTAATCGGATTCTTTAAAGCTTACAACTTCCGGTCTGACCGCCATTCGGCGCTGAATCAACCTTTTGCCAACAAATGGCTGAATATGGCTATCGTCTGGGAGTTGGCGCTGCTGACCTTAGTTGTCTATGCGCCTTTTCTGCATGGTCCGCTGGGCACCTATAGCCTGCCGCTGGTAGATTGGGCTATTGTCGTCGGCTTATCTTTTACGGTCGTCCCGGTGTTGGAAATAACTAAATGGATGGCGCGGAAGGGTTGGTTTGGGGAGACGGATTAACTTGATTGCCTAATTAGCAGAGCTAACGCTCTGCGGCTACTTGTCGGGTATGCATTCACGAAACACGTTTTTTGTGGTAAAATATAAAAAATGGAAAAAGGGGTGGTCTATCCGGGTAGTTTTGACCCGGTTACCCTGGGTCATCTGGACTTAATCAAACAAGCGCTGACCATTTTTGACCGGGTAATTGTGGCCGTAGCGGACAATTCGGGAAAAAAGCCGGCCTTCAGCCGTAAAGAAAGAATTCGGATACTGAAAGAATTAACCGAAGGGATGCCCGGGGTGGAAGTGGACTATTTTTCAGGCCTTCTGGTTAATTACCTCCGGAAGAAAAAGGTCAACATTATCCTGCGGGGCCTGCGCGCAGTTTCAGATTTTGATTACGAATTTCAGATGGTCCTGACCAACCGGCGCCTGGCGCCGGAAGTGGAAACGATCTTTTTAATGCCCCAGGAAGATTATTTCTTCCTGAGTTCCAGCCTGGTTAAAGAACTGGCCGAGCTGGGCGCAGACCTCTCTACTTTCGTCCCGGCAAATGTGGAAAAGGAACTAAAAGCAAAATTGGGTAGGAAATGATAGGCGACCCTGAAAGGGTCGCACTACGAAAAACATTACGAAAAGATACGTAGGAATATCAAAAAATAGGAGGAAAAATGCCAAATCCTTTCCGGAGACATTCACATTCCCGGAGCGCCAAAAGACGGTCTGCAAACCGGCTTAAACTGCCCGGTCTCGCCAAATGCAGCAACTGTCAGTCAGTCATCCTTTCCCACCGGGTCTGTCCGGATTGCGGTTATTATGACGGCCGTCCGGTGGTGGTAATCAAAACCAAAGGGAAAGAAAAATGATCCGCATCGCGGTTGACTTGTCCGGCAGTGAAAAAGGCCCGGCTGAAGTTCTAAACGGAGCAATACTCGCCCGGCAAGAAGGGAACCTGGAAATAATCCTGGTCGGACAGAGTTCCGCGGTGGCCGGAAAAGACCTGGCGGGGTGTTCATTCCTGGAGGCGCCGCTGGCCATTCCGATGTCGGAAAAGGTAAGCCGGGAATTACTGCGCAACCAGGACAGCTCTCTCTTTAAGATCGTGCGCCTGGTGCAAGAAGGCAAGGCGGACGCAGCGGTAAGCGGCGGAAACACCGCCTGCTTCGTGGCGCTGGCCACGACGCTTCTGGGAACCATCCCTAACGTAGAACGGTCCGGCATCGCTATCTTTCTGCCTAAAATGAGCGGAACTACCATCCTGATTGACGCCGGAGCCAACACAGCCACCGTTTCCAAACACCTGATTTCTTATGCGGTAATGGGCAATTTCCTCCACCAGGCCATCTTTAATTCGGAAAAACCCGGGATCGGCCTGCTTAACGTGGGCGAAGAGGAGACCAAGGGCAGCGACCTTTACCGCGAAACCCACCTTCTTTTAAAGGAGGACCGGCGTCTTAATTTTATCGGAAACATTGAAGGTCACGATATCTTTGACCCGAAGGTTGACGTGGTTGTAGCCGACGGCTTTACCGGAAACTGCATTCTGAAAACAATTGAAGGCGTGGTAGAGGATTTTGCCTCGTTTCTTAAAAGAGAGATTGTCAAAAAAGGGCTGGAAGATGAACCCGCGGTTGCCGAAATACTGGGTAAATTTCTCCAGCGGGGCGATTTTGCCGAATACAGCGGCGGCTTCCTGATGGGTGTCTCCGGACTCTGCGTCATCATCCACGGACGGTCCGGCGCGGAGGCCCACCGAAAAGCGATTCTGCGCGCCAGGGATGCGGCCGCCGGCAACCTGATGTCCCGCCTTTGCCCGCCGTAGCCCGCCAAAAGAAGCGACCCTGAAAGGGTCGCACTACGAAATGGCACAAGATTAAAGCTTTGCCCTACGTTAAATGGAAGACCTGAAAATACATTATTTCCCGGACAAGGTCCTGAGACAAAAGACCGAGAAGATAACCAGGATAGACAACACCGTCAGGGAACTTGCCGAAAAGATGGTCCGCGTAATGAAGGAGGCGTCCGGAATAGGCCTGGCTTCTAACCAGGTAGGGAAACTCCTCCGGCTGGTGGTTATCGGCAACCTCCCGGACACCCTGGACGAACCCTTAATCCTGATCAATCCGGAAATTAATGATTTCGAGGGCTGGACCACCCAGGACGAAGGTTGTCTTTCCTTTCCCGGGGTTTCTGCGGCGGTGCGGCGCCGGGTCAAAATCTACGCCACTTTTTGGAACCTAAAAGAAGAAGAGATGAAGATTGAGGCCCAGGGAATTTTTGCTCGCGCCATCCAGCACGAATTGGACCACCTGAACGGTATCCTCTTCCCGGACCACCTTTCCTTTCTCTCCCGGCAGTTACTCCTGCGAAAATACAGAAAGGAAAAAGCGCCTTCTTTTTGACCAGATGAATACAATTATAGTAAAATAATGTTTTTCCGCTTGTCATCCTGAAGAGAGAGGGAAGAATGGCTGAAACAATCAATTGTCACACCCGGACCGAAAAAGGAACCAGCGCGGCCCAGAAACTGCGCCGGCAAGGTCTGATACCAGGAATCGTATACGGACATAAAACAAAACCGATTTCAATTACCGTTTCGGAAACGGAGTTCCTGAAAATCTGGCGGAGAATCACCGGCAAACAGGTACTGCTTGACCTGATTGTTCACAAGAACGATAAAAAAACCAAGATGCACGGGTTTCTTAAAGATTATCAGCATGACCTGGTGGACCGAAAGTTCTTGCACCTTGATTTCCATAAGGTCAGCGCTTCGGAAAAAATTCGCATGGCCATTCCAATTGAACTGGTGGGAGAAGCGCCCGGCGAAAAACAGGGTGGCATCGTTGACCAAATTTTGAGAGAAATTGAGGTTGAAGGATTAGCGGGAAAACTTCCGGAAAAAATTACCGTTGATGTCAGCGCGCTGAAAATCGGCGATTCCATCTTTGTCTCGGCCTTAAAACTAACGGATGAGATTGAAATTTTAAAACACGGCGAGGAACCGATTGTTTCGATATTGGCTCCCAAAAAGGTGGAGGAAGAAGTCGTGGCGCCGGTGGCGCTGGAAGAAGCGGCCGTAACGGAACCGGAAGTCATCAGTGAAAAAGCGTCCGAAGAAAGACGAAAAAAGAAGGAAGAGGGTAAACCTAAAGAAGAAGAAAAACCCAAGGAAGAAGAAAAACCCAAAAAAGAAAAGAAGTGATCATAAAGCACAGACTTTAGTAGGACAGGCGGGGACGCCTGTCCATGATGGATACGTTCACTCTTGGCACAGAATCGTGGCGTAAATGATTTTCTGGTGGTGGGACTGGGCAACCCCGGCGCCGGTTATCAGAAAAACAGGCATAATTTAGGGTTTCGCGTTGTGGACGAATTGGCCCGCCGGGACGAAAGCCCTTCTTTATCCGGTGCGGCATCTTTCCGAAGAACCGGCCAGGCATTTGTGGCGAAGGTGAAAATTGCAAACCACAACCTGATTCTCGTCAAACCGCGCACTTACGTAAACCGCAGCGGCGAAGCGGTCTTAAGCCTCCTGACACGCAACCGAATCCCCAAAGAAAATATCCTGCTGGTCTGCGATGACCTGTCGTTACCCCTGGGAACCTCACGGCTGCGTTTTAAGGGCAGTTCCGGCGGACACAACGGTCTGCAATCGGTCGTTGAGGCAATCGGAATAGAATTTGCCCGTCTCCGGCTTGGCATCGGAACGCCGGGGTCTTCGGCGGAATGGGCTGATTATGTTTTGAAAGATTTTACACCGGCCGAGGAAGAGAAACTTCCGGAAATAATAGATAAGGCGGTAGAAGAGATTATAAAAGTTTGGATTCCCGCCAACTATCCCTGCTTACTATCCGCAGGGACAGGCCCGCGGGAATGACAGCGTTTTTTATCGGTAGGAAGCGCCCCAGTTGCTCTCTTCGGAAAGATAGACATTGTAATCCTCGGAAGCGATATTCAACACCGGACCAAACCCCTTGTTTTTGTGCCAGAGACAGCGCACCACTGGCGTGTGACCCTTGTATTGGGATGAAGTAAGCATGTATTGAGAATACTCCCGCCAGGAAATATTACCATCACCGTCGGTGTCTGAAGGGCCGGGAGCCGGAGCAACACTCACTTCGCCACTATTGGCTTCATCCGGATTAAACATATAAAGGTAGGAACAATTACGGGGATTCGCTGTGGTGGGACCGCTTCCAACATCATCGCTACGATTTGCCTTACTCTTACCATAAATATCGCACCCGGTCCAGGTCGACTCAGAAGCCCCCCAGGCAGCGTATCCGTGCCCCGATACTCCATTGTTCTGGTCGGTCAGACAACGCAAAATTTTCGGGTTGGTGCCCAGGTAAGTCGGTTGAAGATTAGACAACCAGTAAGGAAACTGATAAGCATAGTCCTGGCGATACATCTCAATCGCATAGGAAAACTGCTTCAGGTTATTGATACAGTTTGCCTGACGACCTTTTTCCCGCGCAGTGGAAAGAGCCGGCAGTAATTGGCTGGCTAAAATATTGATGATGGCAATCACCACCAGAAGTTCAATTAAAGTAAATCCGCCGCGGTTTTTACCGTTCATTTCCCGCCTCTTTTCGGGATTTAATTTCTTTAACCGCGACTGCGGCGGCAGTCCGCACCGTAAAGTCCGTTTCACTGTCGGCCAGATTATTCAACCGGTCCAAAACATCCGGTCCAGCTCCCCGGCTTAAAATAGAAAGGGCTTCAACCCGCAGAGAACTGTCTTCCGTAGCATTCTCCGCCAAACGTAAAATAACAGCATTTTTTTCCGAGCCGGGAATCTGTGAAAAAAGAGCCAGGGCGGCACGTCTCACTGTAGTCAGGGGGTCAGAAAGGCCTTTCTCCAGGTAGGGATACGCTTTCTCCTTTTCCTTGCGGCTAATTGTTTCCAAGCCAATTACCCGGATGTTTTCGTCCGGCGAATTCAAAAGATTGAGGAATTTTACCCGGTCTAAAAGCAGAATGGAATAAGCAGCGGCCCGGCGTACTCTTTCATCCGGGTCTGAGGCGAGAACTTTTTCAAGGTCAGGTACCGCGCCTTTTGCGTTAATTCGTCCTAAACCAAGCACGGCATTGAGGCGGTTTTCCGGAATCTCACCGGCAAGACCCTGCAGGTATTTTTTCGGACTTTCCCCCTCAGGCCTGCGACAGGAACGTACAATTAAAACCAGAAGAAAGATAAAAATTAAAATAACGAGAAAGCCGGCGGCAATTTTTTTCTTTTTAGGAATACTCCAAAAACTGCTTATCGGCATTTACCGCTCCATAGATTTTGGTTCTTTAACCTTTATCTTTACCGGTGGGGCCGGCTGTTTTTTTACGGCTGACCCCTCGCGCTCTCCCCGGGGAACCAAAGGAATCATTTCCCCCGTCGGAATTGACGAAGGTAGAATTACAGACGGCGGGGCCGGCGTTACCGCGGAAACCTTCAAGACAGAGTTAAGAACGTTGGGGTTAGCAACACCTTGTTCCGCCTGGCCAACAACGTAATAGTAATAACCGCCAAGACCAACGATAATCAGGGAAAGAATCAACGCAACCACAAACTTTGGCTTACTCACTTCCAGAACAATCAAAGATAGGATAATTCCCAGCAAGCCCACCGCTACTACAACCAGCGCCGCAAGGTAGCCCATTACGTATTCCATCCTTTACCTCCGTTAGAAATTAAAAAATATTGAAAAACTTACCAGTATCTTTATATTACACTCTTTTCCATTTCCCTGTCAATTTTTTAACGAATCTTGAGGGTCACCAGCGAAAAGAGCGCAAAGATAATGGCCAGAATCCAGAAACGGATGACGATCTTTGATTCCGGCCAGCCGTGCAGTTCAAAATGATGGTGGAGCGGCGTCATGGCAAAGACCCGCTTCCCCCGGGTTTTAAAGGAAGCAACCTGGATAATTACCGAAAGCGCCTCAATCACAAATACTCCGCCGGCAAAGAACAAAGCGAACTCCTGCTTGGTAAGAATGGCTACCACACCCAGACTGCCGCCTAAGCTGAGACTCCCGGTGTCGCCCATGAAAATTTCAGCCGGATAGGCATTAAACCAGAGAAAACCCAGGCTGGCGCCGATAAGACTGGCGCAAAAAACCGAGAGTTCGCCCACACCCCGGATAAAAGCAAGGCCTAAATAATTGGCAAAGCCATAATTGCCCACCACGTAACTGATGAAGGTAAAGGTTATCGCCACCATCAGAACCGACCCGATTGCCAGACCGTCCAACCCGTCTGTGATGTTAACCGCGTTGGAACTAGCCGTCAAAACAAAAATTACCAGCAAGAGGTACCAGATACCCATATTCCAGATAATTTCCTTAAAGAAAGGCGGGTGGATGGTCGTTCCAAATTGAAAGGGACCCAGAAAAAGGACCAGACCGATAACCAGACCCAGGCTGACCTGGCTGACGAGCTTCACCAGGGGTCTGATTCCTTCGGCCTGTTTCCGAATGTATTTGGTGTAATCATCGTAAAAACCGGTTACGGCGAGCCAGACCAGGGAAAGGAGCGCCAGGAGGAGGTACTTATTGGAAAGGTCCGCCCACAAAATTATGGAAATGATAACGGCGCCGACTATTAAAATGCCGCCCATCGTCGGGGTGCCGTATTTTGAAGCATGGAAATCCAACAGGTCAGGGTGCTTCAGGCGCTGCATGGCCTTAATAAAGCGCGGACCGAAATAAAGGACCAGGAAGAGACTGGTAAAAGCAGCCAGCACCATTCTCACCGTCAGGTAACGGAAGACGTTAAATCCGGACCAGTAATCCCTCAGGAGGTAAAGTAGTTGGTATAACATTATTTTACGACTACGACGACCCAATCCAGCGTCAAGCCGGTCTTCTTGTCTTTAACCGTCAGAATCTGCTTTCCCGGCGTGCCGAATATAATCAAAAACTCCTCAGGGGACCGAAAATTATGGTCGGAAGACGTAAACTCAAGTTCACCGGTGTATTCCGGAATTTCATTCCCGTGCCGGTCGCTGAAAATAACCTTAAACTTGTATTCCCGGCCCATAGCCACCACCCTGGGAATGCCATCCAGCCTGATATAAGCCGGAGCAGCCGGTTTCACCTCAAACGGGTTGGACTTTCCGAAGTGGTTGTTTCCGTCTTCCACCACCAGGAAGGTCTCCTTAGCCGCCTTAGTAACCAGAACCTCCTCCACCCTGACTCCGGAGATATAACTTTCCCGGGAAATTATCAAGGTGCCGGTAGTGTCGCTCAGGTAAGGACCTTTGACCGTGTTTCCCCAGCGGTCTTCGGAACGAATAATAACGTTAAACGGTTCCCCGGCAGTCTTCGGTGAGTTAATCCTGTCAATTGTGAAATGGTCAACAGCGCCCGGTTCCACCAAAAAGGCCTTTTCCCCGGTAATCCCGCCATCTGAATTACTGCGGAGGGTTGCTTTTATCTTTTGGTTTCCCCCCTTAAAAACAACGAGTCTGAATTTCCCAATCTGACCCGGATCTTGACTTTCAGTTAATAGTATTGGCTGCATCTTTTGTATCTGAGCGGCGGGGTCAGAAGATTCCAGGCTCAGTTTTCCCTCATAAAATCGGCAGATATTTCCAAATCTGTCCTGAACCAGAACCTCCAGCTCAAAACCTTCCCCGGCTTTTAAATTATTTTTCGGCAACAAGATTTCAATCTTTTCCGGCGGCCCGGGGGCCACATCAACCTGCGCGGAAGAAAAATTACCCTCTTCGTCCACCACCAGGATAGTGTCCGCTCCCACGCTCCGAAAAAGGGACAAGTCACCTTCCCAGATACCACCGGAAAGCACAACCGTTTCCGGTTGAATACTGTCATTTACACTCGCGATGCTCACCGTTTTATCAACCGGCGGCGGTTGTTTTGGAGAAGACGCTGCCGCCGGAAAATTTATCCTGGGACCAACGCTGACCGTGCCGTCTGCGTGCAGAATCTGATACCCCCTGGTATGCGGCGCCGGCGCATCGGGACTGATGGAAGTTACCTCGGTCATCAACCAGGTAGAACCCGGAATTCCATCCAAACTTTTCCCGCTTACGGTATCGTTCCAGAGATAGTTTGTGCCGCGTTTGTTAAGTTCGGAAGGAATTGCCGGGCAGAAGAAGACCGCTTTATTGCCGCCAAGATTGTCCGCGAGTAAATTATTGATTTCTTTTCGGTCATCCGGAGAACTCGGGAAAAAAACAGCGTTGGGCAGGAAACCGTTGTTCATCTGAAAATCAATCAGCGCCAGATAAATCTGTTTCAGATTATTTTGACAGGCGGCTTCATCCGCCTTGCGCACAACCTGGTAGGCGGTAAAAGAAACCGAAGAAACGAAAGCGGCAACCACCGCTACTTCCAGAAGCGCGAACCCAGATTTCCACCACATTATTTTCATACTGTAGTTATTTTATCATAAACTGCTCCACGATTTCCTCCATCTTGAGGAAACGGGAACCCTTTAAAAAAATGAAGTCGCCGGGTTGAACTTTTTTCCGCAAAAAGGAACCGGCGGCTTGATTGTC
>Ga0180009_10002728_pt1 | contig 20627 bp, 22 predicted proteins | sample OS_PC_MetaG_FD_123537 | JGI IMG/M metagenome (GOLD analysis project Ga0180009, IMG submission 123537) | Groundwater microbial communities from the Aspo Hard Rock Laboratory (HRL) deep subsurface site, Sweden - OS_PC_MetaG | ecosystem: Environmental > Aquatic > Deep subsurface > Groundwater...
GCATTGGCACTGCTTTAAACCCCCTCACCTTTATCCTCTCCCCCTGATTAGGGGGAGAGGGGAGGGTGAGGGGGCGTAATAAATTAATCAATGTTCCATTACTTTTGCGAAGCTCAATAATATCCTGAAAATCTGTGTTCATCCGTGTCCCATAAGGAAATTCCAAAGGTCTAATCCTTGGGCTGGAGATCGACAATTTTCAATTCCAAGGTGCGCTTCCCCTGAAAAAAACCGATTGAGGGGGTAAAAGCCATTTTCATGCGTTCGCCGGATAAGGGATGCCACGAGGCCATATTAAAACCGATCGCCTTCCGGGTTACTCTACCTTCCTTGATGCGCAGGCGTAAATGACCTTTTCCGACCAACCTGGAGTCCAGCACATTTAGATTTTCCAGCGCCAAAACTGGCTCCGGGTTCCCCGTCCCAAAAGGAGAAAGGGATTCGAGCTCGGAAAGGAAAGATTCATTCATCTGATCGAGTCGAGCGATCGCATCAATGGCCAGACGAGGAATGAAGTCCTCTTCCTGGAGACTGGCGCTTACGACTTCTTCGAAGGCCTGGATAAAATTGGGAATGCACTCGGCGCGAATGACCAGACCAGCAGCCTGTTCGTGGCCGCCAAAAGTTTCCATCGAAGCCCGGCAAGCTTTCAGCCCCTCATAGAGGGAAAAGGGATCAATAGAGCGACCGGATCCTTTCCCCAGATTTTCCTTTAAGGCGATGAGAATGGTGGGGCGATAGTATTCCGCGGTGAGGCGTGAAGCTACGATGCCAATAACGCCGGGGTGCCAGTCCGCAGATGCCAAGACGAAAGATTTTTTCCCTCGAGCCATGGCCGGGGAGTCAATCATCTTTTTAGCTTCGGCGAGAATTTTTTCTTCGATTCTCTGGCGGTGAGAATTTAGCTGATCCAAATGGGCAACGATCTTTCGAGCTTCCTCCTCATTCTCCGATAAGAGAAGGCGGAGGGCTTCGCCAGCCTCTTCCATGCGCCCAGCAGCGTTGATCCGCGGAGCAAAACGAAAATTGATTCCGGTGGTATCCACTGGCGTTCCGCCCATCCCGGATACTTCTTTTAAAGCCAAGATACCGGGGCGAGTGGAATGGGTGAGTTGTCCCAAGCCATGTTTAACCAGGAGGCGATTGACCTCCAAGAGGGGAACCACATCGGCAACCGTTCCCAGGGCGACCAAATCCAGATATTCCTTTAGATTGGGAACGCCAGTGTCGTTCCAAAAACCTTTCTCCCTCAAAATGCTGCGTAAGCCGATTACCAGGTTGAAAGCTACGCCCACTCCGGCGAGTTCTTTAAAGGGATAGGGACAATTTTTTTGCTTCGGATTTAAAATGGCCAAAGCCGGAGGAAGGTTGTCCGGAACCTCATGGTGGTCGGTTACGATAACCTCCAGCCCATTGGCCATTGCCCAGCGGATTTCATCGGCATTGCTGATCCCGCAATCTGCGGTAATCATCAACTTGGTGCCGCGGGCGTGGATCTTTTTTAAGGCCTCCAGGTTTAACCCGTAACCTTCCTTCATGCGGTGGGGAAGGTAAAAATCCACCATGCTCCCGGCTTTTTCCAAGAAAAGGAACAAGAGGGCAGTCGCAGTTGTGCCATCCACATCGTAATCCCCGAAAAGCGTGATTTTTTCTTTTTGCAGGATAGCCTTGGCAATACGCCAGACGGCTTTATCCATATCCTTCATGATGAAGGGATCCGGGAGATCTGAAAGGGCAGGAGAGATAAAGCGCCTTGCCTGTTCGGCATTGACAATTCCTCGATTATAAAGAACCTGAGCCGTGAGAGAAGAAATGCCTAACTCTTTCAAAAGTGAATTATCGAAGCCATTAAAAGGACTGACTTCCCAACGTTTGTTAACTTGGTTCGGCAAATTATTTTTTCCTCAATATCTTTTATTTTCCGATTTCCCGTAATCCAGGAAACAGGCGATAGTCAAAAATTGACTAAAACCAAAATAACGGAGTGGGCCTTCTTCTGTCAATCAATTTCGCAATCTTGCCCACCCCCAGTTTTGAAGCTTGGCCTTTTCTCCCCGTTGGTGTGCCGGTTCGGGCAGGAGGGGCCCCCCTCACCCCCGCCCTATCCCTCGTTTGCGGGGGAGAGGGGAAGGGTGAGGGGGCATCCAGAATTTAATGCGGATATTTACGATTGTCATTTTTCTTAAAAAATGTTATGAAATAATAAATTCCTATTTTGAGCCCAATCAGGCGACAAAGATTCCTCCATACGGAAAATGGGCGACAAGAGGGGGCGTATTAATGAAAAATTTTTTCGCTGCTGTATTAGTTATAATTTCTTTTTTGTTCCTTATGGGCATGGGGGGATTGGGCGGCAATCCTCCTATTGATAAGATCCCTGAGCCGAAAAAGAATTTTTCCGTGGTAGTTATTGACCGCCAGGGGGTCAAGACTTCCCTCTCGCAATTCAGCCACGCTGGCAAGGTTGTTATTACGGGAAAACGAGGTAGCGCTGACGTAGCCGTTCCTTTCGAAATCGTTTCCCAGGTTCAATTCCAGGGCCAGGAAGGAAATAAAATCCTGCTTGAAATTTCCCTGCGTGAGCCGAAAAAGGTTGAAATAAGGGTGGACAAACTCTCGAAGTTTTATGGCCAAGCAGTGTTCGGAACCTTCCAGATCGAGGCCAAAGACCTGCAATCTATAAATTTCCACCCGTAGGACTTATTCAGGCTATTCCCGCAAAAAAGTTTTTTTGGATAAAAAGGAAGGAGTAGGGGTCTATTTTTTATTTTTTCGGAAAGGGAAGGAGGGCAAATAGTTAATGCCCGGTAAAAAAGTATCCCGCAAGAAATTATTGAAAGAACCGGATGAATTTTTTTCAACTACCGGAAAAATTATTCAATACATCCGGAGCCATCGTCGACATATTACCTTATATGGAATCATTGTCGTTGCTGTAGTGGTCGCCGGTTTGGGAGGTTATTCTTACCTTCTTTGGCAGGAAGGGAAGGCCCAAGCCATCCAGCAGCAAGCCCTCCAGCAATACCAAGAAGCATTCTTTAAAGGCTCAAACGCCGACGGTGAGAAAGACAACTACCAAAAAGCAATGAAAAAATTCCGTGAAGCCCTTGCAGTCTATAGCCGGGGCAACGTTTCCCAGGTATCCCAGATTTACATTGGCCATTGCCATTTTGCCTTAAAAGAATACGATCAAGCTGTAGCGGCATATTCCCGATGTCTGGAAGGTCCCTTCCGGGCCATGGCCTTTGATGGGCTGGCGCATTGTTATGAATCCAAGGGGAATTTTGCCAAAGCTGTGGAGAATTATCAAAAAAACATGGAAGAAGATCGCAGCCCCTTCCAGGGGGAAGGTCTGCTTGGCGCTGCTCGCTGTTACGAAGCATTAAATCAAAAACAGAAAGCTTTGGAGATTTACCAGAAGGCCTTGGCCAGGAACCCGAACTCCCGGATGGCGGAATTTATCCAACGAAAAGTCAGTGAACTCAAGGGGTAAAGGAATGACCGAAAAACGTGTTGTATTATCCGGAAATGAAGCCATTGCCCGCGGGGCGTACGAGAGTGGCGTGCAAGTAGCTGCCGCATATCCAGGCACCCCCAGCACCGAGATCTTGGAAACCTTGAACACCCATAAAGGGATGCATGTTGAATGGTCTCCGAATGAAAAAGTGGCTTTGGAAACAGGGATGGGGGCAGCCTTTGGGGGAGTTCGGGCCTTAGTCGTTATGAAGCATGTGGGGGTCAATGTGGCGGCCGATCCTCTATTCACTCTATCCTATACGGGGTTGCGCGGAGGGCTGGTTTTGGTCACGGCTGACGACCCGGAAATGCACAGCTCTCAGAATGAGCAGGACAACCGCAACTATGCCAAATTTGCCAAGGTTCCCATGCTGGAACCCAGCGATAGCCAGGAGGCCAAGGATTTTACGGCAATGGCTTTTCAATTGAGCGAAAAATTCGATACCCCTGTAATGTTGCGCACTACCACCCGGGTGTCTCATTCCAAGTCCATTGTCCTTACCAAAGAACCTTCACCACCGATAGCCCCGCCCAAGCTTATCAAAGACCCGATGAAATTTGTTATGCTCCCGGCCAACGCCCGCAAGCGTCACCCGGTAGTTGAAAAACGCCTGGAAGACCTGCATCGCTTTGCCGAAACTTTTGACGGAAATCGGATCGAATGGGGGAACAACAAAATCGGGATCATTACCAGCGGCATCTCTTACCAATACGCCAAAGAAGTCATGCCGGAAGCTTCTTTTTTGAAGCTGGGCATGGTGTTTCCGCTCCCGGAAAAACTTATCAGATCCTTCGCCTCCCGGGTGGAAAAACTCTTCGTCGTAGAAGAACTGGACCCGTTTATCGAGGAACAGGTAAAGGCGATGGGAATTGAAGCCACCGGCAAGACTGCCTTCCCGCTTTGCGGAGAGCTTACCCCTGCCTTAGTGGCTAAAGGGTTAAAGGGTTTTGCTCCACCCCCGTTGGAAGAGATTTCCAAAACTCTACCCCCCCGCCCGCCCATCATGTGTCCCGGATGTCCCCACCGGGGGATATTCTCTATCCTGAGCAAATTGAAGTTGTTTGTCACCGGGGACATAGGGTGCTATACCCTGGGCTTTCTTCCGCCCCTCAGCGCCATCGATACCTGCGTCTGTATGGGCGCTTCCATCGGACACGCCATGGGCCTGGACAAAGCTCTGGGGGAAGATGCCTTAGGGAAGGTCGTCGCAGTCATTGGAGATTCCACGTTTCTTCATTCGGGAATTACCGGGCTTCTGAACGTTGTTTACAACAAAGGGGCGGTGACGCTCATCATTCTGGATAACCGCACCACCGCCATGACTGGAAGGCAGGATCATCCGGGAACAGGGTTTACCCTGCAAGGGGAAGAAGCTTTTCAGGTGGACTTGGTTAAGCTGGTTAAAGCCCTGGGGGTGAAACACGTGAAAGTCGTCAACCCTTACCAATTGGCCGTCACTGAGCGCGTAATCAAACGAGAGATTCAGCGCCCGGAGCCTTCGGTAATTATTGCGCGGGCCCCTTGCGTCCTTTCCCGGAGGGAGAGAGCGGTCACGGGGAAAGCCTTTTTCGTCAGCCCCGAATCATGCACCGGGTGCCGCGTCTGTTTACGCCTGGGGTGTCCGGCCATCGAGTGGGTCAAAGAAGAAGGAATGAATGCCGGGGGGAAGAAAAGAAAAGGTAGGGCTTTTATCGACCGCTTCTTGTGTAATGGCTGCACGCTCTGCGAACAGATCTGCAAATGGGGAGCGATAAAGGAAAAAAATGGAGAATAAAGTTATCAATATTTTGATGGTCGGGGTAGGAGGGCAGGGTATTATCCTTGCTTCCGAGATTTTGGCGGATGTTTTTATGGATGCGGGTTTTGACGTGAAGAAGAGTGAAGTTCACGGTATGGCCCAGAGAGGGGGAAGCGTTTCCACCCATGTTCGCTTCGGTCCGAAGGTTTTTTCTCCCCTGATTAAGGAAGGGGAAGTAGATATTTTTATGGCCTTTGAGGAGCTGGAGGCGCTCCGTTATATACATTGTTTAGGGCCTCAACCAACCATCCTATTGAACGAGCAGCGCCTCAATCCTCCTTCGGTTTCTCTGGGGGCGGAAGATTACCCGGAGAAAGTCGCCGTCATCCTCTCGCAACGGGCGGCCAAGATCAAGAGCATCCCGGCCAGGGACCTGGCTTTAAAGGCAGGGGATGTGCGGGCCGCCAATGTGGTCATGTTGGGTGCTTTGTATAACTTTCTTTCCATCACCGAAAACACCTGGACCGATAACCTCCTGCGCCGTTTCCCCCCCCAAGCCCAAAAAATCAACCTTGAGGCCTTTCAATTGGGCAGGAGTGCCTGAATTGAGGCCCAGCGATAAAAACCTTGTCGAGCCGCTGCGGTTTCAATTATTTCTTTTGTTAATTTGTTTTTTTTCTCCTTCTGCGGCTTTGTCCGCGGAAGGAGAAAAGGTATCGGTCGATGCCAAATTACAGATGGATCTGGCTGACCATTTTTATCAAGAAGGTGACTATTATCGAGCGGTCACCGAATATAAACGTTTTCTTTTTTTCTTTCCCCGCCATGCCAGAACCGAAGAAGCGCAGTGGAAAATTGCCCGATCATATTTCCATGGGAAGAAATGGGATGAAGCGATATCGGCGAGCGACAATTTAATAAAGAAATTTCCTTCCACCGCTTACCAAGCTGAAGCCTTGCTCCTTACGGGTCTTTGTTTTAAAGAGAAGAAAGAATATTCCCAGGCTCGTTTCTTCTTCGGGAAAGCCAAAGAAGAAGCTGCAGACGCACCAACTGCCGATGAAGCCCAGTGGCAGATTGCTGCCACCTACCTGAAAGAAGAAAAATGGAAAGAAGCTTCTTCCGAATACAGAAAAATAAATAAAAGCAGTAAGTTATATTTCAAGAGTGAATATTTTGCTCAAGGATTGGATCGCATCCATGAAATCCCCCAAAAGTCTCCGGCGACAGCAGGGATTTTGGCTGCCATTCTTCCGGGATCAGGACACCTGTACTGTGAACGATACCGGGATGCATCCATCGCTTTCCTTCTCAACGGGGCTTTTATATGGGGGATAGTGGAAGCTTTCGAACGGAAAAATTACGTTATCGGTGGAATCTTGACCTTTTTGGAGTTGGGATGGTATAGTGGGAATATCTATAGCGCAGTAGCCAGTGCCCACAAATACAACAAAAAAAAGAAAGAGGAATACCTTGACCACTTGGGCAAGGGGGGACTTTTTTCCGTGGGAGTTTCTCTCCGAGGGAAAAGCCCCGTGCTTGCATTGACCTATGTTTTTTAAGTTTATCCTCATCCTCCTATTCTTCGGTTTCCTTCTTGTGGGTTTCAATAAAAAGGAGGGGGGGGCTGGAGAAGGCCGGTGGGTAGAACCCTGGAAGGACGAATCTTTTCCTGCGAGTGGAAAGGTACGGAATCCAGAAAAAACACCTTCCCCCGGTGAAATGGTTGTACAAGGACTCATTGGGTTTTTTCAAACCTATATCAGCCCGGTAGACGGAGACCGATGCCCAAGTTATCCCACATGTTCCCACTACGCTTTCCAGGCGGTTCGTAAACATGGGGCTCTTGTGGGAATGGTAATGGGCTTCGGGCGATTGATTCATGAATCTGACGAAATCCAGCGTGCTCCCATGATATGGATCAATAATTCCTACCGGTCCTATGATCCGGTGGAGAATAATGATTTCTGGTGGTATAAAAAATTGGGCAATAGGTGATAGGCAAGAGGCAATGGGCAATTACCAATGACGAATGACCAATGACTAACGCCTGGAGGAGTTTTCAATGATCTGGGATGAAGAATTAGAAACCTTACCGCGGGAAGCATTGGAGGCTTTGCAGCTCAAGCGCCTTGCGGCAACAGCGGAAAGGGTCTATGCCACAGTTCCTTTCTACAAGAAAACATTTGACGAAGCCGGCATCCGGCCGGGAGATATTAAATCCTTAAAAGATCTAAAACGCCTTCCCTTCACCACCAAAATAGACCTGCGGGACAACTATCCTTTCGGCCTTTTTGCCGTGCCGATGGAACAGGTGGTGCGCATCCATGCTTCTTCCGGAACCACTGGAAAACAAACCGTGGTCGGTTACACGCGGCGGGACATTAACACCTGGGCAGAGCTGATGGCCCGCTCGCTGGCGGCCGCCGGGGCGCAAAAAACCGACATTATCCACAACGCTTATGGGTACGGGCTTTTTACGGGGGGATTAGGAGTCCACTACGGCGCCGAAAAATTAGGCGCTTCGGTTATTCCTATCTCTGGAGGCAACAGCAAGCGCCAGATCATTATCATGCAGGATTTTGGGTCCACTGTGCTAACTTGCACCCCCTCGTATGCCCTATTTTTGGCTGAAACCGCCGAAGAAATGGGAGTGGATATAAAAAAGCTGAAATTGAAGGTGGGTATTTTCGGAGCCGAACCCTGGTCCGAGAAAATGCGCGATGAGATTGAACGCCACCTCAGGATTGATGCCATTGATATCTATGGGTTAAGTGAAGTCATCGGCCCCGGGGTGAGCATTGAGTGTATTGAAGCCAAGCGAGGCTTGCACATATTCGAAGACCATTTCATCCCGGAGATTATCAACCCCCGGACCGGAGAAGTTCTCCCTTATGGGGAGAAAGGGGAACTGGTCTTCACCACCATTACCAAGGAAGCCTTCCCTTTAATCCGTTACCGCACCCGGGACATCTCGGTTCTTAACCCCCAGCCTTGCAAATGTGGACGGACGCATGTGCGCATGGAGCGAGTCAGCGGGCGCAGCGATGATATGCTCATCATTCGGGGGGTGAATGTTTTTCCTTCCCAGATCGAGAGCGTGCTGATGAACGTCGATGGGGTGGAGCCGCATTATCTATTGATCGTAGATCGCCAAGGAAACCTGGACACTCTCGAAGTACAAGTGGAAGTCAACGAGAAGGGTTTTTCCGATGAGGTCAAAGACCTCCAGGTGCTGGGACAAAGGATCGAAAAAGATATCAAAGACTTGCTCGGAGTCACAGCAGAGGTAAAACTGGTAGAGCCGAAGACCATTCAACGCAGCGAGGGCAAGGCCCAACGGGTTATTGATAAACGAAAGATATGACCTTTTGGGACGCAGATTCACCCTGTTAGATGTTTACTATCTAACAGGGCAGATTTGCAGGATCTCTACAATTTTTGCTTTAACCCGAAAAAAATATCTGCGAAAATCTGCGTCCTAATTTAAACCTCTTACCTTGGAGGCAAAGATGAAAGTTGAACAGATCTCCGTTTTTCTCGAAAATAAACCCGGCGCCTTAGCCGAGGTAACCCGTACCCTGGGAGAGGCGGGAGTGAATATCCGGGCTCTTTCTTTGGCCGACACCAAAGACTTTGGCATCTTGCGGTTGATTGTCAACGACAACGAAAAAGCCAAGGAAGCATTGGGGCAGAAGGGTTTTACAGTCAGAAAGACGGAAGTGGTGGCCGTGGAAGTTCCCGACCGGCCGGGCGGATTGGCGGATATTATGAAAGTTTTAGCCGAAGCCAGAATCAACGTGGAATACCTGTATGCTTTCGTCCAGCAGAGCGGAGAGAATGCCATTATTATTTTCCGTTTCGATGAAACCGATCGGGCCATTGCAGTACTCTCCGAAAAAAAAGTGCGAATTTTAGAGGGAAAAAAAGTTTATTCGCTTTAAAATCGAGAAAACAAGTAAGAGCAGGGGATACCCAGGGGCTCCCATCAGAAGGAATCGGAAAAATTTCTTCCCTCTGGGAAAAAAATAAGGAGGTGCGGTTATGAAGAAGCGGTTATTCACGAGTGTTCTGGTTTTTAGCCTTAGCTTTTTGCTCCTGGGATTATTGCCAAAAGCTGTTAGGGCAGCCGAGAAGAAGCCTTATATGATCGGCGCAGTCTTTAGCGTAACCGGAGGGGCTTCTTTCTTGGGTGAGCCCGAACGGAACACGGCCAAGATGATCGAGGAATGGGTTAACGCTGCCGGGGGGATCAACGGTCATCCTTTACAGATTATTATCGAAGATACCAAAACCGACGCTAGTCAGGCAGTTTTGGCCGTACGCAAGCTCCTCGAAAAGGATAAAGTAATCGCCATCGTCGGTCCTTCCACGAGCGGCGAGAGTATGGCGGTGGTGCCCATAATGGAAAAGGCGAAAACGCCCCTCGTTTCTTGCGCGGCAGCTTTGTCGATTGTTACGCCGAAGAGTGAACTGGAGCGAATCATAAAAGCCCCAACCTTTGAGATGCCCAAGAAGCAGAATAAGTGGATCTTCAAAACCCCCCAGACGGATACGTCCGCAGTGGAAATGATTTACGAGCATATGAAGAAAAAGGGAATCTCAAGGGTAGCCATTATCACCGTAACAGACGGATTTGGAAATTTCGGACGACAAGAACTAACCAGAGTGGCGCCGGTTTACGGGATAACCCTCATAGCCGATGAACGATACGGGCCGAAAGATTCGGACATGACCGCGCAGTTGACTAAGATAAAAGGAACCGACGCCCAGGCCGTGATTAACTGGTCTGTGGGGCCACCCCAAGTCATTGTCACCAAGAACTGGAAGCAGCTGTCCATGACGATCCCCCTTTACCAGAGCCACGGATTTGGGTCGAAGAGGAATATCGAACTGGCCGGAGGAGCTGCCGAGGGCGTTCTTTGCCCCTTGGGGCGTCTGGTGGTGGCCGAAAAAATTAAACCCGACAACCCGCAGAAACCCATCATTATGAAATATAAAACCGAATATGAGAAACGCTTTAAGGCCGACGTGAGCACTTTCGGGGGGCACGCTTACGATGCGATTATGATGCTGAGTGATGCTTTGAAAGCTGTGGGCCTTAATAAAGGAAAAATTCGAGATTACTTAGAAACCAAGATTAAAAACTGGCCCGGAACCGGCGGAGTATTTAACATGTCTCCGCAAGACCACACGGGACTCCAAAAGGATGCTTTTGAAATGATTGTGGTTAAAAACGGCGATTGGGCTTTCGCCGACTGATCGTTCTCCAAAAACTAAAGCAGCGAATAGAGCGCAGGGGTCCGGCGCCTGATGCCTAGCAGGGACCCAGGCTCTTTATTTATCCGGAAATCGCTCTAGCCATTATGAGTCTTACCAGTCAGATTATCCAGTTCCTTTTTACGGGCCTCAATGTGGGGAGCATATACGCCCTTGTGGCCTTGGGGTTCACCATGATTTATAACGCCACCGCAATCATCAACCTTGCCCAAGGGGAATTTGTGATGCTGGGGGGCCTGATGATGGTTTTTTTCACTGCCGTCCTCCAGATTCCTATGTATCTGGGATTTTTCCTCACGGTGGTGGTCGTGACGACGCTAGGCGCTCTTTTTGAGCGTTTAGCCATCCATCCCTTGAAAAATGCCTCGATTATCACTCTGATCATCATCACCTTGGCGGGGTCTATTCTTTTCCGGGGGATGGCGATGTTCCTCTGGGGCAAGGATCCTTACGGTTTACCTTCCTTCAGCAGCGACCAACCCATCCATATATGGGGAGCGACCCTGCAACCGCAATTTTTCTGGGTTCTCGGAATTACCGGAGTGGTCCTCCTCGGAATCTGGTTCTTTTTCAATCGTACCTTGGCCGGGAAGGCCATGACAGCCTGTTCCTTTAACTCAGTGGCCGCGCGCCTGGTGGGGATCAACGTGCAGAAAATGGTTCTTCTTTCCTTCAGCTTGAGCGCAGCCATCGGGGCGATAGCTGGAGCCATTATTACGCCGATCACGCTCATGGAATATGATCGAGGTCCTCTTTTGGCCTTAAAAGGCTTTGCCGCCGCAGTGCTCGGCGGCCTGGGTAGCGGGGGAGGGGCCATCGTGGCTGGTTTTCTCATTGGGATCCTGGAATCCCTCGGAGCCGGCTTAGTTTCCTCAGGATACAAAGATGCAATAGCCCTCCTAGTCCTATTAATTGTTCTCTGGATCAAACCCAGCGGCCTCTTTGGCAGCGCCGAAGAAAGCGAACTAAAGAAATTTTGATGAGGGACCGGATGAGAAGGAAAGACCTTTACTCCCTCCTGCTGATCGGCCTTCTTATTGTCCTTTATCCATGGATCGTCGATGGAAACGAGTATTTTATCAGTGTCCTAGTCTTTCTGGGCATAAACAGCATCGTCACCATGGGCTTGTGCCTCCTCATGGGCTATGCCGGGCAGATTTCTCTCGGCCATGCCGCTTTCTTCGGAATTGGCGCCTATTTCTCTGGAATTTTGACCAGCCAATATTCTTTTCATCCGGTTGTTGCTTTCTTTGCCGGAATCTTCTTTTCCGCCCTTGTTGCCTTTTTAGTCGGGAAACCCACCCTTCGTCTCAAGGGGCATTATATGGCTGTCGCCACTTTGGGTTTCGGGGAGATCTTTTTCATTGCCTTTAATGAACTCATTACCCTGACCGGTGGCCCGTCTGGACTCTCGGGAATTCCCTCACTCAGTTTTTTCGGACAGGTCCTAGAAGTTACCGCTTATCTTTATCTCGTCTGGGGATTTGTCTTTCTCCTGTTGATTTTTTCCCTTAACGTGATTAATTCCCGTGTAGGGCGCGCCCTGCGCGCAGTTCATGGAGGGGAATTGGCAGCGAACGCAATGGGGGTCGATGCCGCGTGGTACAAAGTCCAGGTTTTTGTCTTGAGTGCGGTCTATGCTTCTATTGCGGGTAGCCTTTATGCTCACTTCATCACCTTCATCAGCCCAAGTTCGTTCGGTTTGATGCCTTCTATTATGTTCCTTATGATGGTCGTGATCGGAGGAGCAGGGACCATCTGGGGCGCTCTTTTGGGGACGGCCGTTCTAACCTCGCTGCCGGAATACCTCCGGGGTTTGGAAGAGTTCGAAGTTTTGGCGTATGGTGGAATTCTCATGGCGGTTCTTCTCTTCATGCCTCAGGGAATTCTGGAGGGGATGCAAAAACTATTGAAAAGCATGAGAAGAACTAGGAAAAAAAACCCATGAGGGAGGAGATCCTCAAAGCCAAGAATTTACAGAAATCTTTCGGGGGGTTGCGGGCGATCGATTCGTTGAATTTCGCCATCTGCCGCGGGCAAATCAAATCCGTCATCGGTCCCAACGGGGCAGGGAAGACCACTCTTTTTAATCTGATTACCGGGATCTTCCCTCCTTCTGAGGGAATTCTCGAGTTCAATGGCCAAATCCTGAACGGCCTCAAGCCGCACCTCATCGCTCAACTGGGAATCTCCAGGACTTTTCAAAATCTTCAACTCTTCGGCAACATGACGGTTTTAGAAAATGTCATGGTGGGAAGACATTCCCAGACATCCGCGGGCCTTTTGAGCACTGGACTTCGCCTTTCTCGGATGCAAAAAGAAGAAAAAGATATTAAAGAAAAAGCCCTCGCCGAGCTCACCTTCATGGGCCTAGAAAACAGAGCGACCTTGGAGGCCACTTCGTTGCCTCTGGGGGAACAAAAGCTTCTCGAGATCGCCCGGGCGTTGGCCACTTACCCCAAACTCCTTCTTCTGGATGAACCGGCGGCGGGGTTGAACACCCGGGAGACGGAAAAACTCTGCCATACGATTCGCAAGATCCAGCAGAGAGGGATCACGATCATCTTGGTCGAACATGACATGAGTCTGGTCATGGAGATATCCGACGAACTTTTGGTCCTCAATTACGGAAAAAAAATTGCCGAAGGCTCTCCGCGGGACATTCAGCGGGATCCTGATGTCATTGCTGCCTACCTCGGAGAGGAGACCGGCAATGCTTAAAGTTGAGAGCGTCAGTGTGTTTTACGGCGTCATCCAGGCTCTTCGGAACCTCTCAATCCATGTCACCCCGGGAGAGATTGTAACCCTTCTGGGGGCTAACGGGGCAGGCAAAACGACGCTCATGAAAGTTGTCTCTGGCATCCATCCTCTGTCCAAGGGCCGGCTTTTTTTCCAAGGGCAGAATCTCGTTGGGGTGCCGGCGGAGCACATTCTTCAACTTGGCATTGGGCAGGTTCCCGAAGGAAGGCAACTTTTCGCGCCTCTTACTGTCCTTGACAATCTGTTATTAGGCGCCTACATTCGCTTTAAAAGAAAGGAAAAAAAAGAGGTTCTGAAAGATCTGGATTCTGTTTTCGACCTTTTTCCAGTCTTGAAGGACCGCCAGAAACAACGGGCCGGAACCCTCTCTGGGGGTGAACAGCAGATGGTGGCCATCGGACGGGCCCTCATGGCCAAACCCCAGCTGCTTCTTCTGGATGAGCCTTCCATGGGTCTGGCGCCGATGCTGGTGAACCTGATTTTCAATTCTATCCAGATCCTGCCTCACCGAGGAACTACCATTCTTCTGGTCGAGCAAAACGCTAAAGCAGCGTTAAAAATAGCAGACCGGGGTTATGTTCTCGAAACAGGTCGAATTATCCTGGAGGGGGAGACAAGAGATCTTTTGGATAACAAAGAAGTCCAACGGGCCTATCTAGGTAAAGAATACCGAGAGGTCTGGGAATAGGGGGGGATGGCGATGATCTGGGACAGCCGCCATGAATGCATGGAACGGGAGGCCATCGAGCAGCTCCAGCTGGAGCGTCTCCAGTCCACTATTAATCGCGTCTACCGCAATGTTTTCTTTTACAAGAAGAAATTTGACTCTTTGAAGATTCTTCCCGATGAAATCCAATCCGTAAAGGATTTGCCCTGCTTCCCCTTGACGGCCAAAGAAGATTTACGGGAAAGCTATCCCTACGGAATGTTTGCCTTGCCGTTGCGGGAAGTCGTGCGCATCCATTCTTCCTCAGGGGTTACCGGAAAGCCGACGGTAACTGGTTACACGCGAAATGATTTGCAGCATTGGAGCCAGCTGACCGCCAGAGTGCTCACTGCGGGGGGGGTCACCAAAGATGATGTGGTGCAAATCACTTTCAAGTACGGACTTTTTACTGGAGCCTTTGGGCTCCACCATGGAGCCGAGCTCATCGGGGCTTCGGTGATTCCCATGTCTACCGGTAACACCAGTAAACAGGTCCAGATTATGCAAGATTACAGGACCACAGCGTTGGTAAGTACGCCTTCTTATGCCCTGCTGCTGGCCCGATACCTGGGGGCTGAGGGCATTGACCCCAAAAATCTATCACTGAAACTCGGCCTTTTCGGAGGTGAACCTTGCCCTGAATCTCTACGCAAAGAGATCGAGGATCGCCTGTTCATCAGCGTTACTGATAATTATGGCGTCAGCGAGGTAATGGGTCCAGGGGTGGCGGCTGAATGCGAGTTCAAGAACGGACTGCACCTCTACGAAGACCATTTTATCGCCGAGATCATCGACCCCCAGACCCTCCAGATCCTTCCTCCGGGCGCCGAGGGGGAATTGGTTTTGACCACCTTGAGCAAAGAGGCCTTCCCTTTGGTTCGTTACCGAACGCGGGATATCACTTCTTTGGACTTATCCCCCTGTTCCTGCGGCCGTACCCTCATGCGCATGAAAAAGGTATTGGGACGAAGCGATGACATCATCATCATCAAAGGAGTAAACGTTTTCCCCTCTCAGGTGGAATCCATCCTTATAGAGGTAGAGGGGGTGGAGCCGCGATATCAGATTATCGTGGACCGAACCGAAGGGGTGGATACCCTGGAGGTGAAAGTGGAAGTAAATGAAAAGGTTTTTTCCGATGAGATCAAGAATCTGCAGAATATCTCCTCGCAGATCGAGCGCAAATTTCGAGAAATCATCGGCGTGAGCGCCCAAATTAAGCTGGTGGCCCCGGAAAGCCTGCAACCTCTTGAAGGAAAGGCCCCCAAAGTGATCGACCGCCGGAAAACAAAAAGTTAAAACCCTTGACGGTATTAAGTGCATTCAATAAGATGTAAATCTTTTAAGGAGGGGTGAAAAAGTGATGCTTTAATAAATTTAGCCAATAATAAAAGAAGTAGCAATCAAAACCAAGATTTAAAACAACAGAGATTTTTTGCCCGGCAATCTGCGTTTTAATCTGAGGGGTGCTAAAAAATTATGGAATACGTCAGAAAGAGCATTACTGCGATGAAGATATATTTACCGGGAATTCAACCTGCCCCCAGCCAGAAATATATCAAGCTAAACAGCAATGAGAACCCTTATCCGCCTTCACCGCGGGTTAAAGAAGTCCTCCAGAAGCTAAACTATGAAGAGCTGCGTATCTACCCTGACCCGGATAGCCTGGAAATCCGAAAAAAGTTGAGCCGCCTCTATGGTTATGCGGAGGATCAGATCATCTGCGGAAACGGTTCGGATGACCTCTTGAACATAATCATTCGAACTTTTGCCTCCCCCGGTGAGGCGATTGGGTTTTATGTACCCACGTTTCCCCTGTATAAAGTTTTAGGAACCATTCATGGAGTTCAGAACGAAGCAATTCAGGTAGCCGAGCCTTACGACCAGCCCCCAGACCCTCCGGCGCAGGTGAGAGTCTTTTTTCTTGCCAATCCCAACTCCCCGATTGGCTTTGCCTATGCCATCCCCCTGATTCGAAGTCTGGTCGAGAAGGTCCAGGGGGTCTTCGTGGTCGATGAAGCCTATGCTGAATTTGCTACGGCCAATGCCCTGGAACTGGTTCGCGAATTTGCCAATGTGCTCGTGGTGCGGACTGTATCTAAGTCCTATTCCCTGGCCGGGGTGCGTTTAGGGTATGCGATTGGCAGCAGAGAATTGATCCAGGAAATGTTCAAGGTCAAAGATCCTTTCAACGTGACTCGTTTAACCCAGGCCGTCGTATCCGCGGCCCTGGACGATCAAGAATATTTCCGGAAGAACATTGCCCAAATCGTCGCCACCAGAGATTGGTTTACCAAAGAAGCCAAGGGGCTGGGATATCGTATAATTTCTTCTCAGGGAAACTTTATTTTTCCTCAACCTCCCCAGAAAGGAAAAGGGAATCGTTTTTTTCAATCCCTCTTTGACCGGAAGATTTTGACTCGTCACTACGACGAAGAGGGCCTTCGGGACGGAGTTCGGATGTCGATTGGATCCCCTAAGGACATGGAAATTACCCTCCAGGTCATGAAAGATGTATTAAAGGTCTTATAAGGAGTGGATATGTCTATTTCAGTGAAAATTAAGGATTACATGGAGCAAGCTTCCTGGATTCGCAGGATGTTTGAACAAGGTATCGAGTTGAAGAACAAGCTGGGTGCCGACAAGGTTTTCGATTTCAGCCTGGGGAACCCAAACCTTGAACCGCCGCAAGAGGTTCGGAAGGCTATCCTGGAAGTCGTCAGCGATGAACGCCCAGGGAAACATGCTTATATGCCTAATGCCGGATTAAAAGATACCCGCGAGGCAGTGGCCAGGTTTCTCTCTACTGAACAAGGCGTTCCGCTAACCTGGGAACAAATCGTTATGACATGCGGTGCTGGTGGGGCCCTCAATGTGGCTTTGAAAACCATTCTTGACCAGGGAGAGGAAGTAGTGGTTCTATCTCCTTATTTCGTTGAGTATTTATTCTATATTGATAATCATAATGGAATCGGTAAGTTAGCTAAAACAAATGAAGACTTTACATTAAACTTGAAAGAAATTGAGGCAGCCTTAAGTCCAAAGACAAAAGCCATCATTCTGAATTCACCCAACAATCCATCTGGCCGAATTTATGACGAAAATAGTTTACAAAAGCTGGGTAAATTATTGGAGAAAGTAAAACAAAAGAATAATCAAACCATTTATTTACTTTGCGATGAACCTTACAGCAAAATCGTGTACGACGGGGCAAGGGTTCCCAGTATTTTTCAGGGTTACGCTAATAGCATAATTGCCACCTCATATTCTAAAGATCTTTCTTTGCCTGGCGAAAGGATCGGCTTCCTGGCTGTAAATCCTAAACTGGAAAACTGCAAACAGGCCATCGACGGGCTTACTTTCTGCAACCGGATTTTAGGATTCGTGAACGCTCCGGCTCTGATGCAACGCATCCTTACCAAACTCCAGGGAGTTAAGGTGAATGTGGAGGAGTATAGGTGGAAGAGGGATATACTATGCCAGGGATTGGCTGAGGCCGGGTATTCATTTATCAAGCCAGAAGGGGCTTTTTATCTATTTCCAAAATCTCCCATTGCTGATGATGTAAAGTTTGTAAACGCTCTTCTTCAGGAGAATATCCTTGCCGTTCCTGGAACCGGCTTTGGAACTCCAGGATATTTCCGTCTCGCTTACTGTGTGGAAAACCGGGTCATCGAACGATCTTTGGAAGGTTTCCGCCGGGCCATCAAGAAAGTTACCACCTAATTTATCGCCCTTTTAATGAATACAGAAGGGGCAGACATTCTCAACCGGGCGTTTGTATATTTACATTTATATCGTCTGATAAGATATATTATGTAAACTTAAAAAAATACATGCTGTTTAGGGCTCCGCTAGCATCGATTGGAGCCTTAAAGGGCTTTCACCCCTGCCTCTTCAATGGCAGCTCGGGCCAAAATGGTGAGGGCGTCGAAAAATGGAATGGGAAGGTCTTTCGAGTTTATAATCACTGAAATCTCGGTACAGCCGACAATGATTCCTTTAGCCCCCTTTTGAATTAGTTGTTTGGAAATTGCCATGACTTCTTTTTTAATCACTTTACGATCGAACCCTTCTTTTGTATCCTTGATACGGAAGATAGCCGACATAAGCTGTTGCAGGTCATCCCCTTCTGGGACCAAGGTTTTAATGCCCTTTTTAAAAAATTCCTCTTGGAATAACCCTCCGCGAATAGCCCCTTCAGCAGCTAAAAGCCCAACTGTTTGCAGCCTTTGGTGATGGTTTTCAACTTTTTCCACGGTTTTATCGATGATGGATAGGATGGGAATATTAAGCTGCTTACGGAGGTCTTGTAAAAAAAGTGGGCCGATATACAAGGAATAACAATAAAATCAGCTCCAGCCTTTATTAAAGACAGGCCGCTTTCTACCATCACGGGGACGGGATTTTCTCCCACACCCAGGATTGCTGGCAATCTCTCAGGAATTTTAGGATTGTTATAGATGATCATCCTGAGGTGTTCCTGATCCTTGGCCGCTGGCGTATTCTCTAAAATCTTAGCGAACATAAGAAGCGTTGCTTCCGGGCCCATACCACCCAGAATTCCAATTGTTTTTTCTCTCATGTTTTAATATCAATTCAATTAATTTGGACACAGATTTCCACAGATATTCACAGATATTTATTTTTTTGCATTAAATATCCTGAAAATCTGTGTTCATCCGTGTCCAATAAGGAAATTCATATACTATTAAATTATTTATAATATTAAATTGTTACAAGATAAATAGCGAAATTACTTGAAGTTTTGCAAAAATTTAAATACCCCGCTAAATCAAGATTTTATTCAGAAATTCTTTGGCTCGCTCGGTCTGGGGATTGGCGAAAAAATTTTTATCCGTAGCCCTTTCGATAATTCGGCCTTGGTCCATAAAAATAATTTCATCCGCTACTTCTTTGGCAAAACCCATCTCGTGGGTCACTACGATCATGGTCATGCCAGACTTGGCCAGGTCGATCATGACATCCAATACTTCCTTAATCATCTCGGGATCCAAAGCACTGGTTGGTTCGTCAAAAAGCATGATCTCGGGTTCCATGGCCAGAGCCCGGGCAATGGCTACCCTTTGCTGTTGCCCCCCGGAAAGATTTCCAGGATATTTTTTGGCTTGTTCCGGGATCCCTACTCTTTCCAGAAGAGCCATTGCCTTTTTCTCCGCTTCCTCGCGAGTCATTTTTTTAACCTTCATAGGAGCCAGAGTGATATTCTCCAAGGCGCTCATATGCGGGTAAAGCTCGAATCGTTGAAAAACCATACCGATTCTTTGCCGCAATTTTATCAGGTCTGTAGTGGGGTTTTTTAAGGATATACCATCTGGTGGTAGAACCACATTCAATATCAATCGTCCCCTTGGCCACAAGGGGGATGCGGGTTTTGGGGTTGGTGGTTTTTAGGGTAAATTTAATGGGCTTAGCCAATTCCTTTTCTAAGGCTTTATGGAATTCTTTAGCCATATCCACACTAAAGCCCACGTGTTCATTGTCTTTGCTGATAAAGCCGAAGGGAATAGCCCCATCCCTCACTCCGACTACAAACTCCCCTGATTTGGAAATTTTCTCCAAAGTTCCCTGGGCAAAAACACCGGTAGCTAAGCATAAGACCATGACTCCCATCGTGATTATCAAATAGATCTTCCTCATTTTGGCCTCCCTTTCTTCATTATAAAAAAAGAATAATTATCACCTACCCCCCTTCCCTTTGGCTTTTTTTGTTTTTCCTACTCGAGGAGATTTATTTTCGTTTCTATGCGCTTGGAAGATAGGATTTTCTTTACATCCCTTTTTCTGATTTTCCGAATGGCCACAAGAGTCACCTTTTTATTTAAATTGGGGTGAAATTTTCCTTTTTCCCAGGAGGCCACAGCCCCCATGCTCACTCCGGCGAGAATGCCCAGGTCTTTCTGCGAAATTCCAAGCTTTTTCCGAAGAAGGCGAATCCTTTCCGGTGTAAAGCGGGAGGCTTTGGCTTCTTCCAGGCTACCTTCCAATTTCATTTTTTTGCTTTCATCCTGGCGGATCTGCTCCCTGGCCAATCGATCTATTGTTTTGAAGTTTTTGGAAAGACGCGATAATCTGAGCTTAATTCCACGCACATCTCGTTTGAGGGGAAGAAAGGCGGCCCGGAGCTCTCTTTTGGCCAAACGCAATATTTCCGACTTGATAATGCTTTCAACTTTTCCCATGTTGTCCTCCTAAAAATAATTTTTTATTTCTATACCTTTTTGATTATTTTCTATAAAATACATAAAACGATTCAACCTATAGTGAATGGCTTAAATAAGTTGACATCCGATCAATTGCCACTGGTTCAACCCCCCCACCCTCTCCCTCCCCCTCGGAGGGGGGAGGGTTGGGAGGGGGTGATTTCTTTTGGTTGCGGCTATGCCGCGCTGTGCCCTCTGTGGTAAATCGCCTTTTTTAGGTTTAAAAAAATTTTTGATCGGCCCAAAATGCAAACTATTAGCAAACTATTAGGAATGTACTAACCCTACAACGATACATAATTAATTATATGGTTGACATCAATGCCTGACTATGCTACATGTTTTAGAAAAACATGGGGAGGTGTCAGGCCATGGTTCCAGAAAGCCGCGTGCAGGACGGGA
>Ga0180009_10002729_pt1 | contig 20622 bp, 19 predicted proteins | sample OS_PC_MetaG_FD_123537 | JGI IMG/M metagenome (GOLD analysis project Ga0180009, IMG submission 123537) | Groundwater microbial communities from the Aspo Hard Rock Laboratory (HRL) deep subsurface site, Sweden - OS_PC_MetaG | ecosystem: Environmental > Aquatic > Deep subsurface > Groundwater...
CCCCGCTGGCCGTTCTACACCCGCAGCCGCTCCCTGCCGCCGTCCCGGGTGATCCACTCCGACATCCGGGACAGCCTGATCGTCGAGGGCTCCGACATCAACGGGGCGCACATCACCGACTCGATCGTGGGCGTCCGCAGCTCGGTGCGGCAGGAGACCTTCCTCAAGGACGTGGTGATGCTCGGGGCGGACTTCTACGAGGGAGAGCAGGTGCTCTACGGCGGCGAGCCCCCCGGCCCCGGAACTCCGCCCCTCGGCATCGGTCGAGCCTGCACCATCGAGCGCGCGATCATCGACAAGAACGCCCGCATCGGTGACCGGGTCTGCATCCGCAGCCAGTTGGGTCAACCGGACTTCGAGGGCGACACCTACTGGATCCGCGACGGCATCACCATCGTCAAGAAGGGGGCGGTGATCCCGCCCAAGACCGAGATCTGACGTTCCTTCGGCTTGTCCAGCGGAAGCCCTCCTTGGCCAGGCTGTGCTGCGACCACCTGCCGGCCAAGCAGGCCACCCCAACTTCGCGGCCGTGATGCCTGCAAGGAGCCAATCGCTCGATAGATCGAGCTCATTGTGGTGGAGAATGGCGAGCTGCGTTCGGCCAAGCAGTCCATGAGGGGCTACCCGCCCGCACTCGCCGATGCCCTCTGCTGGAACGCACCAGCCATGGCACCAGTTCGTTCGATTCCGGGTGCGGGGGCAACCCCACTCCTTGAACCGTGGGCCCCGTCTCCGATGGCGTACGAGTTTCATTTGTTCTCCTGGGCAGTTACGCTTGACCTCCATGAAGTCTAGAGTCTTAACTTATACTATTACAAAGGTAGCCTTATGGCCCGTCGTGTCAAGTGGCTCTGGTGTTATGAGATGGGAGGGATGGAAGAGGCGAGAAGAGGTTCAGCCGCTGAAGACCACGGCCGTCTTGAGGGATTCCTTGATCACCCAATGTCCGTGCAGTCCACGGGGGAGGAAGAGTGTATTGCCCGGATGGAGGACCACGTCTCGACCATCGTCGAGGGAAACCTCGACGGAGCCTGACAGGACCCATGCCGTGAGATCGGTCTGGGAGCACACATCAAACTCCCCTGCCGAATGTTCAAGGATGTCGAGCGAGGAATGAGGCGTCTTGTGCAGTGTATGACGCCTTACTGGGAGTTGCTCAACGGTGAAGCGCTCGACGGACTCAGGCCGGCGACCAGCGGCCCTAACACTCTGCGAATCGTACATGCGGTGTCTACGCTCGGGGCTGCGAGATCGTTTCACTTTGGGGTGTAGGTGAGAGTCAGTTAGTGTGACCTGGGGTGTTCGCTTGTCAAGAGTGAAACACCAAAAAAAATAGATGCATGGATGGGGGTGTTGAACACCAAGCAGCAACTGGCTTCAACGCGTCGTGGCACATGGGGGTACCAGGCACCACATGACTCATAGTGACTCCAGCCCCTCACGCTCCACCACTTCTTGACAATGAAGCACCGTCTCCTCGGGCATCCAGCTGCCATGTTGATAGGGCAGCGGCAACCCGAGCTCCTGTCGCTTGGCGATCCAGAGCGGGTTGTAGGGCAGCAGCGCAACCCGTCCCAGACCGACACCGCGAATAATCCGGGCAAGGGCCACGAGGTTGTCGGGGCCGTCCGTGATGCCCGGAACCAGAGGGACCCGCACCAGCACTCGCTGGGGTGCCAGCCGAGCCAGTCGTTCGAGGTTGGACAGGATCCGTCGATTGTCCAGACTGGTGTGAGCACGATGCTGGTCCGGATCGGCCAGCTTGAGATCGAAGTAGATCATATCGAGCAGCGACAGTTGCTGCTGCTCGAAGTGCTCCGTGGCGTAGTGCCCACAGGTCTCGAGCAGCAGGTGCACCTCCCGCTGCTTCAGCTGGCGCGACAGCTCGACCAGATAGTCCAGGTGCATGGTGGGCTCTCCACCCGAGAAGGTCACACCACCACCGGAGCTGCGGTAGAACGGCTCGTCAGCCAGCAGCAACTCCACCAGGCGCTCCACCGGGTGGGAGGTGCCCACGATGCGCAGCGCACCCGAGGGACAGGCGTCGACACACTCACCACAGGCGCTGCAGGCGTTGCCGTCGTACTGTCTGGCGCCCGTTCCTCGCGCCCCAGCGGGGCGCTCCGGGGTGAAGCTGCGGGCGCCGTCGACGAAGCTGACCGCTCCTTGCGGGCAACACGCGCACTGCTGACAGCCGACGCAGCGACCGGCCTCCCGCTGCAACTCGGCCAGCACAGACAGTGTCTCGGGGTTCTGGCACCAGACGCAACGCAGCGGGCAGCCCTTGAAGAATACTGTCGAGCGGATCCCGGGCCCATCGTCCAGGGCGTTGCTCCGGATGTCGGCGATGAGGGGGGCTCGTGACATCTTGATCGGCGAGTCTAGCACCGGACGGACGGCCTGGTACTATGGCGATGATGGAGCGCGGGCGCTCGAGGGTCAGCCGCCTTCTCAGTCGGCGTAGTAGTCCTGGCAGAGTCCGCTGCTGCCACTGCCCTTGCACCCGGCGTCGACCACGAGCTCGCACGGCGACGGCGGGCAGCTCGTGCTGTAGTTGCAGCCTCGCGTGCCCCACTCCGCCTGCAGGGCCTTCATCGCCGCGGTCGGTGGCGTGTTGATGTAGGTCTCGCAGCCGCAGGCCAGACGGTCGGCGACCTTGTGCTGGCACTGCAGTGACTTGCAGGTGGGGCAGCACTGCTTGGCCTGCTTGACCTCGCCAACATAGGCCGCGTCGAGGCCGGCGCAGGTGGCAGCGAGGCAGGCGCCGGAGTGGGCGATCGATATGCCGTGGTCATGGGCGTCGCACTCGTCGCAGTAGGTCTTGCCGTCGCAGCCGCAGACCTTGGGACAGGTCATATAGTCCGGGCAGTCCTGCGGATCAGGCCGTGGCTCGCACCGGCCGGCAATGCCTCCCGTGATGACGCAGTGCCCGTCCACGTTGCAGAAGTGATCGGAGGGGCAGTCCTTGTTGGTGCCGCAGATGTCGGGCAGACAGCGACCGATGCACGAGGAGCAGACCGCGCAGGAGACGATCTCCTGGCACCCGCAGCGGTAGTAGGCCAGCCCCTTGCAGGCGTAGCATCCCTGGCAGGCAAACCCCTTGGGGCAGGTGTTCGACCCGAGCTCGCAGTAGCCGGAGGGCAGCAGGCAGGCATCGGCGGCCACGAGACTCCTGTCGGGAGCCGTCGTCGTGGAATCGGCAGACGCCGGACCATCCAGCGTCGAGACGCTCCTGCTGCCACAGGAGGCCAACGGCAGGGTCAGACAGATCAGCATGGTCACGGACGTACGCATGAGCCCTCCTCGCAAGCTGTGGTGCAAGCAAATCGAGTGCCACGGGCCACGGCAGTCATTCCATTCACCTGGCGCTCGCGAGCCTCAGAAAACTGATGGCCTATCCCGGGTCGACCCCACCCACCAGCTCCCCCCCCACCACCCGGGCCAGGCCCCACACGACCTGGCTCAGCCGCGGGAAGTCGATGGTGTCCGCCGTGTCTGTGGCGGCGTGATAGTGCGGGAACCGAAACGGCGCGGTGTCGGTGATCATCACGCCCGGGTAGCCCGCCTGCCAGAACGACCAGTGATCGGACCAGCCCACGCCGGTGATGAAGCCCGGGACCGCGGCGCCCTCGCAGGGGAAGCGCCCCCGATCTCGCATGGTGCGCACCACCCGACGCACGAGGGTGCGCGAGGCGAGGTTGCCCACCACGGCGATGAAGTTGCCGGTGTCGGGGTAGAAGGCCGAGAAGGGAAATGGATAGTGCTGGCTGCCAGGCTCGTCGGAGAAGTACCCCATGGTCTCGAGCGCCAGCATCGCCACCACCCTCTCCTTGCGCTGCTTGCAGCCCCGCGCGTAGACCAGGCTCCCCATGCTCTCGGTGTGGAAGTGGGGCGGCTCCTCGTTGACGAACGCCACCAGCCGCAGCGTGCGACCGGGGGAAGCTCCGGCGAAGATGCGAGACAGGGCCAGCAGAGCGGCCACCCCGCTGCCGTTGTCGTTGGCTCCCGGCGTGCCCGGGACGCTGTCGTAGTGCGCCCCGACGACCACGATCTCGTCCCCGTCGCGGACGCCCCGGAGCTCGACCCACAGGTTGCGCACCGCCTTCCCGCCGACCTGATAGGGCTGTCGCTGCACCGCGTGGCCCTGTGCCTTCCAGGTCTGCGCGATGTGCGCCTCTGCCAGCGCCAGGGCCTCGGGACGACCCAGGTGTCGCTCGCCGATCTCGTGGGCCAGCTTGCGCACGTGCCCCTCGAGCTCCGCGGCCAGCCGACGCTGCCCGTCGGTGAGCTCCTCGAGCGGGCCCTGGTGCGACCTCCCCGGCATCCGGGTCATTGTACAGGTCAGCAGCGCCAGCGCCAGCACAGCGCCGGCCATGGTGCCCGCGACCCAGCGCGCTCGTCTGCGACGTCCAGCCATACGGTCGTTGGACCATTGTGCCACGCGCAGGTTCCAGGAGTCTGCTCACAAGACGGGCGGTCGTCGAGTGACGATTCTATCCACAATGAAGCGGCTGTTCTGTCGCCTATTGTGATTCCTGGCGAACAGTGGTGCAATTTGCACTGAGGTTCGAGATGGAGCTCTGGATCGCGGACATCAGCGACTTCGACCTGCCCGGCGGGAGGCTGCCGGCGGGGCAGAACGCGCGCAAGGCGCGCTTTCTGGGCGAGATCGTCTCTGCCTCCAGCTTGATGACGGTCGGCGAGTTCCAGATCAGCTCGGTCAGCTGCCGCAGACGTCCGAAGCGTCGGCGCTGTCCCGGCAGGATCCGGCTCGGCCGCGAGCCCGAGAGCGACGACATCCACTGGGCCTGCACCGCGTGCAACGACAGGGGCGTGATCACCAACTGGCGCAAGACCCGATGGGATCTGAGCCCCGAGCTGAAGAAGGGGCATATCATCTCCCTGTCCGAGGAGCGGGCGCGCCGGGCGGGGCGGGTGCCCGCTGCGGCGCCACTCAAGATCTACGAGCTGGACCTGGACCTGATCTACGCCCCGGTGGTGCTGGAGGAGCGCATCTGCCGGCGAATTCGTCTCAGCGGCGACAACACGCTGCACGACCTCCACGCGATCATCCACCTCGCATTCGACCGGGCGGAGGAGGAGGCCTACGAGTTCATGTTCGGCCCCCCCTACGACCCCGAGACCCGCCGCTTCTCCGGCTCATCGCACGACGCGGAGCAGGAGGGGGAGGCCAGGATGACGTACCTCGACGAGCTGGGGCTGCGACCGGGCGACTCCTTCGGCTACCTGTTCGACTTCAGCGACGAGTGGGTCCACCGCGTCTCGGTCCGCTCGGTGAAGGAGATGATCGGCCGGACCGTCCCGCCGCAGGTAGTCAGCCGTATGGGGGAGTCGCCGCCCCAGCTCGCCGCGGTCGACGAGGCCTGGGACGACGACCTGTTCTGGAACGACGTGGAGACCACCTACCCCCTGACCGGCCTCTACGGGCCATACAACGGCGACGACGGGGTCAACACCGCGGACTGGTTGGCCCTCGACGAGCTCGAGCGGCACCTGTTGGTGATGGAGGCCCATACTCACTCCCTGCCCGCCGATCACAGCCCCATCCAGTCGATGCTGCTGCATGCGGCGGTGCACGTACAGGCGGAATCGCAGCTGGCGCAGCTCAGCGGGCGCAAGGCCGTGGCATACCTCAAGCCATACTTCGAGGGCGATGGCAGCCGTCACCCGGCCATCCACCGCCTGGGCGAGGAGCTGATCAGGCGTCAGCTGCCGACCGCCCCAACCGATCCGCGACCTCGTCCGAAGTCCGGCAAGTCGAGCCGCCGCACCGCGAAATGAAGTCAAGGACCGTCGACGCCTACGGGCTGCGGACCACGAGGCAGCGCGAGTTGGTCCCGGATCTCGTGCGCCAGATCCCACTGTGTGACGACAGCAGCATCGCGATCTTCGACGCAGACGGCACGCTCTGGACCGGGGACGTGGCGGACGACTTCACGCAGTGGATGATCGACAAGAACGTCGTCTCGGGGGAGCGCTGGCCGACCTACATGCGGATCTACCGCGATGACCCCCCGGCTGGCTGCCGCTTCCTGCTCGGTTTCTACAGCGGCATGACCGCGGCCGAGCTCGCCGGCCACCTGGACGAGTGGTGGCTGCACAGCTCGAACCGAGCCTGGATCTGGGAGGCGGTGGAGGCCCTGTATGATCTGGCCGACAAGGGCTATCCGATCTGGGTCGTGTCCGGGACCCCCACCGACTTCCTGCTGCCCCTGTCGCGCATCCTGCGGGTGGACGAGGTGGTTGGCATGGACTTCGAGCGGGACGCCGAGGGCCGCTTCACCGGCCGACACCACGGCATCTCCTGCGCCGGGGAGGGCAAGGCCGAGAAGCTGATCAGCCTGGTGGGCCAGCGTCCGATCCGCTTCTGCGCCGGAAACGGCAGCCTCGATGGCCCCATGATGCGGCTGGCCCGTCTCGCCTGGAGCGTCTACCCCAACCCCGACTTCGCGCGCTACTCCGAGGAGCAGGGCTGGCCGATCCTGCCGCGCCCTGCTGACTTCGTCGAGGAGGAGAAGTTCCTGCTGCGGGGCTGACCAGGCCTCACTCTACCTCCTCGACCTGTGGCGTCGCGCGCAGCAGGCCCTTGAGCTCCATGAAGGAGCAGCCCTGGCTGCCCACCAGCGTCGCGGGGCTGAGTCCCTCGAAGCCCCAGTCCATCGGCTTGCCCCGGGCGACGGCGAACGCGCCGCCGGTGATTCGGCCCACGACGGCGAAACCTCCCTTGAGCGAAAACCGACCGGTCTCGCTCACGGCGGGCAGATCGTAGACGTCGACCTCCACCAGCCCGTCCTGGCAGCTCAGCACCAGCTGGTCGTAGAGCAGGCGGCGCTCGAGCATCAGCACGTTTCCCAGCGGCGAGGTGTAGACCTTCTGCCACTGCTGCACGCCGCCGGTCACCGCCGCCTCCTTGGGCAGAAAGTAGAGCCCGTCGTCCATGATCCTGCGCGCCAGCACCCCCTGATGTGCCGGCACGATCTCGACGAAACCGCGCTCGTGCAACGAGACGGCCTCCTCCCCCCGCACCCACCAGCTCCCCGGCTGGTGCGGCGTGCAGCCGAAGAAGATGCTCTCGTCTCCGGCCGTCTTGATGAACCACGAGACCAACGAGGCCACGTCCACAAGGCTCGACAGGCTCCCGATGCGGCGGTCGCCGTTGATCACCACCACATCGCCGCCAATGGGATGAACCGCGTCGAGGTGGAAGAAGCGGCCCTCCTCCGGCAGGGGAAGCGCGAGCTTCTCCCCGACCTTGAGCTGCCCGACGTCCTTGAGACGCTCGGGGATGGTGAGGTAGACGTCGCCGTGCGTGTCGAACGCCACGAACATCACGTCGCGCGGCCTCAGCCCCGACCTGAACAGCTGCTTCAGCCCCTGGATCATCGCCAGGGCGCTGGCGTAGTACACCGTCCGCGTTGGCACCATGGACCGATCATATCGCATACGCGGGCAAAGTTCCTCTTCCGGGCGCTTGCGTGCCCCTCTGAGGTGCGGTACAGAATGACTATGAGCTCCGCCTTGGAGACGATCGCTCCGGGCTTCCTGGTCGCGGCCCCGGCGCTGCACGACCCAAACTTCGACAAGACGGTTGTCCTGATGTGTGTGCACAACGAGCAGGGCGCGATGGGGCTGGTGATCAACCGTCCCTCCCCCATGTCGCTGCAGGACATCATGGACCAGCTGGGGGTGATCTGCGAACAGCGCGTGGACCAGGCGGCGATGATGGGCGGCCCCGTGGCCCTCGACAGCGGGCTCTTGCTCTACGAGGCGGAGGCCGACGTCGAGCTTGCCGAGGACGAGCTCAACGTCACCGACCATCTGCGCCTCTGCCCCAACCGCGAGATGCTGCACCGGATCGGACGCGGCGAGGGTCCCAGCCGTTACATGATGTTCCTCGGCCACTCGGGCTGGGGTCCGGGGCAGCTGGAGTGGGAGTTCTCCCAGGGCGCATGGATCCCGACCCAGATGCGGCCGGAGCTGGTCTTCAGCGTGCCGTTCGAGGAGAGGTGGGAGGAGGCGCTGAGGGGAGAGGGGCTGCACCCGGGGCAGATCGGCTCGTTCCGCCCCCAGGCCTAGGAGCGGCTCAACTCCCGTCGCTCTGGCCGCGGTTCACCGTCGAATAGATCGACTCCACCTCGCTGACCCACGGCTCCCAGCCGAAGCTGCGGCGGAACCTCTCGTCGGCGATGACGCAGGGGTACTTGAAGAAGTTGACCATGTAGGGCGGGATGGTGGGGGCGACGAGCCGCGCGAGCCGCAGGTAGGCGAAGGCCAGGGTCGTGGGCATCGGCACCTGCCGTGCTCCGGTCAGGTTCAGCGCCTCGCGCAGGGGGATCGGGCTGCGGCCCGCCACGTTGAACACGCCGATGCTGTCTCCGTCGCCCGCCGCGAGAATCGCCGACACCATGTCCCGCTCGTGAATGAACTGCACCATCGGATCGAATCCGATCATCACCGGGACCGTGGGCTGGCGCAGAAAACGGCTCATCGCGTTCTGGATGCTGGGGCCCACCACGTTGCACGGCCTGAGCACCACCGTCTGCACCTCGGGGTGGCGCCAGACCCACATCAACGCCTGGCTGTCGAGCTGGATGGCGTCGGCGATCTGCGGGAAGGCGGGCCCGGCCCGCAGCGGCTCGTCCTCGTAGATCGGCGTGTGGTTGTGTGGGTGGGCGCCGTAGATGTGGAAGGTGGAGAGGATGACGAAGCGCTCCACGCCGTACTTGCGTGAGAGCTCCATCAGCTTGCCGCTGCCGATCACGTTGAGGTCGAAGCGCTTGCCCATCCGCTCCTTGAGGTTGCCGACGCGGCCGAGGTGCAGCACCCGCCGGGGCCGGTGGCGACGAAACACGTCCTCGATCCGGGTCTTGTTGTAGTTGGCCTGGTACAGCTCGGCCGGGTAGTCGAGGGGCGCGTCAACCCGACGGTAGTCGACCCCGACCACCTGGTGTCCCTGCTTGACCAGCTCGGCGCCGACCAGCCGCGCCAGGCCCCCGGAGATCCCGGTGATCAGTGTAACCGGTTGTGCCATGGTCCGCTCCCTGGGGTCAGAAGACCGACTCGCGACGCGCGAGCCCCTCGTTGATCATGGTCTGGACTCGCTCCGAGACCTGCTGCACCTTGTGCTCGATCGCCTCGTCCTCGTCGTCGAACGGGCCGCTGAACAGCATCGGCTCGCCGAAGTAGACGTGGAACTTGACCGGCAGCGGCAGGTAGGCCAGCGGCCCCAGCAGCGGCAACAGCGGCGACACCGGCGCGTAGGGGGCGTGGAGCAGTCGGGCCAGCCCGTCGATGTTGTACAGGCTGACGATCGACTCCTCACCGCCGATCACGGCCACAGGTACGATCGGAGCGCTGGACTGCAGCGCGAGGCGCATGAAGCCGCGGCCGAACTTCACCAGGCGGTAGCGATGATCCCAGGTCTTGCCGCTGCCGCGGGCCCCCTCGGGGAAGACCAGGATGGCGTTGTCGGCCTCGAGCAGGTTTCGGCAGTTGATCGGGTCGCCCAGCACCGCACCCGAACGGGTGAAGGCGCTGCTCACCACCGGAAGCGTCGGAAACCAGCGCTCCACCATCGCCCGCACCAGCCGCGGGGGGCTGGCCTCGAGCAGACAGGCCACGGCGATGACCAGGCCGTCGAACGGGAGCTGCCCCGAGTGGTTGGGGACGATCAGCACCCGGCCCTCGGGGATGTTCTCGACCCCGTGGATCTCGGGCCGGAAGTACTGATAGATGCGCCAGGCGAGCGAGTAGTACAGCTTGCTCGCCTCGGGGCTGAAGCCCCAGGAATCGAAGCCGAGCGCGTTGGTCTTGACGGGGAGGGAGTCGATGGCCCGCTCGACCCGCGGCTCGAGCACCACAGACTGGATCAGACGCTTGAGCAGTTGCATGACGGCCCATTCTGCCACGGTGCCCCTGGTCGCCGTAACCCCCCGGTTATGCGCACCCGCCACCGGCCCGGCCCGCGGCATGATCGCGCCTCTGGGGTCGGTTCGCACTCGCCAGCGCCCGATGCGAAGACCGGGTCGAAGGCCCACCATCATGAGCACGCAACTGCCACAAGTGGGGTGAGACCTGAGACCCATGCAGGGTTATGGCAGGGTGAAGGGGGAAAAACCTGCCACAAGCCATGACAGACTCTGGGTCTGTCGGCACTTATGGCCGGATAACTGCCATAAGTCGGGTGGGACCTGAGACCCATGTAGGGTTGTGGCAGGGCAGGCTCCGCTTCCGGCCACGGCATCGGACCACCGGCAGCCAACTTGCGGCAGACGCGCGGCATCGATCACCGGCATCTCGAGGCCGATCCAGATGCAACATTCGGCACAGGGGCTGGTGGGAGGAGTTCTGGCAGTCAGACGGAATCGGCCTCTCGAGGCCGATCCCACCCCTGACTACAACCCCTCGAAACCAGATCAGTCGATCACGCGGCCCGGCCCGGCCCCTTTTTCCTGCGGCCCGACTGTCGTACACTTAGGAAGGAACGGGCGAAGCATCACACAGCAGGAGAAGCACCATGCGTAGGTTGTCGTTGTCTACCGCGGCGGTGGGGGTCTGCCTCACGGGCCTCGTGGCGTGCACCCAGGAGTTCCACGGCAGTCAAGACGGGCCGGTGGGCTACACCGAGCTCGGGATCCCGATCTGGCCGGAGGCCTCGGTCACCACCTGCACGCCCGGGCAGGACTCCGACCAGGACAAGATCCCCGACGAGGTCGAGGGGTGCGACAACACCGACACCGACGGGGACGGGATGCCGGACTACGCGGACTCCGACTCCGACAACGACAAGATCCCGGACGGCGTCGAGGGCAACAAGGACACCGACGGCGACGGCAAGCCCAACTACAAGGACACCGACTCGGACAACGACGGGGTCAACGACGGCAACGAGGACCTCAACGGCGACGGCAAGCTGGGCTGCTGCCTGACCACCTGCAACGAGCCGCGGCCCGGCTGCCAGCCGGAGAGCAACGGCTGCGGCAAGGGCCAGGAGTGCAAGGGGGGCCAGTGCCAGCCGCCGGTGCACTTCCTCTGCTCCAACGGTGAGACCGACACGACAAAGGGGACCACGTTCCCTGGCGGCAAGCCGGACAAGGACCTGCCGACCTTCATCTGCCATCCCCCGGACGAGACGTCGACCAAGGGGCTCAAGCCGATGCAGTTCAAGACGTCGGGCAAGGGCACCTGGAAGGTCGCACTCGAGACCACCTCGACCTACGGCGAGATCGACGTGACCGGCGGCGGTCCGACAGCGGCCGGGGCCAGCTTCGACCTCGCCACGGGCCAGCAGGCGGTGGCCGGTTTCATCGTCTCCATGGCCGCCCCGGCCGGCGACGTGGTGCAGGTGGTGACGTCGCTGATCAGCAAGATCAACAGCCTGCCCGGCAAGGCCTCGGTGACCCAGCTCTCGAGCGGGTCCTCCAAGACCAGCCACGACGGCTTCCCGACGGTGGTCATGACGCAGCTGGCGATCAAGATGGGCTCGGCGATGAACCCGCCAGCGGTCCGCAACGCCCTGTTCGGCACCCTGATGGGCAAGCAGGTCACGAAGCTGCCGCCGACGAACTTCGGGCCCAACCAGCAGGATCACATCCTGCGCTTCCAGACCCTGCTGCGCAAGGACGCCCGAGTGCTGGTGATGGGCGCCATCGGAGCGGCCAACATGGTCAACAACCCGGCGGTCCCCACCGGCATCCACCTCGACGACCTGTCCAACGGCACCGGGCTGGCCAAGAACACCGACGGGGAGACCGTCGAGTGCGACCCCTTCATTCTCTCCGGCAACCCGGTGGCCGATATCATCTGGGTCGTGGACGAGTCGGGGTCGATGTCCAACAACCGCGACGACGTGGCGGCCAACGCCAAGGATTTCTTCTCGCGCGCGCTGACGTCGGGGCTCGACTTCCGCATGGCCGTCACCGGCGTCTGCAACCCGAGCGGCACCTACTCCAGCGCGGTGGGCACGTTCTGCAGCGTGGTCAGCACGACCAGCAGCCACGACGGCGGACCGGACCGGTTCCTGATGCCGACCGAGCAGGCGATCTTCGAGGGCTGCGTCAAGAACCCGCCGGGCTACGAGGGCGGCTCGGAGTACGGGCTGACCAACGCCAGGGAGGCGGTGAAGAAGCACCTGCCGCGGGCCGCCAACGATCCGACCAAGGTGCGCCTCAACGCGACGCTGGTGCTGATCATCGCGACCGACGAGGCGCCGCAGGAGCTGAAGAGCGGCATCCCCGGCTTCTCCAGCAACTACAAGGTCTGCCAGCTGCCGGCCAACGTCCAGAACCAGGTCAACGGCCTGATCCAGCCGGACATGGACCTGTACACGGGCAAGAGCAACCCCCAGGCCAAGAGCATCGTGCACATGGTGGGCGGCGTCTGCAACAACCAGTGCAGCGCGGAGATCGGGCACGGCTACAACGAGCTGGTCAAGGCCACAGGCGGCATCACCGCCGACGTGTGCCAGAGCAACCTCGGCGCCACGCTGCAGATCATCCTCGACACGATCAGCGGTCAGGCCAGCCCGGCCAAGCTGGAGTACGTGCCGATCAGCGCCTCGCTCGCCGTGGCTGTGGACACGAACCAGCTGGAGCGCAGCCGCGTGAAGGGCTTCGACTACGCCCCCTCCTCCAACACGCTGATCTTCATCGGGATTCCGTTCCCCACGGGGAGCCAGGTCATGGCCTCCTACCGCCGCTTCAAGGACCAGGGCCCGATCATCGAGTAGCCGCTAGCGGCCGAAGGTGTAGACCTTGCGGATCGGCTCGAGCACCTTCCAGGTGCACTTGAGCCCCTTCGGAAACCGTACGATGTCGCCGCCGCCGAACTCGACCTGCTGGCCGTGCTCGGTTGTGACCTCGACCCGGCCCTCCTTGACGTAGGCCGTCTCCTCGCTGGCGTACTCCCAGTCGAAGGTCTCCACGCCGCACTCCCAGGGGCTCCAGCTGTCGACCCCCAGCTGCTTCAGCCGCTCGGGCGTGGCCTTCTCCACCTTGATCTCTGACATGGTCTCCTCCTGCTTGACCAAGCCCTCACACAAGCTCCTTGCGCAGCTTGCTGATCACCTCGGAGTAGGAGGTATTCTGCACCAGCTTGGCCACCGTGTCGGTGTAGCGCTGCACCAGATCCGGGCGGTTGCGCTCCTTGGCATCCTTGATCGCGTGGTACATGGCGACGAAGGCGCGCTCGCTGTTGATGAAGTACTCCAGGCCCAGCAGAGTGGTGATGATCCCGGAACCGATGATGCTGCGGGAGGAGTGGATGAAGAGGAACGCCTTGCCCTCGGAGTTCGTGATCTCCAGGGCCACCTCGCCCTCGGAGTCGGCGCCGGAGAACTCCTTCTTCGTGTCCAGCCGCGCCTGAACAGTGAACGCCGAGAAGCGTATCGTCCTGAGCGAGGGGTACTCGGTGGCGAACCGCTCCACCATGCCCTGAAAGAAAGCGTCGATTGCGCCCGTGCCCTTGCCCGCGATCACGAACTTCTCGGTGGACGACTGGTCCGTCACCTCGCAGGAAACGGAGGTCGACTCCCGCTCCAGATCCTCCTCGATCAGAACGCGGTTGACCCGCAGATGCGTGTAGTTGTCGTTGAGCAGATCCCGCATCAGCTTGATCGCTACCTGCTGCTCCTCCACGGTGGCCGTCGTCATTGGGCTCCTCGTTCAGCTCGGGTCTGACAGAGCTTGCTGAATTTTTGCTGACTCGTCAATCGTGTCCGGTGGACGGGGTGCCGGGGGGAGAATCGCGGCCCGGTCAAGCCCCTGTGCCTCGTGATATCATGCCGTTGCGCGATGCTGGACAGTGCCTTCTTCAACCGCCCGACGCCGACCGTGGCTCGAGACCTGATCGGCTGCCTGCTGGTACGCGAGTTGCGCGGCAGGCCGCGGACCGGCCGCATCGTGGAGACCGAGGCCTACGACGGCTTTCACGACGCTGCGAGCCACGCGCACCGCGGGATGACGCCGCGCAACGCCGTGATGTTCGGACCACCGGGCCAGGCCTACGTCTACATCATCTACGGCATGCACCACTGCCTCAACCTCGTGACCCGGGAGGAGGGCTACCCGGCGGCCGTGCTGATCCGGGCGCTCGAGCCTGTCGAGGGCTCGCCCCTCGAGCCGAGCCACGGTCCGGGCCGCTTGACCCGGGCGCTCAAGATCGACCGCCGGCAGAACGGCCTGCCGGTCACCCGACCCCCGCTGTACCTGGAGCCGCCGGCGACGCCAGTGCGGCGCGTCGTCTCCACGGCGCGCATCGGCGTGGACTATGCCGGGCAGTGGGCAGCGAAGCGCTGGCGCTTCGTCGACCCGGCCAGCGCTCACCTGTCGGTCAAGCTCGGGCGCCGGCATTAGTAGCTCAGTCCTTGTGCAGCTCGACCACCGGGTGCAGCGACTGCTCGTCGGGGCAGTAGTCGAAGACGCTGCCCTTGAGGAACGAGGTGCCGATACGCCACAGCTTGAGCTGGGGGTCGGGGATCAACACGTCCTCGTCGGACAGGACGACCTTGATCGGCAGCCAGCCGGTGCTGCATGCGTCGCACACCTGGCACGGCGTGCAGTTCTCGCACGGGTCGCAGCCCGGAAGCAGCGTGTCGCCCTTGACGCATTTGTCCTTGCACTTCTGGTTGAGCACGCACTTGCGCAGATCACCGGCGCTGGCGTCCCCCGTGTTGAAGCCGAGGGGACAGTCCCGGTCCGTGCGGCAGATGTCGTCCTCGCAGCTGCCGCCGGCGGCCCCCCTGGCCTCCCAGTCCTTGTTGTTGTCCTTGTACCGGATCTGGGCCGTCCCGACCAGAGTGCTGCCCTCGAGCGTGAAGAACATCGACAGCTCGGAGGACCCGTTGAAGCAGTAGATGGTCCCGGTCCATCGCCCCTCCATCCCCTTCAGCTCGGAGTCCTGACATCCGGAGCCGAACAGCAGCAGCGCCAGGGCGATCTGGATGAATGCAGCCCGCGGTGGATTCGTCTCCATAGAGCCATCTTATCCCGACAGCCAGGAGGGTCAACATGGTCTATACTCCGGTGACGAGGTACCGATGATCGACCGCCGCACGCTGCTCGGGGCCCTCGGCGCCTCGCTGCTCTGGCCTCCAGGCGCCGCGGCCGCGAAGCCGGCCCCGGCCTACACACCGGAGCAGATCAAGAGCCCGACGCGGATCTCGGGTGTCGTGCGCTACGGCGGCAAGGCTCCGAGGCCGAAGAAGGTCAAGTTCAGCGGGGACTGTGCCTACTGCCGCCGGTTCGACCTGCGCGAGGAGGGCCTGCTGACCGGCGCCGGCGGCGCGCTGCGCAACGTGGTGGTGATGCTGGAGAAGGTGCGCCGGGGCAAGCCCGTGGTCGAGTCGCCCACCCTGGCCGAGCTCCGCTGCACCTTCGTGCCCCACGTGCTGTCGATGACGGCCGGCGGCAAGGTGCGGCTGCTCAACCAGGATCCGGTGCTCAACACCTTCCACGCCATCGCCTTCCCCTCGAAGCGAACGCTGTTCAACGTGGGTCTGCCGAACAAGGACCAGCACGTCGACCGCCGGATCGCGGATCCGGGCGTGGTGCAGATGCGCTGCGACGTCCACCCCTGGGAGGAGGCCTATGTCGTCGCAGTCGGCCACCCCTACCACTGCGTGACCGACGCCCGGGGAGCGTTCGCCCTGGACCAGGTGCCTCCCGGCCGCTACACCCTGCTGCTGTGGCACGAGAAGCTGGGAGCACGCAGGAAGCCGGTGCAGGTCGGACCGGGCGGGCACCTGAAGCTGGAGCTGGTCTACCCCGTCAAGTAGCCGCGAGCCAGGCTGGTGGCTGCGGCTCGACGCGGCGCTGCGCGCGGCGCTTCTGCGGTCTCCTTCTGCCCCGGCCTCTATTCGCCGCGAGCATCTGCCCCGGCGTCAGGCGCACCCGCCCATCGGTCGTCGCCACGAGCCACGCGCAGCTCGAAATGTGGTTCGAGCTTGATGCCTCGCACCACATTCGGGCGCCGCGTCGGCCGCAGCCACCAGCGGGGAGGAGATGCACTGAGACACCCGGCCGGATTCGCGCGGCGAATCAGCGCAGGGGTGGTCTGTACCGCGGGAGCGCCGCGCGATGCTGCGCGTGGCTCGTGGCGACTGCTGCGACGCGCCAACAGGTCACGATGAAGATGGGTAGGTGGGTCACGCGTCACGGCACGTAGCGCAGGTGGGTCACGAAGTAGATCCCGGCCGCCACCAGCCCGGCGATCAGCGGGGTGATCATCCAGCCCATCACGATGCGGTAGATCGTGCTGCCCTTGACCGCCGACGCCTGCTTGATCAGCCCGACGCCGATCACCGCGCCCACCACCGCCTGCGAGGTGGAGACCGGCACGCCGACCCAGGCGTAGACATGCACCACGATCGCCTCGGACAGCACCACCACCAGCGCGCTGAAGGCGTCGAGCCGTACGATCGCCTTGCCCACCGTCGCCATCACCGGCTTGCTGTAGGTGATCACCCCCACGGCGATGCTGAGCCCGCCCACCAACATGCCCCAGAACGTGGTCAGCAGCCCCGCCCCGACATAGACTCCGGTCACGTTGGCCACGTTGTTTGCACCGAGAGCGTAGGCCCCGTAGGCCCCCGACAGCACCAGCCCCGCGCGCATCAGCTCGTCGTGCGTGTAGATGTTGGGGGAGAGCGAGTTGAACAGATAGCCCAGGCTGCGGTACAGCAGCCAGGCGATGAGCAGCGCACCGATCGGGGTGCCGACCCAGCAGATCGCCACCTTGATCAGCCCCAGAAGCTGCAGATCGGCGCCGCTGATCAGGCCGACCCCGATGATCGAGCCCACCACCGCCTGGGAGGTCGACGAGGGGATCCGCATCAGGGTCATCATCGTGATCGAGACCGCCGCTCCGACCGACGTCACCGTGGCGGAGTAGAGGTTCTGCTGCGCCAGGGCGCCGATGGTCGCCATGCCGGCCTGACCCTCGAGCACGGAGCCCAGCACGACAAAGCCGGAGCAGAGGATCGCCGCGGTGAAGAAGCTGACCATCCTGGAGGTGACGGCCGTGCCAAAGACGTTGGCCGCGTCGTTGGCACCCAGCGACCAGCCGAGGAAGATGCCGCCCAACAGGTGGTACAAGCCTCGATCCTCCCGTGCTAAACTCGGCGCTTCACGCTGACCAGGGTCAGCCGGTCGGCCACGTGCTCGGCACCGTCACTGACCTTGGTCAACCTGCGCACCAGCCCCTTGAGCAGCAGCTTCTCGCCGGTATCGATCTCGAGCTTGAAGATCCCCCGGATCAGGGCCCGCTCGAGGTGGTCCACCTCGCTCTCCAGATGGTCGATCTCGTCGGTGAGCTCCTCGATGTCCCGTCGCTTGCCCCCCGCCACGAACAGCGCCCGTACCGCCTTGTTGACCATCTCGCAGCAGGAGCAGGTCAGGTCCACCGTCTTGACGATGTTGGGCTTGATCGGGTCTGGCAGCACGATCTCCTGCAGCTGCAGCTCGTAGAGCGTCCACTCCGCCTCGGTCAGCAGCCGGTCCACCGTCTCGAGGATGCCGAGGATATCGCCTCGGGACTCGGGGATCAGCGCCTTGGCGTAGAGCTCGTGCTCGATCTCACGCCGCATGTCATCGGTACGCGACTCCTCCTTGTGCGTGGCGTCCACGCGGTAGAGGAACTCCTCGGTGATGCCCTCGTTGAGGTAGATGTCCCAGGCATCCCGGAAGGCGCGGATGCACCCGATCCAGGTCTCCATGTAGCGGCCCATCAGCTTCTGGACCTTGCGCTCCCGGCGCATGAAGAGGTCGACGAGGGACACGGCGTACCTTTGGGGCTCGGTGAGCGTCGATAGTATCATGGGAGGGGCAAGGCCCCAAAATCAATGGGAGGATGGCGACGGCGACTGCTGGACCACCCGCCAGTCCATCACCTCCGACGGCTCTGGCAGGAACTTGTCCGGCTCCGGCAGCCTCAGCGCGAGCCGCAGCACATCGTCCATGTGGGACACCGCCCTGACCTCGACCGCCTTGAGCACCGTCTGGGGGATCTCCTTGATTTCCTTCTTGTTCTCCTCGGGGATCAGCACCATCCCGATCGCGGAGCGGCACGCGGCCAGGATCTTCTCCTTCAGCCCGCCGATGGCCAGCACCCGTCCCCGTAGTGTGATCTCCCCGGTCATGGCGACGTCCCGCCGGATCGGGATCTTCAACAGCGCCGACACCATCGCTGTCGCGATCGTGATGCCGGCCGAGGGTCCGTCCTTGGGGATGCCACCCTCCGGCAGGTGCACGTGGATGTCGATCGCCTGGTAGAAGTGGGGCTCCAGACCGAGGCTCACCGCCCGGGACCGGACGTAGGACAGCGCCGCCTGCGCCGACTCCTGCATCACGTCACCCAGCTTGCCGGTCAGCACCAGCTTGCCCTTGCCGGGCATCACGGTGACCTCGGTGGCCAGCAGGTCCCCGCCGTAGTAGGTCACCGCCAGCCCGTTGGCCAGCCCCACGTCGTCGGTCTCCTCCTTCGTCGTGACCCGGAAGTGCGGCACCCCGAGGTACTTGCCCACGCTGGAGGCGGTGACCCGGAACGAGGGCTGCCCCTCCTTGCGCACGACCTCCTTGGCGATCTTGCGGCAGATCGCCGCCAGCTCGCGCTCCAGGTTCCGCACCCCGGCCTCCTTGGTGTAGTGGTTCACCACGTTGAGGATGGCCGAATCGGATATGGTCAGGTTGCAGCCGGCCAGGCCGTTGAGCTCCATCTGCTTCGGCACCAGGTAGCGGCGCGCGATCTGCAGCTTCTCCTCGTCGGTGTAGCCCGGGAGCTGGATAATCTCCATCCGGTCCTGCAGCGGCAGCGGGATGTCGTGCAGGTGGTTGGCCGTGGTGATGAACATCACGTCCGACAGATCGTAGTCCAGGTCCATGTAGTGGTCGTTGAAGGCGTGGTTCTGCTCCGGGTCCAGCACCTCGAGCAGCGCCGAGGAGGGATCCCCGCGGAAGTCGGTGGACATCTTGTCCACCTCGTCGAGCAGGAAGACCGGGTTGTTGGCGGCCGCCCGCTTCATGCACTGGATGATCTTGCCCGGCATGGCGCCGATATAGGTGCGGCGGTGGCCGCGGATCTCCGCCTCGTCCCGCACGCCGCCCAGCGAGACCCTCACGAAGCGCCGGCCGGTCGCGCGGGCGATGCTGCGGCCGAGGGAGGTCTTGCCCACGCCGGGAGGCCCGACGAAGCACAGGATCGGGCCCTTCATCTTCTCCACCAGCGACTGCACCGCCAGGTGCTCGAGGATGCGCTCCTTGACCTTCTTCAGCCCGTAGTGGTCATCCTCGAGGATCTCCTCCGCCTGGTCCACATCCAGCCGGTCCTCGGTCTTCTCCTCCCAGGGCAGCGCCAGCACCCAGTCGATGTAGCTGCGCACCACCGTCGCCTCCGCCGACATCGGCGCCATCATCTTCAGCCGCCGGATCTCCTTGCTCAGCTTCTCCACCGCCTCGGTGGAGAGCTCCTTGGCCTCGATCTGCTCCTCCAGCTCCTGGATCTCGTTCTTGAACTCGTCCCGCTCGCCCAGCTCCTTCTGGATCGCCTGCATCTGCTCGTTGAGGTAGTACTCCTTCTGCGACTTCTCCATCTGGCGCTTGACGCGGGTCCGGATGCGCTTCTCCACCTGCAGGATCTCGATCTCGCCCTGCATCAGCTCGTAGAGTCGCTCCATCCGCTCACGCGGCACGATGGTCTCGAGCAGCAGCTGCTTGTCCTCCAGCTTGAGCTGCAGGTGGGCCCCGATGGTGTCGGCCAGCCGGGAGGGCTGCTCGATGGTCTGGACCGAGACCAGCATCTCGGGCGGGATCCGCTTGTTGAGCTTGACGTAGACCTCGAACGTGGACTTCAGCGAGCGCATCAGCGCCTCGGTCTCCACCGAGGCCGGCTCCTCCACCTCCTGCCCCTCCACCTGCACCAGATAGTGCTCCTCGTGCTCCACGTAGCTCACGATCCGCACGCGGTGTTTGCCCTCCACCAGCACCTTCACCGTGCCGTCGGGCAGCCGCAGCAGCTGGATGATGGTGGCGAGGGTCCCGACGTCGTAGATCTCCTCCGGCCTGGGGTTGTTGGTTTTTGCCAGGCGCTGGGCGGCGAGCAGGATGTCCTTGCCTCCGGTCATCGCCTGCTCCAGGGCAGCGATCGATCGCTCGCGCCCCACGAACAGGGGCACCACCATGTGGGGAAAGACGATGATGTCGCGCAGGGGCAGCAGGGGGACCTGGTTGCTCTCTTCTTTTTCAGGGATATCGGTCATGTTGGCTTTTCGTGCATCCGTCGTTTGGAGGCGCATTGTAGCATCCAGACCGCCGCGCGGCCATTGCGCCCACCTGCGGACCTGCGGACCTGCGGACCTGCGGACTGCTGTGGGCTGGGCTGTCGTCGCGCGCCCCCAACCGGCGGTCACGAAGTGCGCAGACTCATTTGCAGGTGGCCCTGCAACACCCGAAGATTGTAGTGGTCGCCATGTTGGCACCGTGCGTGCTCTTTCAGGCCGCAAGGAGGAGACATGAGACCAAGCGCGCCGCTCCGGACAGTGTTCTGGTTGTGTGCCCTGGCAGTCGCCGGATGCGGCGATGAGCTCACTGACGAGGAGATCGAGCAGGACGA
>Ga0180009_10002730_pt1 | contig 20621 bp, 20 predicted proteins | sample OS_PC_MetaG_FD_123537 | JGI IMG/M metagenome (GOLD analysis project Ga0180009, IMG submission 123537) | Groundwater microbial communities from the Aspo Hard Rock Laboratory (HRL) deep subsurface site, Sweden - OS_PC_MetaG | ecosystem: Environmental > Aquatic > Deep subsurface > Groundwater...
AGAAGTAAGAAGGACAGAAAAGATTAAAAGCCAGGATTTATTTTATAGTATTATAGGAATAAAGCCTATTATTCAGGAATTACGACAATTTTCAAGAGAGAGGGACTAAATGCAAGCTATAAAAGAGTTAAGCTTAAAAGAATTAAAAGAAATTACAGACAGTTGGGGTAAACCAGAATTTCATGCTCATCAAATTTGGAACTGGATATACAAAAAGAATGTAACTGATTTTGAAAAGATGTCCGATTTGCCTTTAGATTTAAGAAGACAATTAAAAGAAAATTTTTCTCTTGCCAATTTAAAATTAGTAGAAGTAGTAACTTCAAAAGATCAGACTAAAAAGTTTCTTTTTGAATTAAATGATGGTAATTTTATAGAGGCAGTAATCATTCCCGCTAAAGAAAGAATAACCGGCTGTATTTCTACTCAAGTTGGTTGTAAATTTTCTTGTCAGTTCTGTGCTAGTGGTTTATTAGGTTTTAAGCGAAATTTAAGTTATGGAGAGATTATTGATGAGGTTTTATCCTTAAAAGCCTCGTCTCAAAAATTAACTAATCTTGTCTTTATGGGTATTGGGGAGCCATTAGATAATTATGATCAGGTCTTAAAAGTAGTTAAGACTGTCAATTCTCCTCTGGCTCTTAATTTAGGAGCACGAAAGATAACTATCTCTACTTGTGGAATTATTCCTGGAATAAAAAGACTAGCTGAGGAAGGATTACAAATAGAATTATCTGTCTCTTTACATGCCGCTAATGAGAAGATAAGGAATAGGCTTATGCCTGTAAACAAAAAATATCCCATCAAGGACTTAATGGGGGCTTGCCGAGAGTATATCAAAAAGACAAATCGCCAGATAACCTTTGATTATATTTTAATTAATAAGTTAAATTCATCATTAAAAGATGCCCAGGAATTAAGTTTATTATTAAAAGAGATAAAATTGTCAAAGGTGAACCTTATCCCCGCTAACCAAATAAAAGAGCTTGAGATAGAACCTCCCCCGGAGTCAGAAATTTCATCATTTAAAAACTACTTAGATAAGGCTGGAATCAAAGTAGCCTTAAGAAGACCTCGGGGTCAAGATATTAAAGCTGCCTGTGGGCAACTAAGATTAAGCACCATGATCTCTTAAAATGAAAAAGAAAGAGATTTTTGCTTTTGGATCATTGTTAGATGAATACTAGTCTTAAACTTACCTCGTCTTTTTTTAATGCTTCTTTAGATAAAGAGATATTTATTTCTACGGTAAGCTGGCTTTTTTTTTCTGGATTTTTAGTCATCATCTCTCTGGCTTTGTTTTTCTTTGTAGGAAAGAGCTTTTTAAAGAATCTTAAAAATAAGGAGCGTAAATTTCGCCGAAGTTCATGGCAAGGATTATTAGCTTTAATGGTGGTATTTCTCTTAGGAACTACAGGTTCCATAAGAAACATAAGAGCATATTTTAACGCTCCTTGTGGCTATAGCATTAATGATACCGCCATAATTATTCATAAACATTATGGAAATATTACTATTCCAGTGAAAGAGATAAATAAAGCTTGGTTAGATGCAGCTAAGTTTTATAAAATAGACCGGTGTTACCGGTATTGCTGGATAGAAAAAGGATGGGTCTCTTATGAGATGTTTGGAACTTTTGGCAGTTTTTATACCTCTAAATTTGGATGGTTGGATTACTATGTAACTAATATGAATAACCTGGTTGTATTAGAAGGCAAGAAAAAAGTAGTAATTTCTCCAGATCATCCAAGGGAATTTATTGCTTTACTGATGTCAAAGCTATATAGTAGTTATTAACGAAAATCGGATATAAAGCAAATTAATTTGAGTGCCAACGAGTTTATCTTTTGTTGCTCGGCATTATTTTTTATGTCCGGTTTTCGTTAATAACTACTATATTGATATAATTTATAATTTCCTCTACCACTTCTTCTTTTGACTTATCGGAAGTATCAATGCAATATCCGGCTTTTTCATAAGACGGCTTTCTATGGACTAAGATCTCTTTTATTTTTTTGGGAAGATCAATAGTCTTCAATAAAGGGCGGCTCTTATCGTCCTTTACTCTTTCATAAATTACTTCTTCTGAAGCCATTAAAGAAATAAGAATGCCATTTTCTCTTAATAATTTAACATTTTCTTCATCTAAGACCACTCCTCCACCTGTAGAGATAACACAAGAATCCCTTTTAGATATTCTCTTTACTAATTCTTTCTCTAATCTTCTAAAATATGCTTCTCCGTATTTCTTAAAGAGATCATTAATGGTCTTATGATGCTCTTCTTCAAGAATTTCATCCATCTCTATAAAGAACATACCTAATCTCTCCGCTAACATCCTTCCAATACTCGATTTTCCACTTCCCATAAAACCAAAAAGCACAATGTTCTTCATAGCTTGTTTAAAAATTACCTTATCTTAATCTCTGCTTGTTGTTTTTCCCGCTTATTGCGAAATTTATCAGGTAGCTTCAAGACTACGATTATTCCACAATATTACACCTCAAAATACATCGCTGTCAAATCATTAATGATTCCCTAAAAATTTAAAAACTAATTTGAATGGAGTCAACTAAAACCAACTCTTTCGCCAGTGAATAGCCTATTACCCATACAAAAAAATAGTTTCTGCTTTACAAAAAAAGAAAATGGGAGTATAAGTTCTTAAGGGTAGTTACCTATAAACAATAATAAACAATATTTGTTTTTATTTTTATAAACAAAATATATGGTAAGTTAATAAAGTGATTGTAGTTATTGATTACAAAATGGGTAATCTTCATAGTGTCCAAAAAGCCTTAGAATATGTGGGTTTTAAAGTAAAAATAACTAATAATTACCGAGAGATTATTTATGCCCAAGGAGTGGTCTTGCCAGGGGTAGGGGCTTTTAAGGATGCGATAAAAAATATTAAAGAATTAAATATTGATCAAGCTATCTATAAAGTTATAAAAGAAGGAAAACCGTTTTTAGGTATCTGCTTAGGGTTGCAACTTTTATTTTCTAAAAGCTACGAAGATGGAGAGCACCAAGGTTTAGGTGTTTTAAGTGGAGAGGTAGTCAAATTTCCCGGTAGCGTCTTAGTTCCTCATATTGGGTGGAATACTCTGGAGATAAATCTTAATTTAGATCAGACTTCTTCTTTGTTTTTAAATATTCCAAATTGTTCTTTCTTTTATTTTGTCCATTCTTACTTTATTAAGCCTAAAGAGGAGAAGATTATAGCTACCATGACTGAATATGGACTAAAGTTTGCTTCTTCTATTGTTAAAGATAACATTGTTGCTACTCAGTTTCATCCAGAGAAGAGTCAGGAGTTAGGATTAAGGTTTTTAGATAATTTTAAGAAGGAGTTTTTTTAGAGAAGATGTTAATTATTCCAGCTATTGATATTAAGGATGGAAGAGTAGTTCGGTTAACTCAAGGAAGGTTTGACCAAGAAACAGTATACTTTGAAAAGCCTTACCAAGTAGCCAAAAGGTGGAGAGCAGAAGGAGCTTCTTTTCTCCATGTTGTTGACTTAGATGGAGCTAAGGGGGGGTCTCTGAAAAATAAAGAGAGTATAAAAAAAATTATTGAGGCGGTAGATATACCTATTCAAGTAGGGGGAGGAATAAGAACCTTAGAAATCGTGGAAGAATTAATCTTAATGGGTGTAAGCAAAGTTATTTTAGGAACCACAGCGGTAAATGATCAACTTTTGGTAAAAAAAGGGGTAGAAAAATTTAGAGAACAAATTGTTATAGGCATAGATGCAGTTAATGGTTATGTGGCTATAAAAGGTTGGCAAGAAAAAACAAAGATAAACGCCGTGGACTTAGCTTTAAAGATTAAAGAGATGGGTATTAGTGAAATAATTTATACCGATATCTTAAGAGATGGGACTCTTAACGGTCCTAATAGGGAAGAATTAATTAACATTGCTCAAAAGACAAAACTAAAAGTAGTTGCTTCTGGGGGTATTTCTAGCCTAGAAGATATCAAGAAGATTAAAGATATTGAATATTTGGGGATAAAAGGAATTATTATTGGAAAAGCTCTTTATGCTAAAAAGATAGATCTAAAAGAAGCTATCAAGGTAGCTGAGGAGTAGTTATTTATCCTCAAGCAAAACAGGTTTGCAAAAAATATTACTTGAAATCCCAAATTACCCGAGCGATTTACTGGGCAAAACTGTTTAAAATGAGAATATTTAACAATATTTTTCACAAACCAACTTTGGATAGTCTAATTAAGGCTTAATGAGGAGAAAGATATGGATATTGAAAATATCAGGGAAATTTTAAATGAATTTACCAATGGTCAGGAATGGAGTCGGATCCGAGAAACACAATTAAGAAGTATGGGCGCTACCTCTTATTGGATTATCGATAATGAAGGTAGCTTTGTATTTAAAGAGACCCAAGATAAAGAAGGATGTCAAAATGTCAAGTCTACTTCTTTAGATTATGAAAATTGCCAGGCTGCTTTTCTTTACTTATTTTATGAAACGAAGAAGAGAAAGAGATCTATCATTAACAAATGCCATCTTAAATATATTACTTTTAGTGTTCCTTTGATGGCCGAAAATGAGGTAGTGGGAATAGTGGGGGGGTGTCAAATTGAGAGTCCTGCTTTTATGGGAAAGAAAGAAAGACTTATTTCTTCTTCTGTGATTAGAGCTCCTCAAGTGAAAATGGTCGAATTGTTAGAAAAAGGGGTTGAGCTTTTAGCTATTCATTGCCAATCTGCTTTAGATTTAATTATTAAAGATCGAAAGCTTTTAGAAAAAGAAAGAGAGATTAAGGATATCTCCCTTTTTTATGAGATCATGGAAGGAGAAAGGGATAAGATCTTAAGTTTAGACCCAAATAGCTTGTTTCGTTATTTCTTAAGTATTATTTCTAGGATTATTAAAGGGCAAGTTTATGTCTTGATGTTATATAATCAAGCCGAAAATGAACTAGAAATCAAGATGAGTCTTGAAGAAGATGGTTCCTTAGTTTCTTCTTCAAGAGTAAGTATAGATAAGGATATTGCTGAATATGTTATCAAGACTAAGGAACCTATGTTAGTAAAGAATATTGGCCAAGATGAAAGATTGGCCAATCAAAGGACGATTAATCAGTATTACACTAAGTCTTTTTTAATAACTCCATTAATGCTTCAGAGAAAGCTGATCGGAGTGATTTCTATAAATAGCGAGCTAACTCATCATATATTTAATGAAAGTGAACTTAGAGTTCTTCAATTAATTTGTGGTTATATCACAGTGGCGATAGAGTCATCCCTTTTATCCTACCAAGAAATGAAGACTAAATTTAATTTAGAAAAAGAAGCTAGTCAGTTAAAAGAAGGGGCGCATAAAATAAAGACTCAAACAGATGCTCTTCGACAACAAATTGTTACTTTAAGTGAGCAAATAGAAGAGACAGTGAAATTAAAAAAAGAGACGGAGGAGTTAAAAATTCAGGCAGATAAAATAGAAAATCAGACTTTATTTACCAAAAAATTCTTAGAATTACAAACCTTAGAAGTAGCTACTCAAGAAGAAGAGACCATAACATTAAAGAGAGAGACGGAAGCCCTCTCTAAGCAGGTGGAAAAATATCTTTCCGAAGAAAAGATTACTCCTGATATTACCACTTATACTCAGGATCTAAAAAGACAAACAGAAAAACTTTATCAGCAAGCAGGGAAATTGTTTTCCCAAGTAGAGATGCTAAAGAATCAATTAAGGGAAGCAGAAGAATTACTTTCTAAGGTAAAAGAGGTAGAAGAGTTAGATAACCAGACTCAGCAATTAAAAGAACAAGCAGATACTTTAAGGTCTCAAGTTGATAAACTACAAAATAAAGCTGATAATTTAATTGTTCAAGCTAAAGAAGCAGAAGCTATTATTGCTGCTGCTTCGGATATGGAAAAGGAAAAGGATCTGGCTGATGAATTAAATTTATTAGCGGAGATTAGCTCCCAAATGAATAAATTTAAAAAACCAGAAGAGATCTTAAATTGGGTCTTACTAAAAATTCAGCCTTTATTTAATTCTAATTTAGGAGCTTTTCTTTATGCTAAAGGAAGAATCTTATCCATTAATATCCTTTATCAAAGCGAAACATCTGAAAAGCTTCTTGAAGAAATGAAGAGTAAACTTTTAACAACTTGGTCCGAGATTAAAAGTGAAAGCATGGCCAATAAAAGAGTTATTTGTAATTTATCTAAAGAGTCTTCCTGGGGAACTTCTTTAGAAGATCAAGAACAGATTGAGTCGTTCTTAATAACTCCCTTTAATATTAAGGATAAAGAAGTAGGTCTTTTAGTCTTAGCTAGCTCAAAAAAGGACTTTTTTGGTTTGGAAAAGAAAAGATTTTTCTCTTGTTTGAGCAACTATTTATCTTTAGCGGTGGAGAATAATGTTTTAAAAGAGAAGACCTTGTCCGAAATAGATGAGTTGACTAAAGTTTATGATTATCGCTATCTAAAGCATGCCTTGGATAGCGAGGTAAAGAGGGCTGAATTTTTTAATCATAACTTATCTATGATTTTAGTTGATGTAGATCATTTAGCTAAGATAAATAATCATTATGGATATCTGATGGGAAACAAGGTCTTAATTAATATAGCTAAGACCTTAAAGAAGAATATAAAGAAAATTGGCTTTGTGGCTCGTTATGGGAGTGATCATTTTGTATTAGTCTTGCCAGAAACAAGGGAAGATGAAGCTTATCAAGTGGCTAAAGAGATAAAAAGTGAAGTTTCAGCCACCGTGTATCATAGTAAAGACAGTAAGTTTGGCATTACAGTGAACATAGGATTAGTAAGTTACTCTAGTCTTATAAAAGATAAAACAGTCCCTGGCTTATTTAAGGCGGTTAATAAAGCCTTGTTAAGAGCTAAACATTCAGGAAAAAATGAAGTAGAGATTTATAGAGATAATAATCATAATGGTAAAACTTAAGTAACTATTCAGGTAGCAAGAATACAGAATTCAGGAGTCAGAATGAAAGAACCTGTGTGATTTATGCGATTATTTTTTGTTTGGATTCACTGATTACGAACAGTTGCGTTGCCTGATTTAATTCTGTATTCTGTATTCTGACTTCTAAATTCTACTGCCTGAATAGTTACAAACTTAAAATAATTGCTTGGTAGCTGATAGCTTACCACTTAGGAAGGATAATGTTAGCTAAAAGAATTATTCCTTGTTTAGATGTAGATAAGGGAAGAGTAGTAAAAGGAGTTAATTTTGTAAATATTCGAGATGCGGGGGATCCAGTAGAAGCAGCTCTTTTATATAATCAAGAAGGGGCTGATGAATTAGTTTTTTTAGATATAACTGCTTCCAGCGACCAAAGAGAGATTATGATAGAGGTAGTGAAGAGGACAGCAGAAGTAGCTTTTATGCCTTTAACGGTAGGGGGAGGAACAAGAAGCTTATTTGACATTGAGAGATTGCTTAAGGCTGGAGCGGACAGAGTTTCTATAAATACGGCGGCGGTAAAAAGAGCAACCTTAGTCAAAGAAGCTGCTCTTAGTTTTGGAAGCCAGTGTATAGTAGTAGCTATCGATGCCAAGAAGACTTTAAAAGCTGAGAAGACATTAAAAAGGAAAGATCTTCCTATGTTAACTTGGGAAGTTTATATCCATGGAGGGAGAACACCTACCAATATTGAGGTTATTTCTTGGGCTAAGAAGATGGAAGATTATGGATGCGGCGAGATCTTGTTAACTAGTATGGATAGAGACGGGACTAAAGAAGGATATGACCTTGAGCTTACTAAGGCTATTGCAGAAAGCTTGCATATTCCAGTGATTGCTTCAGGGGGAGCAGGTAAGTTAGAAGATTTTTATGAAGTCTTGACTATTGGCAAAGCAAACTCAGCTTTAGCGGCTTCTCTTTTTCATTATAGAGAATTAACTGTTAAACAAGTAAAAGAATATTTAAATCAAAAAGAGGTAGTGGTGAGACTATGAAAGAAAAGATAGAGGAAAATATAGAGAATTTAAAATACAATGAGCAAGGATTAATCCCAGTCATTATTCAAGATTATCTGAGCAAGGAAGTCTTAATGTTAGCTTATATGAATAAAGAATCTCTTCAGAAAACCGTGGAGAGTAAAAAGACTTGTTTTTTTAGCCGTTCTCGGGGAAAATTTTGGACAAAAGGCGAAACTTCTGGTCACTATCAAGAAATAAAAGATATTACCTATGACTGCGATAAAGATACTTTGCTTATTAAAGTTAAACAAGATGGAGTGGCTTGTCATACTGGTGAGTATTCTTGTTTTTATACTTCTCTGGAAGGAGAATATACCAAGAAAGAACCCTTAGCAGAAAGTATTATTGATGAAGTTTACAGGGAAGAAAAAGAAGAATGTAGAGGCCAGAAGAGAGATAGTAAGTCTTTAGAAGAAAGTATTTTAGAAGAAAGTATTATTGATGAAGTTTACAGAGTGATAGAAGAGAGGAAGAATAATTTTTCTCCTGGTTCTTATGTCTCTTCTCTAATTAAGAAAGGAGAAGATGAAGTCTTAAAAAAGATTATTGAAGAAGCAGGAGAAGTAGTGATTGATGGTAAAAAGAAAGATAAAGAGAAGATAATCATGGAAGTAGCTGATTTGTGGTTTCATCTCTTAGTTTTGTTAAACATTAATCATATTACTCCTTCGGATATTTATTTAGAACTTAAAAGACGAAGAAAGAAATAATGTACTATCCTAAATTTAGAGAGTTTAAAAAAAAGGCTTTGGCAGGAAGTATTGTTCCTGTATATAAAGAAATATTAGCTGATATGGAGACACCTGTCTCTGTATTTTGTAAAATAAATGATGGAAAGTATTCTTTCTTATTAGAAAGCGTAGAGGGTGGAGAAAGATTAGGTCGGTATTCTTTTATTGGAAGTAATCCTTTAGCTATTTTTCAAGTCAAGGATAAGGTGGGGACTATTTATCAAGATGGAAAGATTAATAAGCTTGGAGTTCTCAAAGATCCCTTAGCTTATTTAAAAAACTTGCTCCATTTTTATAGTTTTGTAAAAGATGAAGACTTGCCTGATTTTTCAGGAGGAGCAGTAGGATATATTGGTTATGATTATATTAGATGTCTTGAAGATATTCCCGATAGTAATCCTGATGATTTAAATGTTCCTGATTTATTCTTTTTAGTGGTTAATGAAGTAGTGATCTTTGATTATCTAAAACATGTGATCAAAGTAGTCTCTAATGCTCACATTAATAATGATCCTCAAGAGTCTTACCAAAAAGCTGTTTTTAAAATTGAAGAGATTATCAAAAAGATTAATCAGCCTCTAAATAAACATTTAGATATCCTTTACCATAAAGAAAAAAGGCTTAAGGTAGAATCTAATTGCACCAAAGAAGAATTTATTCATTTGGTCAAACAAGCTAAGAAGTATATTTTGGAAGGCGATATCTTTCAAGTAGTCTTATCGCAGAGATTATCTTTTGGCACCCAATTAGATCCTCTTAATGTTTACAGGATTTTAAGAAGAATAAATCCATCTCCTTATATGTTTTATTTACATCTTGATAAGATGAGTTTAATTGGGTCATCTCCAGAGCTATTAGTTAAATTTTCTAATCAGACCGTAGAAACACGACCTATTGCTGGCACTGTCCCTCGAGGGACAAATGCTGCTCAAGATAAACTTTTAGAAAAAGAGCTGATAGGGAATCCTAAAGAACGAGCCGAGCATCTCATGTTAATTGACTTAGGTCGTAACGATCTTGGTAAAGTGTGTAATTATAAAAGTATTGAATTGCCAGAGTTTATGGTGGTAGAAAAGTATTCTCATGTCATGCACCTGGTTACTTCAGTCAAAGGCCAGATTTGTCCAAAATATGATCAGTTTGATGCCATAAAAGCTTGCTTTCCAGCCGGCACGGTCACTGGAGCTCCTAAAATTAGAGCAATGGAGATAATTGAAGAGTTAGAAAAGACTAAAAGAGGTCCTTATGCCGGTTGTATTTGTTACTTTAGTTTTTCTAACTATTTTGACTCTTGCATTACTATTAGGACCATCTTAATGAAAGATGGTCAGGCTTATATTCAAGCTGGAGCAGGAATAGTAGCTGATTCTAATCCAGAAGCAGAGTACATAGAGACAATAAATAAAGCCAAAGCTTTAATAGAAGTTTTTAAGATTAAGTAAATTGTTGTCTATGAATTTGAAAAAATTGTGGTGACTAAGTAAATTGTTGCCTAATAGACACTATTGAGACACCACCTTAAAATCTACCTAAGATTCTTAGAGATGTTGAGATGATATTAATTATTGACAATTATGATTCCTTTACTTATAATTTAGTCCAGTATGTAGGAGAGCTATGCTTAAATTTTAACCAAGAATTAGAAGATTTAAAAGTATCTCGAAACGACAAGATAAGTATTCAAGAAATCAAAAGACTAAATCCTAAGACTATTATTATTTCACCTGGCCCTGGCACTCCCGACAAAGCAGGTATTTCTAAAAGTGTCATTGAGGAATTTAAGGGAAAAATACCTATTTTAGGAGTATGCTTGGGGCATCAATGTCTGGGGGAAGTATTTAAAGCTAAATTAGTCCATGCTGATAGACTTATGCACGGGAAGATTTCTTTAATTTACCATGATCAAAGAGGAATTTATAAAAATATTCCTAATCCTTTTGAAGCAACCAGGTATCATTCTTTAATCTTAAAAAAGGAGACCATTTTAGAGCCATTAGAAATTTCTGCGTGGACAGAGGAAGAAGAAGTAATGGGTATTAGACATAAAGAATATTCTCTGGAAGGAGTTCAATTCCATCCTGAATCTATTTTGACTAAGGAAGGCAAGAATATTCTTAGAAATTTTTTAAAGGAGCATTGTTTTTATGATCAAAGAAATAATTGAAACCTTGGTCCAGGGTCATCATTTAAACTTGGAAGAATCGAAACAAATTATTAACATGATTATGGAAGGAGAGCTTACCCAAGCTCAAATTGGCAGCATTCTGACTGCCCTTCGGATGAAGGGAGAGACAGCTACAGAGATTGCTGGAGCAGCTTTAGCGATGAGAGAAAAAGCTGTCAAGATTAATGTTCAAGGAGATTTAATTGATACCTGTGGCACCGGAGGAGATAAAAGAAGTACCTTTAATATCTCTACTATTGCTGCTTTAGTGGTAGCAGGATGTGGAGTTAAGGTAGCTAAGCATGGTAATAAGTCAGTCTCTTCAAAATGTGGTAGCGCTGATTTATTAGAAAGCTTGGGAGTAAATATTAACGTAGAAGTGGAAGTAGTAGAAGAGTGCATTAATAAGATTGGATTTGGATTTTTGTATGCCCCTTTATTCCATAAAGCCATGCTACATGTAGTTGGCCCTCGAAAAGAGCTGGGCATTAGAACTATCTTTAATATTTTAGGTCCTCTGACTAATCCAGCCGGAGCTAAGTATCATATTTTAGGGACTTACGAGCCTAATTTAACTGAAACCATAGCCTTAGCTTTAAAAAATTTAAATTCAAAGAGAGCTTTTGTGGTTCATGGAGAAGATGGGTTAGATGAGATAACTTTAACTGCAAGGACTAAGATTTCAGAACTAGCTGAAGAGGAAGTAAAGACTTATTATGTATCTCCTGAGAACTATGGCTTTAAAAGATGCCAACTTAGTGATTTAAGAGGGGGAACAATTGAAGATAATGCCAATATTGCCTTGAATATCTTACATGACAAGGATGACCCTTTAAAAAATATAGTTTTCTTAAATTGTGCTTTTGCTCTTTTGTGCGTTAATAAAGTAAAAACAGTAGAAGAGGGGATTAATTTAGCTCGAGAAGCTATTGAAAAGAAAAAAGCCTTAGAAGTTTTAGAAAAATTAAAGCATTTTACCCAACAAAGAGAATTATAAATTTGTTTTTAAATAAGATAGTTTCTCATAAATACCAAGAAGTTGCTGGCAAAAGACAAAGGGTCCCTTTAGAAAAACTACTGGCAAAGATAGGGGAACGGTTACCATTACGAGATTTTAAAGAAGCCATTTCTAATAAAGAAGAGGGAAGGATTAATATCATTGCTGAAATAAAAAAAGCTTCTCCTTCTATAGGAATGATTAGAGAAGATTTAGATATCTTAGAGATAGCCAGACAGTATGAATTAGCTGGAGCCAAAGCTATTTCTGTAGTCACAGAGAAAAACTTTTTTAAAGGAGATTTGCTTAATTTATTTAAAGTCAAAGAAGTTTCTAAGCTTCCTATTTTAAGTAAGGATTTTATTATTGATAAATATCAAATTGCAGAAGCTGCTCTTTATGGAGCAGACGCTGTCTTGTTAATTGCAGCTATTTTATCTAAAGAAGAGATCGATAATTTCTTGCTCTTTACCAAGGAGTTAGGTTTATCTTGTTTAGTAGAAGTTCACAAAGAAGAAGAATTAGATAAAGTCTTATCTACTAAGGCAGAAATTATTGGTATTAATAATAGAAATTTACATACTTTTGCTATAGATAAAAATACTACTTTTAAATTGCACTTTAAGATTCCTAAAGATAAAATTGTGATTAGCGAGAGTGGGATAAACTCGGTAGAAGATCTTATTCTTTTGGAAGAGAAAGGAATTGATGCGGTCCTGATAGGAGAGGTTTTGTTAAGAAGTAATGATCCAGGAGCTAAGATAAAAGAGTTATTAAGAGCTTAATGGTTAAGATAAAAATATGTGGAATTACTAACTTAGAAGATGCCTTGGAATGTACTAAATTAGGAGTAGAGGCTTTAGGATTTATCTTTGCGGAAAGTAAGAGAAAGATTAGTCAAGAAGTAGCTAAAGAGATAATTAGCCAACTTCCTCCTTTTGTAACCACGGTAGGTGTTTTTGTTAATGAAGAACAAAGAAGAGTAGAGGAGGTAGCTCAGTATTGCCATTTAGATGTTTTGCAATTTCATGGAGATGAGTCCTTTCAATATTGCCAAAGGTTTATAAACTATAAGATTATAAAAAGTTTTTTAGTTAAAGAAAGAGATTCTTTAAAAAAAATTCGTCGGTTTTTAGTTTCGGCTTATTTATTTGATACTTTTGAAGAAGGAATTTACGGAGGGACGGGCAGGAGTTTTAATTGGCAGATTTTAAAAGGAAATTCTTTTGAGAAACCTATTATTATTAGTGGGGGATTAAATTCTCAAAATGTTACCTCTTGTCTGGAATTATTAAATCCTTATGCGATAGATGTTGGTAGTGGTGTAGAGAAGTATCCAGGAAAGAAAGATAAGGAAAAGTTAAAAGAGTTTATTAAAAAAGTCAGGGACTTAAATAAGGTCTAAAACTAATTGGAGATTTGAATTAAAAGAGGTTTAATGGAGCAACCAGATAAAGAAGGATACTTTCGGGTTAATAAAGAGACTTACTTTGGGGGAAGATATGTTCCTGAATTATTAATGCCAGCTTTAGAAGAGTTAGAGAAATCTTATCAAGAAGCCAAAGAAGATCTTAATTTTAATAGTGAATTAAACTACTATCTTACTTATTATGCAGGGAGACCTACTCCTTTATACTATGCCAAGAGATTAAGCCAGAGATTAGGAAAAGTAAAAATATATTTAAAACGTGAGGATCTTTGTCATACTGGTGCCCATAAAATAAATAATACTTTAGGCCAAGTCCTTTTAGCTAAAAGGATGGGCAAGAAGAGAGTGATTGCTGAAACTGGAGCAGGTCAACATGGAGTAGCTACGGCGACCGCCGCGGCTATTTTTGGTCTAAAATGCGAAGTATATATGGGGAGCGAAGATATGAAGAGACAAGCTCTTAATGTCTTTCGCATGAAACTTTTAGGGGCGACGGTTGTTCCGGTTGACTCCGGAAGCAAGACCTTAAAAGATGCCATTAATGAGGCGATTAGAGATTGGGTAACCAATGTAAGAGATACCCATTATGCGATAGGGTCGGTAGTAGGTCCACATCCTTATCCAATGATGGTTAGAGATTTTCAGCTGGTGATTGGCCAAGAGACCAGATGGCAGATTTTAGATTTAGAGAAGAGGCTGCCTGATTATCTAATTGCTTGTGTGGGGGGAGGAAGTAATTCGATCGGAATCTTTCATCCTTTTTTTCATGATCCAGTAAGATTTATTGGTGTAGAAGCAGCTGGTTTAGGGTTAGAAAGCAGCCAGCATGCCGCTACTTTAATTTCTGGAGAGATAGGTATTCTTCATGGAAGTAAGTCTTATTTATTACAAGATGAAGATGGACAAATAAAGACTACTCATTCTATCTCCGCTGGTTTAGATTATCCAGGAGTGGGTCCAGAGCATGGTTATTATAAAGAAGTTAATCGAGCCACTTATGTAGGAGTAACTGACGAAGAAGCTTTAGAAGGCTTTAGACTACTTTCTGAAATAGAAGGTATTATTCCAGCTTTAGAGAGTGCTCATGCGATTATTTATGGAGTAAGATTAGCTAAAGATTTACAAAATAATGAAATAATTATTATAAATTTATCTGGTCGTGGCGATAAGGATGTAGAAAGTATTTCTAGTATTTTGAAGTTATAGTGAAATGGAAAAAGACAGTCAAGAAATATAGCACTTATTAATGAAAATTTGACATAGAGCAAATTAATTTGAGGACAAACAAATTTATCTTTTATCGCTCGGTATTATTTCCTATGTCTGGTTTTCGTTAATAACTACTATAAAAGATTTCTTATGAATAAAATCTCAGAAAAGTTTGAAGAATTAAAAAAGATTAATAAAAAGGCATTTATTCCTTACCTTACCGTAGGATTTCCTAATCTTGATTTAACTTACCGAATTGTTCTTAAAGTTGTCGAAAAGGGAGCAGATATTATTGAATTAGGGGTTCCTTTTTCCGACCCCTTAGCAGATGGGCCTACCATTCAAAAGTCATCCCAAAGAGCTTTAGAAAATAAGACCAATTTAAAAAAAGTATTTAGTTTAGCTAAAGAATTAAGAGATAAGACTAATATTCCTTTAGTCTTAATGTCTTACTATAATCCAATATATAAGTATGGAATAAATAATTTTATTAATGATTTAAATAATTGCCAAATAGATGGGATGATCATTCCAGATTTACCTCCCGAAGAATATGGAGAGTTAAAATTATTAGCTGACCAGTATAATTTAGCAACCATATTCTTAGTAACTCCTAATACTACACCAGAACGAATTAGGCTCATTGTTAATAAAAGTAGTGGTTTTATTTATCTCGTTTCAGTTACAGGGACTACTGGAGTTAGAGATAGTTTAAATCAAGATTTAAGTTTCTTAATTCGCCAAATAAGATTAATTACTAATAAGCCAATTTGCGTAGGATTTGGTATTTCTAATCAAGATCAAGTTAAAGAGATAGCTAAGATTGCAGATGGAGTGATTGTGGGTAGCGCCCTGATAGATCTTATTTTAAAAGAAGAAAAAAATCCAAAGATGTTAGACTTGTTAGGAGATTATATTCATCAACTAGTTGGATAGGAATTTTAAAAATTCTTAGGGTAGGCTGGGACTAATTTATTTTAGGCTAAGATTATTTTAAAAGAATGGGGAAAGATGATGGTCAAAGACTTTGAAGAAGAGGAATTTAGAGAGTTTAAGTTTGAGGAAGAAAAGCCCTTGGAAGATGGGCAACTGTTAGAAGTTACTTCTCCTTCGCCACTGCCGTCTACTTGGAAGAGACTACCAGCCTTAATTGTTTTAATAGGAGTAGCTTTATTTTTAATTTGGGGAATAGTTACCAAGATTTTACCGGGAGAGAAATATGGTTCATTATCTATCGTTTCTAATCCTCCAGGAGCCTTAGTCTATCTAGATAATCAAGAAAAAGGCTTAACCCCTATTTACTTACCGAAGATAGAAGCTAAGGAATATAATCTCAAGGTAACTCGAGGTGGGTTTAATGGCTGGAGTAATTTAGTTAAATTAGAACATAAGAAGACTTTAGAGTTAAAAATAGACTTAGAAGATGTAGCTCCTCCAGAAATAATGTCTTCTCCTCTTTCTAAGGTAAATCCAGGAGAAGATTTACGGATAGAAGCCACTGTTAAAGACAATTTTCAAGTAGGGACAGTAAATTTATTTTATCGCAAAAAGAATACGGAAGCATATACCTGTGTCAAGATGATTGATAGCGGTAATGATATTTATTGGGCTGTAATTCCCGGTCTATTTATCACTAAAGAGGGTATGGAATACTATATTAAGGCTACAGATGGAGTAAATGAAATAACTTATCCAGAAAATCCTCTTACCCCGCAAATTGCTTCACAAATAACTCCATCAGTCAGTGAACCTCAAATAGACATAGGTAGCGGAAATTTAACAATTAGTTCTTCTCCTTCAGAGGCAGAGGTTTATATTGATGGAAAATTAGAAAAGTCAACGACGCCTATTGAAAACATAAGTCTTAGAGAAGGAAAATATGGGATAAGAATCTGCCAAGAAGGGTATCTGCCTTGGCAAGGAAGTGTCTTAATTAAAAAAGGGAAAAAAAATCGACTATCGGTAATTTTAAAGACAAAACTAAGCAGTATTTTTGTAGATTCAAACATTAAAGGAGCAAATGTCTTTATTAATAAAAAACCTTACGGCAAAACACCTCTTAGAATTAAGGATTTAACTCCAGAGATCATTTATAATGTAGAAGTAGAACATAATGGCGAGATAGTTTATAGTTCTACTGTTTCTCCTAAGACTGGTGAAGAAAAGAAAATATTTATAGAACTTGCAACTAAGCTGGGAAAAGCTTATATTACCTCTCTTCCTTATGGAGCTAAAATATACACCGGAGGTAAGCTCTTAGGCATTACTCCTCTTCGTAACATTAAAATGCCAGTAGGTGAACATATCTTAAAAGCAGAGAAAGAAGGATTCCCAGAAGTAACTAAGACGATTAGAATTATAGAAAATAAGATCAGTTTTTCAAACTTTGATTTAGAAAGCAAGGAATAAAGTAGGTAAAAATAGCCAAAAAAAATAAAGGAAATAAAGGGACACTCTTTTTAAGTTCTTGAATTGGAAGGAGTTATGAATGATTATTGGCAGCCAAAAATACAAAGAGGCAATCTATGACTTGGTTTAGAAAACCTAAATATTCTATTGTTACTCCTTCGGCTATGAGAGCAAAAATTCCTGATGGTTTATGGGAAAGATGTAGTGGTTGTGGAGAGTTAATCTTTAAAAAAGAATGGGAAGTCAATTTGAAGGTTTGCTCTAAATGTAACTATCATTTTAGGCTAAACTCAGGGGAGCGTTTTGAAATTACGGTAGATAAAGGTACTTTTGAAGAAGACGATGGGCATTTAGCACCAGTAGATTTTTTAAAATTTACAGACCAAAAGTCATACCAAGAAAGAATTAAGGAAAATCAAGAAAAGGTAAACTCAAAGGATGCCGTCATTACAGGATGTGGATGTATAGAGAAGGTTAAAACAGCAATAGCTATCTTAGATTTTGATTTTATGGGTGGAAGTATGGGTTCGGTAATGGGTGAAAAGATTACTAGATTGATTGAAAAGGCTATAAATTTAAGATTACCCCTCCTTATTATTTCAAGTTCAGGAGGAGCTCGCATGCAAGAGGGAATAGTTTCACTATTTCAGATGTCCAAAACCGTAGCTGCCTTGGAATTGTTCCATCAGGCCAAACTTTTCTATATTTCTTTATTGACTCATCCTACCATGGGTGGAGTAACCGCTAGTTTTGCTTCTTTAGGTGATATCATCATTGCCGAAGCTAAAGCTCTCATAGGTTTTGCTGGACCCAGGGTCATTGAGCAAACTATTAAACAAAGCTTACCTCCTAACTTTCAACAAGCCGAGTTTTTGTTAGAGCATGGGCAGATAGACATGGTGGTAAATCGAAAGGCTTTAAAGACTACATTAGGAAAACTATTGAAATTTTTCAGCTAAAGATATTTACTTCATTAATTATCCTTCCTTTTGTCTTATGAATTATCAAGAGTCTCAAGATTATCTAAATAATTTATCTCAATTTGGCATTCAATTAGGACTTAATAATATAAGTCTGTTATTGGATAAGATTAAAAGCCCCCAGCAAAGACTTAAATTAATTATTCATGTTACTGGAACTAATGGCAAAGGATCAACCATTGCTTTTTTAAACTCCATCTTGAGTGAAGCTGGTTTTAAAGTTGGAGTTTACACTTCTCCTCATCTGATATCTTTTACGGAAAGAATAGCGATCAACCATACTCCTATTTTAGAAGAAGAAGTAGCGGAGGGACTTACTTATATTAGGGAGAATATTCCAGAAGGGTTAAATTTAACTTATTTTGAAGTAACTACGGCTTTAGCCTTTCACTATTTTGCTCAAAAGAAAGTAGATCTTACTTTATTAGAAGTAGGATTAGGAGGACGGTTAGACGCCACGAATGTAGTAAATTCTCAAATTAGTGTGATTACTAATATTGATTATGATCATACAGACTGGTTAGGAGATAGTTTAGCTAAGATTGCTTTTGAAAAAGCTGGTATTATTAAAAAAAATTCTGAAGTAATTACCGGAGTTGCTTCTGGAGAGGCTTTGTCAGTTATAGAAAGAAGAGCTTTAGAGATGAAATCTTCTCTCTATCTAGTAAACAAAGATATTAAGTATCGAGTAGAAAAAAGTAATACCATTTGGGGAGAAGATTTTAAATATCAAAACTTAGAGCTAGGACTTATGGGTAAACACCAGACAGCTAATGCTGCTTTAGCCTTAATGGCGGTGGAATTATTAAGAAAGAAGGGAGTAAATATTTCCGAAGAAGAGATTAAAAGAGGACTTAAAAAAGCCAAGTGGTTAGGAAGAGCTCAAGTGATAAGTGAAAATCCTACCATCCTATTAGATGGAGCTCATAATCCAGGGGGAGCTAAAGCTTTAAGAGAACTGATCGAAGAAAGATATTTCCAGAGACCAAGAATAATGATCATCGGTATCTTAAAAGATAAAGATGTCAGTGGAATAATAAAAGAGCTTTTAGGTAAAGATGAGCTTGTTCAAGTAATATTATGTGAGCCTGATTGCGAGAGAGCTCTTTTTACTTCAGAGATAAGAAAAGAGGTCTTAAAGTATATAAGTGAAGAAAATGTCCAAGAGATAAAGGAAATTAAAAAAGCTTTAAATTTAGCTAAAGATAAAGCTACTAAAGATCACTTAATTTGTGTTACCGGTTCTCTTTATACCGTGGCTGAAGTCCTTAATCAGGTAAGAGAAAGTAAGTGAGGGCAAGAGATTTAAATTTAGCTAAAGATAAAGCTACTAAAGATCACTTAATTTGTGTTACAGATTTTTTTATACCGTGGCTGAAGTCCTTAATCAGGTAAGAGAAAGTAAGGGGGAGCAAGAGATTTAAATTTAGCTAAAGATAAAGCTACTCCACTTATGGTCAGAAATTTAATTTCAAGTTAAGATCATAGCTAAAAATTACTGGGCTTAGCTAATATTTTACATATCTTAAGCTCAAAAAATTTATTAGAAGAATTAGCTTTGATAATTACGGCGGTATCAGCTCCCTTGCTAGTGCCTCCTACCGCTATTACCTTGTCAAAGGGAATAAGACCACTATCGGCAGCCATAGCTACTATTTCTACACAGACCTTAATTCCTTGACCAAACATCCGTAAAGTATCAGCTACTATTTGTTGATGAGAAAAACCAGTTGTATTTTTTATAGCTGCTCCTAAACTTCGTAAGACCATGGGACAAGTTAAGATTAATCCATCATTTCTTTCTATTTCCTTCTTAAAACTTTCCTTAATTTCTTGAACTCCCTCTTCTTTAAAACCTGTATTATGAGTAACGACGATTACTTTAAGATCTCTTCCCTTGGCTAATTTAACTAATTTAGCCCCTGTTTCACCAGTAGTTGAAGCGACAACTAGATGTTTAATATCATGAGCAATTGCCGCATTTATAGCTATTTCCAAAGTTTTTTCTGTATAAATAGGACCTGTTCTATCAAAATACATCAAACCTCCTCTTAGTAATAATTATCTTTTTATCTAAAATACATCAAATCTATCAAAATACATCAAATTTCCTCAGCGTTCAGGTATCAGTTTTCAGCTATCCAGGAATAATCTCTCTGTCTTCTTCTAATACATTAAATTAGTCGTTAGAAAATCTAATGCCCTGCCTATTTATCCAGGAATAATCTCTCTGTCTTCTTCTAATACATTAAATTAGTCGTTAGAAAATCTAATGCCCTGCCTATTTATCCAGGAATAATCTCTCTGTCTTCTTCTAATACTTCATATATTTCCCGTTGAATTATGGGATAAGAGACTACATTCCATTCATCTCCAAAGTGGTAAGTAATGAAGTTTAAGACAGAGGGATCGTCAGTATCAACCACAAAAAAGATCTTGAGTGGAGAGATACCTAAGACTTCATAGCGATTGATACTCCGACATCTCTTTTGGAAGAGCTTATCGCGGCCTTCCTTAATCCACTCTTCTCTTTCTCTTTGGATCTCCTTAAAAGAAGTACTGCTTTTAGCATCAAAGATCAAGATATACTGCATAAAAGATTCCTCCTCAATTAAGATTTATCTTTTTCTTTTATTAAATGCTCGACCACCGCACCGAAGAATCGGTTAGGGTGGTGGTATCTCCTATCTCATCTATCTTTCCCTAAAGAAGTACTGCTTTTAGC
>Ga0180009_10002731_pt1 | contig 20620 bp, 18 predicted proteins | sample OS_PC_MetaG_FD_123537 | JGI IMG/M metagenome (GOLD analysis project Ga0180009, IMG submission 123537) | Groundwater microbial communities from the Aspo Hard Rock Laboratory (HRL) deep subsurface site, Sweden - OS_PC_MetaG | ecosystem: Environmental > Aquatic > Deep subsurface > Groundwater...
AAGACGTGCAGGTGGCCTTCCTGCGTTCAATGCAAGGCCTTGAAAACGTTGAGGTCGTTCGACCTGGCTACGCCATAGAATACGATTTTGTCGATCCGCGCGCCCTCAATCACACGCTGGAGACCAAGGCGCGCAGGGGCTTGTTCCTTGCCGGGCAGATCAACGGCACGACTGGCTATGAGGAAGCGGCGGCGCAAGGACTTCTCGCCGGCGCCAATGCGGCGCGCCTGGCGTTCGGGTTGGATGGTCTGCGACTGTCGCGCACCGAGTCCTATGTCGGCGTCATGATCGACGATCTCGTGACGCGCGGCGTCTCGGAGCCGTATCGGATGTTCACTTCTCGGGCGGAGTTCCGCCTGCATCTGCGGTCGGACAACGCCGCCGAGCGGTTGACGTCGGTTGGTGTGGAGGTCGGACTGGTCGGCAGCGAACGGGCAAAGCTGTTCGAGGCGAAACGGAAGGCTGTGTCGGAAACACGGGCCAAGCTCGAAAGCCTTGTCGTCACGCCGCGCGAGGCTGAACGTGGCGGGCTGAAGCTCAATCAGGACGGCGTAAGGCGTAGTGCCTATGCCCTGCTTTCCTATCCCGAGATCGATGCCGGCCTGTTGACGCGCATCTGGCCGGAGCTCGCATCAGTGCCGGCGCAAATCTTTGAAATGCTTGAGATCGATGCAAAATACGCCGTCTATCTTGATCGGCAGGCCGAGGACGTGGCGGCGCTCAGGCGTGACGAGGCGCGCGCCATTCCCGACTGGATCGACTATGAGGCATTGCCCGGACTTTCCGTCGAGGTTCGCCAGAAGCTCGTCGCCGGGCGACCGGAAACCATCGCCGATGCCCAGGCCATCGACGGGATCACGCCGGCGGCGGTGCTGCTTCTGCTCTCGGTCATCCGTCGCGGCCGGATGGAAAAATCGGCATGATTGCCAACGCTTCGGAAGCCGTTGCTCCCTGGGTGACAGAACTGTCGAGGAACGCCGAATCCGTCGCCGCGGATCTGGAAAAGCTGCAAGGACTTGTGCGGAAGTGGCAATCAGTGCAGAACCTGGTTTCACGTGAAACGCTGCCACATTTTTGGCAGAGGCATGTCGTGGACAGCTTGCAGGTATTGCCGCTCCTGCCAAAAGCAACCGGCTTGATCTTCGATCTCGGCTCGGGTGGCGGCTTTCCCGGCCTGCCGCTCGCCATTGCCCGGCGGGGGTCGGGTTTGCGTTTCATGCTGTGCGAATCCAATAGCCGCAAGGCGGCGTTTCTCAGAACGGCGATCAGGGAGCTGGCTCTCGATGCGTCCGTGCTGGACATACGCATCGAAACGATTGATTCACGTGAAACCGGACGCGCCGACAGGGTGCTGGCGCGCGCGCTGGCTCCGCTTAACAGATTGATGGAATTATCCTTTCCGCTTCTCGTGCCGGAAGGACACATGGTTGTCCACAAGGGGCGGGAAAACCGGCGGGAAATCGACGAGGCTGGTTCGAACTGGCGGTTCGATGTGGTAATAAGCGATAGCGTGACGGACGAACACGGCGTGTTGCTGGACATCTCTCATCTCCGCCCGCGATCCTAGAGGCCATGAACATCCCGGGAGGCACAAGTTGAGCGCGCGCGTACTCGCCCTCGCCAACCAGAAGGGCGGCGTCGGAAAGACCACCACAGCCATCAATCTCGCCACGGCGCTGGCTGCCGTCGGCGAACGCGTGCTGATCTTCGACATCGATCCGCAGGGCAATGCCTCGACGGGCCTCGGCGTTTCGCGCCAGGACCGCGAAATCTCGGCCTATGACGTGCTGAGCGGCGACAGAAGCATTGCGGAGGTGGCGGTCAAGACCGGCGTGCCGCAGGTCGCCATCGTGCCCTCGACCCTCGACCTACTCGGTTTCGAAGCATCGGTAGCCGGTGCCGGCGATCGCGCCTTCCGGTTGCGCCATGCCATCGACAAGGCACACACGCTTTTGATCGAGGGCGGCGTGCCGAGCTATGTGCTGATCGATTGCCCGCCCTCGCTCAACCTTTTAACCATCAACGCGCTGACGGCGGCCGATGCGGTGCTGGTGCCGATGCAGTGCGAGTTCTTCGCGCTCGAAGGTCTCAGTCAGCTGCTTGCGACCATCGAACACATCCGCACCACGCTCAATCCGCGCCTGCATATCCAGGGCGTGGTCATGACCATGTATGACAGTCGCAACAACCTTTCCGAACAAGTGCTTCAAGATGTCCGGCATGAGATGGGCGATCTCGTCTACGAAACCGTCATCCCGCGCAATGTCCGGCTTTCCGAGGCGCCGTCCTATGGCAAGCCGGCGCTTCTGTACGACTTGAAATGCGCCGGCAGCCAGGCCTATCTGCGGCTGGCGACCGAGGTCATCCGCCGGGAACGGCAATTGGCAGCATAGGAAGGCGGCGATGAACGACAAATCGGCACGATTGGGACGCGGTCTGGCGGCATTGATCGGCGACCTGGCGCCAGTCGAGGCACCTGCGGCACCGGAAGCGGGCGGCATCAGGCGCATTGCCGTCGATGCCATCGTCCCGAACCGGTCCAATCCGCGGCGGGATTTCGATACCGATCTGCTCGACGAGCTGGCGGCTTCGATCAAGGAGAAGGGCGTCATGCAGCCGCTGCTGGTCCGTTCGGCGGCGGACAAACCGGGCGGTTTCGAGCTGATCGCCGGCGAGCGGCGCTGGCGGGCGGCGCAGCGCGCCGGCCTGCACGAAGTGCCGGTGATCGTCCGCGAGGTCGACGATCGCGAGGCGCTGGAACTGGCGATCATCGAGAACGTCCAGCGCGCCGATCTCAATCCGCTCGAAGAGGCGCTCGGCTACGACCAGCTTCTCCAGCATTTCGACTACACCCAGAACGATCTCGGCCATGTCATCGGCAAATCGCGTTCGCATGTCGCCAACACCCTGCGTCTATTGAAGCTTCCCGACGACGTTCGCGCCATGCTGTCGCGCGGCGAACTGACGGCGGGCCACGCCCGAACCCTGATCACCGCCGAGGACCCGTCGGGACTGGCCAGGCGCATCGTCGCCGAGGGACTGTCGGTGCGTCAGGCGGAGACACTGATGCAGGCTCGTTCCGGCAAAGCCGATGCCCCGCGCCGCGCCATGGCCGAAAAGGACGCCGACACGATCGGGCTCGAAAAGCGGCTAGCCGACGCGCTCGGCCTCGGCGTCGTCATCACCCATGGCGATCGCGGAGGGCGAATCGAAATCCGCTACTCGACGCTCGAGCAGCTCGACGATCTGTGCCGGCGGTTCGGTGTATCCGGCTGAAATTTAAGGCATTTGGATCCCAGGGGAGAAATGCCGGCCTTGCCGGCGCCGGCAAAAGCTGCTCGCGTTCAAGTTGAACCGCTTCGCCGCTCCATATCTTTATGGCCGCATCGCTTGATGCGCAAAACCGGTTCCCGCTTTTGCGCACGATGCCCTAACGCTGCGCGCCGGCGATGCACACGGCGAGCAGGGCGCGGCCAGTAGCGGCGGTACGCACGGCGGCGGAACGGCGCGTGTCGTGTATGGCGGCGTAGAGGCGGGCGCAGGCCTCGGCCAGGGCCGTGTCGGACCAGACGCGCAATTGCCGTTCGAGCGATGCCGCACGGGAAAAATGCACGCGCGGTCGCGCCGACTCGACGGCGCGCTTCGGAGTTTCGCCGCCATCGACAAGACGACGCAGCCGACGAACTTGCATGAAATGGGCTAGCGCCACCGCCAGAATGCGCTGCGAATCAACACCCGTCGCGAGCGCGGCGCTCATGGCGCCGTCGAGTGCCGCCGCGTCGCCATTGCCGGCGGCATCGACGATGGAATCCACGGCGCGGGCGGAATTGTCACCGATCAGCGACTCGACGTCGGCGGCATCGATTCTGCCGTCGGGTCCGGCGAACAGGCAGAGCTTCTCGAGTTCGCGACGGGTGATTTCACGGTCATTGCCGAGCAGCGAGCGCAGAAGCATCGCGGCATCGGCGGAAACCACGATACCGGCCGCGCGGAAGGTGGTGTCGATCAGGCCGGCAATGGCGCGCTCGTTGTCGGCGTAGCATGGCAGCGCCCGCGCGTTGCGGTGCGCCTCGGCCAGCTTGCGCAAGGCGTCGTCGCGGGTAAGGTTGGCGGCTTCGAGAATGAGCACGGCGTCCGGCATGTCGTCGAGCAGCGGCGCCAGCACCGGAACCAGCGACTTGGCGGCGTTTCGCACCCTGACGGTCCGCTTTCCGCCGAACAGGGATGGCGTGCGAGCCTCGTCGGCGATCCGGCCCGGCTCGGCCGCGAGATCGGCAGCGTTCAGCGATATGTGCGCCATCGCATCGGGCGGCGATCCGGCGTAGTGGGCGATCAGTCGTTCGGCGATCTCGTGCACAAGACCCGAATCGCTGCCATAGACCAGAAAAAGACCGCCTTTCAGGTCGGGCGAAAGCGCATAGCGCTCGACCTCGTGCGCCTTGAGGGCGGTCATGGGCGCACTTTCGGCAGAAGCGCTAGCCAGTTTGTCGGCTCGGACTTACTACCCTTTTCCAAAAGGGTCGCTCCTGGCATGGCCATGCCTAGAATTCGCCGTTGCGGCTTGCCGCGACAAGGATCAGGCGGAAGGTATCGGCAAGCGCCCGCGCCGCCTTTTCGCCGGCAGTCTCGGAGGCGGCCCGGTCGGCTGCGACCTGGCCTGATTGCTCGAAACCGGTGCTGGTGAAGCGGGTGATCGACAGCGCCTGTTGCCCGTCGGCGCCGCGCGTCACGATCAGGCTGGCACTGACCACGGCTTCATGGGCGCTGAGCACCGACCCCGCCGAAGTGCGGCCAATACGGCGGTCCGACTGGCTGGCGTTTATCTTCACGCGCGGCGCGTCGGCGCTTTTGTTCGTGCCGAGGCGAAAGGCCAGCTCCTGATAGATGATCTGCTCAAGCCGGTTTGTCGGCTCGGCATAGGCAAAGCCGGCGCCGAAGCCGACGGCGTCGGTGCCGCCGTAAAGCGGGGCGAAGCTGCAGCCGACCAGCAGCGGCAGAACCAGGATCGCGGCGAGGACGCGGCGACGCATCTGATTGTCAGGCGACGACATTGACGATCCGCTTGGGCACGACGATCACCTTTTTTGGCTTGTTGCCGCCGAGAATGCGTACAACCGCATCCAGTGACAAGGCCTTATCGATGATCTCGGCTTCCAAAGCGCCGGCAGAAACGGTGATTTCCCCCCGCTTCTTGCCATTGACCTGAACCGGCAGGGTGATTGTGTCCTCCAACAGATAGGCCGAATCGGGTTTCGGCCACGCGGCGTCGCAGACCAGACCGGACTGGCCAAGTGCCATCCAGCAGGTTTCCGCCAGGTGCGGCATCATCGGGGCGAACAGCTGCACGAGATTAGTCACCGCCAGCCGAAGCGCGGCGACTTCGTCGTTCGTCGGAGTGTCGGCGAGGTCGGCGAGGAATTTGGCGATGGCGTTGGTCAGCTCGTAGATCATCGCCACGGCACGGTTGAACCTCAAGCCGGCAATCTCGGCTTCGACATTGGCCGTCGTTTTGTGAACGAACCGAGTCAGAGCCTCGGCGGAAGCGGATTCGGTCAGATGCTCGCTGCCGGCGTCTAGCCGGGCCCTGGCTTCGCCAATCAGCCGCCAGACGCGCTGGACGAAGCGGGCGGCGCCCTCGATGCCTGCTTCGGACCACTCGACATCACGCTCGGGCGGCGAATCCGACAGCATGAACCAGCGGGCGGTGTCCGAACCGTAGGATCTGACGATCTCGTCGGGATCGACGACGTTCTTTTTCGATTTCGACATCTTCTCGATGGCGCCGATCGACACCGGCGCGCCGGTCCTGACATTTCGGGCCGTGCGGGTGGCACCGGCATTGTCGATGACGACTTCCGAGGGCAAAAGCCATTCGCCGGTTTCGGACTTGTAGGTCTCGTGGGTGACCATGCCTTGCGTGAACATGCCCTTGAACGGCTCGGAAAGGTCGAGATGTCCGGTCTGCGACATGGCGCGGGCAAAAAAGCGCGAGTAAAGGAGATGCAGGATCGCGTGCTCGATGCCGCCGATATACTGGTCGACTGGCAGCCAGTGATTGGCGATCTCGGGCACGGTCGGGGTCGTGGCGCGCGGGGCGGTGAAACGGACGAAATACCAGGACGAATCGACGAAAGTGTCCATCGTGTCGGTTTCCCGCCGTGCTGCCTGTCCACATTGCGGGCAGTCGACATGTTTCCAGGTCGGATGATGGTCGAGCGGATTGCCCGGCTTGTCGAAACGGACATCCTCGGGCAACCTGACCGGAAGGTCGGCAAGCGGCACCGGCACGGTGCCGCAATGGTCGCAGTGTATGACCGGGATCGGGCAGCCCCAGTAGCGTTGGCGAGAAATGCCCCAGTCCCTGAGCCGGTAATTGATCTCGCGCCTGCCCTGCGGCTTGCCGTTGATCGTCCGGGCCTCAAGCCTTGCGGCGATGGCGTTCTTGGCGTCTTCGACGCTCATGCCGTCGAGCGGGCCGGAATTGAACAGCGTGCCGGGACCGGTATAAGCCTCGTCGCTTTCGGCGAATTCGACCATGAAGGCGCCGGCATTCCGGTCCTCGGGCAAAACGACCGGAATGATCGGCAAGCCGTAGCGCCGCGCGAAATCGAAATCGCGCTGGTCATGGGCCGGGCAACCGAAAATGGCGCCGGTGCCATAATCCATCAACACGAAATTGGCGACATAGACCGGTAGAACTTGGCCCTCGAGCACCGGATGTTTCACGTGAATCCCGGTGAAGCAGCCTTTCTTGTCGGCCTTCTCGATCGCTTCGGTCGCCGTGCCAAGGCGGTGGCACTCGGCGACGAACTCGTTCAGGACCGGGTCATCGGCGGCAAGGGCCGAGGTCAGGGGATGGTCGGGCGAGAGCGCCATGAACGAAGCGCCGTAGAGCGTGTCCGGACGCGTCGTAAAGATTTCGAGCGCCGTCTCGGAGGATTTCTCGTTGGGCACGATCTCGAACAAAACGCGCAATCCCTCGGAGCGGCCGATCCAGTTGCGCTGCATCAGCCGCACCTTGTCGGGCCAGCCGTCGAGATGATCGATGGCGGCCAACAGATCTTCGGCGAGGTCCGAAATCTTGAAGAACCATTGTACCAGCTCACGCTGCTCGACCGGAGTGCCGGAGCGCCAGCCGCGACCGTCAATGACCTGCTCGTTGGCCAGAACCGTCTGGTCGACCGGATCCCAATTGACCTTGGACTTGCGGCGCGACACCAGGCCTTTTTCCAACATGTCGAGGAAGAGGTGCTGCTGCTGGGTGTAGTATTCGACATCGCAGGTGGCGAATTCGCGGGACCAGTCGAGGCTGAGGCCCATCGACTTGAGCTGGGTGCGCATATTGGCAATGTTGTCGTAGGTCCAGGTGGCCGGATGGCCGCCAGACTGGCGCGCGGCATTTTCCGCCGGCAGGCCGAAAGCATCCCAGCCCATGGGGTGCAGGACGTTCTTGCCACGGGCGCGCTCGAACCGCGCCAGAACATCGCCCATGGCGTAGTTGCGCACATGGCCCATATGGATGCGTCCGGAGGGGTAGGGGAACATCTCGAGGACGTAGAAATGCGCGCGCGCATCGTCCTCGCGCGTGACGAAGGCGCCGGTCTGTTCCCAGACCTTTTGCCAATAGGGTTCCATTTCGCGGGGATTGTAGCGTTCTAAAGTATCGGCGATCACGAAAACGGCTCTTGGTTGTTGTTGTGTTGCCGTGGTTTTTTGGCTAGGCGACACTCACCAGAAAAGCACGAACAGGTCAACTGCCGGGCCGGTTCGGCGGCCTTTGGAGGAAGCATCATGAGCGATCCGGCGCCAAATGCCGCAGAGCGGCTGGAGATCATCCGTGCCCATATGCGCCGGGCGGCATTGCGCTTCGATCCCGGCGGGCGGGAAGTTGTCCTGGTCGCCGTGTCCAAGACCTTTGGAGCCGCGGCTATCGAACCGGTCATCGCCGCCGGCCAGCGCATTTTCGGCGAAAACCGCGTACAGGAATCGCTCGACAAATGGCCGGAACTCAAGCAACGCCATGCCGATATCGAGCTGCACCTGATCGGTCCGCTGCAGACCAACAAGGCGCGCGACGCCGTCGCCCTGTTCGATGTCATCGAGACGGTCGACCGCGACAGGATCGCCGCGGCGCTCGCCAGGGAAATGACGGCGCAGCATCGTCGACTGCCGTGCCTTGTCCAGGTCAATATCGGCGCCGAGGAACAGAAGGCCGGCATTTCCGTTGCGGAAGCGCTCGGTTTCATCGGCCGCTGCAAGGGCGTGCATGGGCTCGATATCGTCGGGCTGATGGGCATTCCGCCGGTCGAGGCGGCGCCCGGACCCTATTTTGCGCTTCTAAAGCAACTCGCCGACGCAGCCGGGCTGGCGCAGGTGTCGATGGGAATGAGCGGCGATTTCGAGACGGCCATCGCCATGGGTGCGACGCATGTCCGCGTCGGCTCGGCGATTTTCGGCGCGCGGCCTGCCGGGATGCGCCGTTAACCTATCGTTAGCACTCTGGTTTTCTGTCACAGCCAATTGATTGGCGCGTGTTCGACCGGGCGCTATTGTCGCGCCGTTCATCGAATGCGCCCCAATCCGGCGCGCATGTGCATAACCCTTGCGGAGTAGGGACCCCGGAATGAAAAGAAGGATTTTTCTTGTCGACGACGACGCCGAGCTGAGGCAAACGCTGGTCGACCAGCTGGCCCATTACCGCGAGTTCGAAGTCACCGAGGCCGGCACGGCCTGCGACGCGCTCAACATGGTCAAGGACGCCCATGTCGATCTGGTGATTCTCGATGTCGGACTGCCCGACATGGACGGGCGCGAGGCGGTCAAGATATTGCGGCGCGACGGCTTCAAGGCGCCGATCCTGATGCTGACCGGACACGACACGGACTCCGACGAGATCCTCGGACTCGAATCGGGCGCCAACGACTATGTCACCAAGCCGTTTCGCTTTTCCGTGCTTCTGGCGCGCATCCGCGCCGCCCTGAGACAGCACGATCAGTCCGAAGACGTGGTATTTTCCATCGGCCATTACACCTTCCAGCCGGCAGCCAAGCTTTTGGAAAACAGCGAGGGCGGCAAGGTCCGGCTGACCGACAAGGAAACCTCGATCCTCAAATACCTCTATCGCCAGGGTCCCAAGACCATTTCGCGGGACGTGCTGCTCAAGGAGGTCTGGGGCTACAACAATCGCGTGACCACCCATACGCTCGAAACCCATATTTATCGCCTGAGGCAGAAAATCGAACGCGACCCGGCCAATGCGCGGTTGCTCGTGACCGAGGAAGGCGGCTATCGTCTTGTTCCATAGGGCGTGCCCGCAACAGCAGGGGACCGGCTGTCCGGAGCGGGCGCGCGACCACAAAGAACTGGACCGGGGGTTTTGACTGCGTCAAAACTGGGCCGGTCTGGCAGGTCCGCGTGACCGGCCGAATCAGCGCGTCGGCCTCCCGGCCCGAAACCGGGGGGGCAGTCCGCCGGGGGCAGTGGGCATGGAGCTCGACGATTTCACCTCCGCCTTGGCGCAGGCGGATTTTTTCCGCATCTGCGACGACGAACAGCGGCGTCTGCTCGCCTTTGCCAGCGAGCGGCGCAGCTTTGCCTCGGGCGACGTGATCTACAAGCGCGGCGACAGGGCGGACGGGGCCTTCGTGCTGCTGAGCGGCGAGGTCTCGGCCGGCGACAGTGAGGGCAGCGCCGGTTTCAAGCCGCAAAGGATTTCCGAGCGCGGCGCCGTGCTCGGCGAAATGGCGCTGTTCCTCGACAAGCCGCGACGGACCTCGCTGCGTGCCGCGACCGATGTCGATCTGCTGTTCGTGCCGCGTTCGGCCATTGCCAAGCTGATGCGGCAATTTCCGGGTCTCGCCGAACGGGCGGCGCGGCGCATCGAGGACGAGATGTCCTCCTATCTCGGCGCCATGGAACGGTTTCGCGACGGCCGCTAGAGAATCCTGCGCAAAAGTGGGAACCGGTTCTGCGAAAGAAATGATCCGACCACCAAGAAAGGAGCGGCGAAGCGGCTCAACTTGAACGCGCGCGGCTAGCCGAAGCGCACCATCACCGGCACATGATCGGAAGGCTTGTCGCCGCGGCCTCGAAACGCGCGCAGGATTTCGGCACCGGAGCAGTACGGGGCGACATCGCCCGTCGACCAGACATGGTCGAGACGCCGGCCCTTGTCGGCCGCGTCCCAATCCTTCGAGCGATAGGACCACCAGGAAAAAAGCTTCTGGGTTAGGGGAATGTGCTGGCGCACAAGGTCCGTCCAGGGCCTACGGGCGAGCAGGTCGTCAAGCGCATCGGTCTCGACTGGCGTGTGGCTGACGACCTTGAGCAATTGCCTATGGCTCCAGACGTCGTTTTCATGCGGAGCGATGTTGAAATCGCCGACAATGACCTGCCTGCTGACAAAATCCTCGGTGTCGAACCAGTCTTTCAGTTCGGCGAGAAAAGCGAGTTTGTGCCGGAATTTGGGATTGATCTCCGGGTCCGGCTCGTTGCCGCCGGCGGGGATGTAGAAATTGTGGAGCGTCACCGGGCCCCTGCCGAAATCGACGCGCACCGAGACATGGCGGGAGTCCGGGATGTCGCAGAACGAGCGGCTGGTCGTTTCCGCGATCGGCAGCCGCGAGACGATGGCGACGCCGTGATAGCCCTTCTGCCCGTGCACGGCCTGATGCGCGTAGCCGGCCTCGGCCAGTTCCTTTTGCGGAAACTGGTCGTTCTGGCACTTGATTTCCTGCAGGCACAAGACGTCTGGTCGGTATTCGGCGAGGAAATCGAGGACGAGGTCGATGCGCAGGCGCACCGAATTGATGTTCCAGGTGGCAAGCGTCGCCGGCATCGATTCGCTCCGAAAAAGGAACGACCTATATGCCGGGCCGAAGCAACGCGGTCCAGAGCGATGGTCGCCCGTCGCAACTATTCCGAGAAGAAGTGCGGAATGGTGAACAGCGTTTCGGGCAGCTCGAGTCCGACTTCCACGTCATAGACCGAAAAGGTCAGCTCGGCGCCGCTCGGCTCGGTGAGCGTCCATTGCACCAGGTCCTTGGTCAGCTTGTCGAAGATCAGCGCTACCTCGACGCTGCCGACCGGCGTGTCGTCGATCAGGGTGACCGATATGTGGGTCTCGGAGGAAACGACATCGAAAATGTTGGCGGAAAACAGGTTGATGTCATCGGTAAGAAACTCGCGCAGGGGCACGCTGTCCTGCGGATAGGTCTGCACAGTCCGCTCGCCGCGATCGATCAGGAAAAAGCCCTCGCCCACCGAAACGATCTGCTGGCGCGACGGCGGGGCGTAGCGGAAGGCGATCTTGTCGGGTCGCTTCAGAAAGAACAGGCCCTTGGTGCGGTTGCCCATGGTGTCGATCTGCTCGAAGCGTCCGGCCATGGTCTTGATTTCGGAATGGTGGGCGTTGATCTCCTGGATCAACACCGCCTCTTCCTCGGTCAGCATGCGGTCGAGCGCCGATGCCGGAGTGATGAGCATGCCGAGGGCGATCAGACCGAGCACGGCGCGGCGAATCATTGCAGGCTTTCCTTCGGTTTTCCGGACGCGATCATATCAGTCAGGAAATTGCGGCGAGAGCGAGATCAAGCCGGCGCGTGTTTCACGTGAATCGTCACAGGTGCGGCCCTGGAATCAATAGCCGTCCGCGTTATCGCCGACCAGGATTTCGCGCTTGCCGGCATGGTTGGCGGGCGAGATGACGCCTTCCTTTTCCATGCGCTCGATCAGGGTGGCTGCGCGGTTGTAGCCGACCGACAGGCGGCGCTGGATATAGGAGGTCGAGGCCTTCTTGTCGCTGAGCACGATGTTGACCGCCTTGTCGTAGAGTTCGTCGCCCGAACCGCCGAAGCCGTCGCCGAATAGGCCCGCCTCATCCTCGTCGTCCTCGGAGGTGACCGAATCGAGATAGTCGGGTGACCCCTGCGACTTCAGATGGGCCACTACGTCCTCGACCTCGCGGTCGGAGACGAAAGGTCCGTGCAGGCGCCGGATGCGACCGCCGCCGGCCATGTAGAGCATGTCGCCCATGCCGAGGAGCTGTTCGGCGCCCTGCTCGCCCAAAATGGTGCGGCTGTCGATCTTGGAGGTGACCTGGAAGGAAATGCGGGTGGGGAAATTGGCCTTGATCGTGCCGGTGATGACATCGACCGACGGGCGCTGGGTCGCCGTGATCAGGTGGATGCCAGCGGCGCGGGCCATCTGGGCGAGGCGCTGGATGGCGCCTTCGATATCCTTGCCGGCAACCATCATCAAGTCGGCCATCTCGTCGACAATGACGACGATGAAGGGCAGGGGTTCGAGATCGAATTCCTCGTGCTCGTAGAGCGCTTCGCCGGTCTGCTTGTCGAAGCCGGTCTGCACGGTGCGGGTGATGGTTTTGCCCTTCTTGCGGGCTTCGGCGACGCGGGCATTGAAGCCGTCAATGTTCCTGACGCCGATCTTGGACATCTTCTTGTAGCGGTCCTCCATCTCGCGGACGGCCCATTTGAGGGCGATGACCGCCTTGCCCGGGTCGGTGACGACGGGCGAGAGGAGATGAGGAATGCCATCATAGACCGACAATTCGAGCATTTTCGGATCGATCATGATCAGACGGCACTGTTCGGGCGTCAGCTTGTAGAGAATCGACAGAACCATGGTGTTGATTGCCACGGACTTGCCCGAACCGGTGGTCCCGGCGACGAGCAGGTGCGGCATGCGGGCGAGGTCGGCGACCACCGGTTCGCCGCCGATGGTCTTGCCGAGGCAGATGTTGAGCTTGCCTTTGGACTTCTCGAAGTCGGCCGAGGACAGCATTTCCTTGAGGTAGACGGTTTCGCGCGTCTGGTTTGGCAGTTCGATGCCGATAACGTTGCGGCCGGGTACAACGGCGACGCGGGCCGAGATGGCGCTCATCGAGCGCGCGATATCGTCGGCCAGCGAAATGACGCGGCTCGACTTGATGCCGGGCGCCGGCTCGAGTTCGTAAAGCGTCACCACCGGGCCGGGGCGGACGTGAATGATGTCGCCCTTGACGCCAAAATCCTCGAGCACGCCCTCGAGTTGGCGAGCCTGGGCTTCGAGCCGCTCGGGCTGGTGCTCGTCGGAGAGCCCGCCATGTTGCGGTTCGGCGAGAAGACTGAGCTCGGGCAGTTCGAACCCGTCGGTCTCGAGCAGGGAACCCTGCGCTTCCATGGCGGCGCGGCGGCCGGGTTGCGGCCGGGCGGCAGCGGCGATATGCGGCGCCGAACCGCGCTCGCCATCCGGATGCCGATTCTGACCGGCCCCGACGGCATTATGCCCGGCAAGCGATGAATCCGGCTCGACATCCATGTAGTCGAGATCGGAATCGTCTTCAAACGGCTCGGATGCGGCTTCGTAGCCGGCATCAAAACGGGGCTCGATACGATCATCGGCAACGGCAAATCGGTCACCATGCGCCATTTCGGCGTCGTGCGCCGCGCCGCGCCGGTCGCCGGCATGGGGCGCCGGACTTGCGTGACGCTTCTCGCGGGCGAGGGCGCGACGCCAGGCGGTGCGCATGGTGAAAGCGGCATGGACGATGCCGCCGATGATGACATCGAAAGGTCCATTGCGGTCGGCAACGTCCGGATCCTCGGGCGCGACGGCGACCTTGGCGCCGGCAATACCGGTCGAGAACCACAGGGCAAAAAGAGCCGGTGGCAACAGGATGAGGCCGTAAAGGATAGCGGCGGCGCCGGTCGGCGTCTCGCCGGCGATCAAGGCTGCAAGGGAGGAAAAGCCGAAACCGGCGAGACCGCCGAGCCCGGTCGGCAGGGGCCAGGCCGCCGGCGCGGCAAAACAAGACAACAGACCTGAGGCGAGCAGCAGCGAAACCGGCCAGAGCGCGACGCGCGGGCCGAGCCGCGCGGGCTTGAGGCGCTGAACCAGAAACAGTGACCAGATGGCGGGCGGCAGCACCGAAACGAAGGCGGCAATTCCGAAGAACTGAAAGGCGAAATCGGCAAAGGCGGCACCGGCGAAGCCAAAAAGGTTCGCCGGTGGCTTTTCGGTGGCCAGGCTGAAGCTCGGATCATTCGCCGACCAGGTGGCGAGCGCGCCCAGGGCGACAAGCGAGACAAACGCCAGAAGAATGCCGGCAAGTCGCGGCGGCAGGCCGAATGCCGGCACGGTGGGCGCGGTCAAACGCTCAGGGGAGACGGAGGAGGAGGACACCATCGACTTCGGCCGAACACGGTTACGCAACATGCGAACCAATGCTAGCCCGACGTAGTTAATTGCGTGCTAATCGCTTCAGGAAAGCGAAGCGGCGGCAAAACAAATCCCGGCGGACGGGCCGCCGGGATGGCATTCGATACGGGCGAGGCTTGAAGGCCCCGGTTGCTAGAGCACGTTCCTCGAAAAGGGGACACCACTTTTCCGGTTTGAACATGCGACCACTCAGTGGCTTAGGCCATGTGTTTTGACTTTATTAAAACGTAACATGACCTAGTCGCCAACGCGCTCGCCGTGCAAGGACAGATCGAGCCCCTGTTCCTCTTCGGCTTCGGACGGCCTGAGGCCGATCAGGGCCTTGATGACCATCAGGATGACGAAGGAGGCGACGGCGGTCCAGACGATCGTGACGATGACGCCATAGGCCTGGGTGACGATCGAGGCGCCTTCACCTAGCGGATTGATCGCCGCGTCGGCAAGAACGCCGGTCAAAAGCGCGCCGATAAGCCCGCCAATGCCATGCACGCCGAAGGCGTCGAGGCTGTCGTCATAGCCGAGCATCCGCTTGAGATGGGCGGCGCCGTAGTAGCACACCACGCCGGCGACGATGCCGATGATCAGGGCGCCCGCCGGGTTGACGAAGCCGGAAGCCGGGGTCACCGCGACCAGACCGGCGACGGCGCCGGTGATGATGCCCAGAACGCTCGGGCGCTTGGTGACGATCCACTCGGCGAACATCCAGGCGAGGGCCGCGGCGGCGGCGGCAACCTGGGTGTTCATCATGGCCGCTCCGGCCAGGCCGTCGGCGGCCAGTTCCGAACCGGCGTTGAAGCCGAACCAGCCGACCCAGAGCAGGCCGGCACCGGTGACGGACCAGGTCAGGTTGTGCGGGGCCATGTTGACGGCGCCGAAGCCCTTGCGCGGCCCGAGAACCAAGGCGGCCACGAGACCGGCAACGCCGGCATTGATGTGAACGACCGTGCCGCCGGCAAAGTCAAGAACCGGCATGCCACCAGTCATCACGCCCTGAGCGAGGAAGCCGCCGCCCCAGACCCAATGGGCGATCGGCGCATAAACGATGATCGACCACAGGCCCATGAACCACAGCATGGCGGAAAACTTCATGCGTTCGGCAAAAGCGCCAGCGATGAGGGCCGGAGTGATGATCGCAAAGGTCATCTGGAACATCGAGAACACATAGGTCGGGATGGAGCCCTGGACCGAATCAGCGCCGATGCCGGCATGCATGACGGCGGAAAAGCCGCCCATGAACGCGTTGAAGCCGCCGCCGTCCGAAAAGGCGATGGAATAGCCGACAACGAACCAGATGATGGTCATCAGGCAGGTGATGGCGAAGCTCTGCATGATGGTGGCGAGCACGTTCTTCTTGCGGACCATGCCGCCGTAGAACAGGGCAAGACCCGGAATGGTCATCAGCAGTACGAGCGCCGTGGCGGTCAGCATCCAGGCGGTGTTGCCGGTGTCGATCGAGGGGACGACCTCCTCCGCGACCTCGATAACCTCTCCGACGGCGGCGGCGGCTTCCTGGGCGAAGGCCGCCGTGGCGTGAAGCACGGCCAGAAGAAACGCGGCGCCAAATACGCCGGTTTTGCGAATAGTCATTTCAGTTCTCCAGATGTGCGATCAGAGCGCGGTCGTTCCGGATTCGCCGGTGCGAATGCGGACTGCCTGCTCCAGATCGAGTACGAAAATCTTGCCGTCGCCGATCTTGCCGGTACCGGCGGCTTCGCGGATGGCATTGATCGTAGCGTCGAGCTGACCATCGTCCAGGGCGATCTCGAGTTTGATCTTGGGCAGGAAGTGAACCTCGTATTCGGCGCCGCGATAGATTTCCGAGTGGCCCTTCTGGCGGCCATAGCCCTTGACCTCGGTGGCGGTCATGCCGAGCACGTTCAGTGCATTGAGCGCCTCGCGGACGTGCTCCAGCCGCGACGGCTTGATGACGGCAATTACAAACTTCATGGAGTTGCTCCTTTTTCCTCACAGGGCAGCCGCATGGCGGCAGGCCAAGTCCCTCAACTCAGGTGAACCATCTGCGGCATCGACTATTGCGCAAGGCACCGGCAGGCCACAAGGCCGCCGCCCCGGCACCGGTCGTGTTTCGGAGGAAAAGTGGCACTGTCCCTGTCATTTTTCCTGTCGCAACAGACCGCTTGGAAAGGAACCGCCCCAGGAGGGGGCGGCCGTCGGCCGAAGAAATGTTCATGTCGAGCGGAGGATGCGGTCCGCTGTCTCCAGGATGTGTCGTCTGACAGGTCCAATCGGGAGGAGGCAGAGACCACGGACCGCATGCTGCGCACGACCGGCTCTTGATACGGGGCGGCGGCCCGGGTGTCCCGGGCCGCCGGAAGACAAGTGGGGCTAGAACTCGGGATAGGCTTCGACGCCGACTTCCGTCTTGTCGAGGCCGAGGGCTTCCTCCTCTTCCGAGGCCCGGAGACCGATCGTGTATTTCATCGCCAGCCAGACGATGCTGGCAACGACGAGGACGAAGGCACCGATCGAGACGATGCCGATGAGCTGGGTGACGTAGCTGGTGCCGGAATTGGTCAGCGGGACGATGAGAGTGCCCCAGATACCGCTGAGCAGGTGGACAGGAATGGCACCGACGACATCGTCGATCTTGAGCCTGTCGAGCATCGGAACGGCGAAGACCACGATGACGCCGCCGATGGCACCGATGAAGATCGCCGCGAGCGGGGTCGGGGTTAGCGGCTCGGCCGTGATGGACACGAGACCCGCAAGGGCGCCGTTGAGCACCATGGTGACGTCGACCTTCTTGTAGAGCAGTTGGGTCAGGATCATGACCGCGACCACGCCTGCGGCAGCGGCGAGATTGGTGTTGACGAAAATGCGGGAGATGGCCGAGGCGTTCTCGAAACCGTTGAGCGCCAGCTGGGAACCGCCGTTGAAGCCGAACCAGCCGAGCCAGAGGATGAAGGTACCGAGGGTTGCCAGCGGGATCGAGGAGCCCGGCATCGGGGTGACCGAGCCATTCTCGCCATACTTGCCCTTGCGCGCGCCAAGGATGAGAGCGCCGGAGAGCGCGGCCCAGCCGCCGACGGAGTGCACGAGGGTCGAACCGGCAAAGTCGGAGAAGCCCATCTGGTCGAGCCAGCCGGTACCCCATTCCCAGGAGCCGGTGATCGGGTAGATGAAGCCAGTCAGAACGACCGTGAAGATCATGAACGGCCAGAACTTGATGCGTTCGGCAACGGTGCCGGAAACGACCGAAGCGGCAGTGGCGCAGAACACCATCTGGAAGAACCAGTCGGAGCCGGCGGCATAGTCGCCGCTCGTCTCGGCAGCCGGGTCGGGAATGTCGACCGGAATCGGTACGCCGAAGAAGCCGCCATTGTCGGCAACGTTCATGTACATGAGGTTGTAGCCGATGAGCCAGAACAGCAGACCTGCGACCGCATAGAGCGTGATGTTCTTCATCGATTGCATGGCCACGTTCTTGCGGCGCACGAGGCCGGCTTCGAGCATGGCGAAACCGGCGGCCATCCACATGACGAGAAAGCCGGTGACGAGGAACGAGAAGGTGTTGAAGGTGAAGGCGACGGCGGCGGCATCGGCATAAGGAGCCGCCTCAGCCACCGGTGCGGCGTCCTGGCCGAGGGCCGGCAGGGTCAGGGCAAGCGTGGCGATCAGCGCCGTGCCTGCAATCTTGGAAAACTTGAATTCTTTCATTGTTGGTCTCCAGTACGTGTCAGGCGGTTCAGAGCGCCGCCGAGCCGGTTTCGCCGGTGCGGATGCGAGTGGCCTGCTCGAGATCGAGCACGAATATCTTGCCGTCGCCGATTTTTCCGGTCGATGCTGCTTCGCGGACCGCGGCGATCACCGCATCGGTCTGAGCATCGTCGATGGCGATTTCGAGCTTGAGCTTGGGCAGGAAATGAACCTCATATTCAGCCCCACGATAGATTTCCGAATGGCCCTTCTGACGCCCAAAGCCCTTGACTTCGGTCACGGTCATGCCGTGGACGTCCAGAGCGTTCAAAGCTTCGCGGACGTGCTCCAGCCGTGATGGCTTGATGATGGCAGTCACGAATTTCATGACACTAGTTCCTCTTTGCTTTCGGTCGGGCTTTGGCGTAGCCCGGCCCAACAGGTTCGCTCTCAAGCTGTGTGCCAAGTTTTCGGCGAAAATTACCCCAATATTTTCCGCCACTTACGATGGGAGCCTCATTTTCGCCAAACATTCGGCTACCAGCCTGCACAAACATTGTGCACCATGTTTGATATGTGCTCACCGAGTAGGCAGGCCGGTTACCTCTTGTCAACCTTCCGGATGGTGCCAGCGGGCGTCGGCCGCAGGTCATGACGGGCGGGAGCCTTCAAAGGGCCGCCCGGCGCTGCTAGAGCGCCTCGCTGCCTGTTTCCCCGGTGCGGATTCGGATCACCTCGAGAAGATCGAGAACGAAGATTTTACCGTCGCCGATGCGTCCGGTCTCGGCGCCCTCGCGCACTGCCGCGGCGACGGCATCGGCCTGCGCGTCGTCAATGGCGATTTCGAGCTTGAGCTTGGGGAGAAAATGTACGGCGTATTCGGTGCCGCGATAGATTTCGGAATGGCCCTTCTGTCGGCCATAGCCCTTGACTTCCGTTACGGTGATGCCGTGGATGTCGAGTGCCTGCAATGCTTGGCGCACGTCCTCAAGGCGCGACGGCTTGATGATGGCAACCACGTATTTCATGAAGTGTCCTTTCCTGCCTCGTCGGGCGATGCAGGAAAAGACTCAAACAACGTGCCAATAATCGGCTACGCAGTCTAGAGCACTGCATTTGCTAGAGAATATTTGCCACCGGGTGGCAGATCCCGCCGCCGGTCCGGTGTCGAGCGGCCTTTCGTGCACACGACATGACCACAAAAGGGCAACAAAGCGGGCGATTGGGGCGCTTGCGCCGCGGCGGCGTCCGGGGCAAAAGCGAAGTCCCCTACCGAGCAAACGGACCGAAGGGCGAGCATGGGCGAAATCAGCAGATACGATATCGCGATCGTCGGTGGAGGGCCGGTCGGACTGACCCTTGCGGCGAGCCTCTTGCGCTTCCAGCCCGATCTCAGCGTCGCAATTATCGACCGGCGGCCGTTCGCGGTTCCATCGGATGCGCGGGCGTCGGCCCTGGCGGCGGGCGTCAGGCGGGTTCTCGAGGCAATCGGTCTGTGGTGCTTGGTTGCCGACGAAGCGACGCCTATCGAGCATATGCGCATAACCGATTCCGGGCATGGCGACAGGGCGCGGCCGCTTTTCCTCAGCTTCGATGGTGATGTGGCGCCGGGCCTGCCCTATGCGCATATGGTGCCCAACACCGCGCTGATGCAGGCGCTGCTCGGGCGGCTGACCGGGCGGGTGGACCTGCTGGGGCCGGTGACGGTCGCCGGCTTTTCGGCGGACGCGCATAGCGCCCGGGTGGTGCTCGCCGACGGCGAGACGATAGAGGCCCCGCTCGTGGTGGCAGCCGATGGGGCGCAATCCGAGCTGCGCCAGATGGCGGGCATCGGCACAATCGGCCATGCCTACGGGCAGTCGGGTCTGGTTACAACCATCGCCCACGCAATCGATCACCATCGGACGGCATGGGAGCATTTCCGGCCGGCCGGTCCTTTCGCCAGCCTGCCGCTTGCGGAGCGCCGGTCGTCGCTGGTTTTCACCGAAACCTCCGCCGAGGCCGAGCGACTGAAAACGCTGGCGCCCGACGAACTGGCTGGCGTCATCGAGGCGGCGATGGGATCCGCGCTCGGCGCGGTCGAAATCATCGGCCAGGTGCAGGTCTTTCCGTTGCGGCTGCAGATCGCGCGCGATTTCCACGCCGATCGCCTGGCGCTGATCGGCGACGCCGCGCATGTGGTCCATCCCATTGCCGGCCAGGGACTCAATCTCGGGCTCAAGGACGTGGCGGCGCTGACCGAGCTCGTCATAAGCGCTATGCGGCTCGGCCGGGACCACGGCTCGGCCGATGTGCTTTCGCACTACGCGCGCTGGCGACGGTTCGACACGGCGCTCATGGCTCTTATGACCGACGCGCTCAACCGGCTGTTTTCCAACGACGTCGCGCCGATACGGGCGGCCCGCGATCTCGGCGTCGGCATTGTCGACCGGTTGCCAACGGTCAAGTCGGCGCTGATGCGCCACGCCGCGGCCATAGGCGGCGGCGAACCGAAGCTGATGCGCGGGCTGATGCTTTGAAGCCTAGAGCCGTATCCGCTCTGATTGAACCAGAGTGGATGCTCGAGGTTATTTAGTTGTCGCGTTTTCGAACCGGAAAAGCGATATCCACTTTGCCTGAAAACGCTCTAGGCTGTAGTGACAATTTAGTCATTTCAGCCAGAGCATGATTGCGGCGAGCTTGATGAAGCCGAGGAAGTGGGCGGCGAGCTTGTCGTATCGGGTTGCGATGCGTCGCCATTGCTTGA
>Ga0180009_10002732_pt1 | contig 20616 bp, 17 predicted proteins | sample OS_PC_MetaG_FD_123537 | JGI IMG/M metagenome (GOLD analysis project Ga0180009, IMG submission 123537) | Groundwater microbial communities from the Aspo Hard Rock Laboratory (HRL) deep subsurface site, Sweden - OS_PC_MetaG | ecosystem: Environmental > Aquatic > Deep subsurface > Groundwater...
GATGGGCGAAGCGAAAGGTTAAAGGTTAAAGGTTAAAGGTTAAAGGTTAAAGGGGAAAGAGGAAAGAGGAAAGAGGAAAGAGGAAAGAGGAAAGAGGAAAGAGGAAAGAGGAAAGAGGAAAGAGGAAAGAGGAAAGAGGAAAGAGGAAAGAGGAAAGAGGAAATTAGGACTTGACAAATGGGTTAAATTTCTCATCATTTCACCGCTCACCGCTCACCGCTCACTGCAAATTAATTTTCCGTCAAGTATTTAATTCACGTATAATTTCCGCCGAGAGTCGGCCGGACAGTCGCTGTTTTGCCTTCGGGTAGAAGAGAGGAAAGTCCGGGCTCCATTGGGCAGAGTGCCAGGTAATGCCTGGGAGGCGCGAGTCTACGGAAAGTGCCACAGAAAATATACCGCCCCTCACCTAGAATTTTCATTCTAGGTGAGGGGTAAGGGTGAAATGGTGCGGTAAGAGCGCACCGCGCGACTGGCAACAGGCGTGGCAGGGTAAACCCCACTCGGAGCAAGATCAAATAGGGGAACAGACGCGTGGCCCGCGCGGTTCCCGGGTAGATCGCTCGAGCCGTAAGGTGACTTGCGGCCTAGATGAATGACTGTTCGCGACAGAACCCGGCTTACAGGCCGACTCTTTCCCATTACCGAGTTTTTGCGTCTGTGCAAATAATAACGACGCATTCCCCCTAAATCCGATCGCCGTATAAAGTCTCAAGAGCGATGGGGGATTCAGATAGTCTCAGTCCTTAGCGGCATTACCGTTTTCAAAATCCATATAGTGCTCTTCTTTCTCAGTGCGACAAAAAACCTATTTTCATGCCTTTAATATTGTAAACCAGGTTCAGGGCTATTTGTTGCCGATTAAGTTTTACGGTGGCAGCAAGTTCTTTCAGCAATTCCTAGTTTGAGCATTCTCACTGGATTTAGGGTGTGGGGTATCCCTGTCGAGGAACGTCGTAAACCCAGCACCTAAATTACCCAAAATAGTTAACCATAGCCAATGAGCTATGGAATTTAGGTGCTGGGTAAACCCATCCATGGGGGCTTGACGGTAGCTCGAACGTCAAGGATGGCGTGAATGCTGATTTTGCATGGAGCAAAAATCTGCCCTGCTGCCGACATCCTTGCCAAGCATACTCCACACCCTGTTTGATCCCAAAATTGGGAATTGCTAAAGTTCTTTGCAGTATTTGTCGGATTGGATTTGCTTAATCCTAAGATGGTTCTGATTCGACACCTTATTATTTGGTAATAGTTTTGTTTAGCATTATGAATTAACTTTCTGATAAGGCGGATAAATTATTTTTCCGGCTGTGCCCTCTTCAAAGCGTTTTGTTCTGTTTTCATAAGTCATTGTCTTGTCGAAAATAATTAAATTCAAATCGATCTTGACTAAGGTCAGATTGAAATCTATAGTGAACAAAAGTGGTGTAAAGTGGAAAAAAAGGGATTTTTTTGGCGAGCTGGGGCTTATCTTGTTAAGAGGCATCAATCCAATCAATCTTGACGCGAAAGGGCGTTTTGCAATTCCGACTAAATATCGGGAGGAGTTGATGGAAAGTTGTGATCGCCAATTGATTGTCACGGTTGCGGTCAATGAGCATTGTGTCGGAGAGAGCGGCTGTTTGTGGCTCTATCCGTTGCCGGAGTGGGATAAAGTCGAGCAAGCAATTCTTAAGAAGCCGACCTTGAATAAAATGTTGACGAAGCTCAAGAGATTCTTAATCGGAAACGCGACAGAATGTGAAATGGATGCGCAAGGCCGGGTATTGTTACCGGAAAAATTGAGAACCTTTGCCGGCATGGACAAGAAAATTATGTTAGTCGGGCAATTGAACAAATTCGAAATATGGAATGAGGAGGCATGGAATGCCAAGGAAGCCGAATGGATGAATAGCGACGATACCGAAGGTCTCGAAGAACTAGGTTCTTTGTCTTTTTAACCCAGCCTTAATAATTTGTAGTGACTGTGGATTATGGCATTGAATATGATCATTAAATTTTAATTCTTTTCCTCGCCAAATGTTAGGGCCGGGTTAATACGGGAGATTTATTCAATGGAGCATTTGCCCGTATTGTTTTCGGAAGCGTTACAGGCGCTTGCCATTAAAGCCGATGGCATTTATATCGATTGTACGTTTGGGCGTGGCGGACACAGCCGGGGGATTTTAAATCGGTTAGGTCCTTCCGGCCGCTTACTCGCCTTAGACCGGGATGCCGATGCGATTCAATCGGAATGGGCGCGAGAAATAGCGAGCGATAAGCGTTTTAGCCTGCATCATGCATGCTTTTCGTCATTACAAGCTATCGCCGAACAGGAAAATGTGCAAGGGCGGGTGGATGGCCTGCTAATGGACTTAGGCGTCTCGTCGCCGCAATTGGATACCCCCGAACGGGGGTTTAGTTTTTTATATGACGGCCCTTTAGATATGCGTATGGATCATCGCTCGGGTTTGTCTGCAGCACAATGGTTGGCCGAAGTCGATGAGCGCGATTTGGTTCAAGTGTTATTCGAATTCGGGGAAGAGCGTTTTGCACGTCGAATTGCTCGCGCCATTGTCGAACAACGCCGGGAGCAACCGCTATCGACGACGCGGCAACTTGCCGAGCTAATTGTAAACAGTGTGCCTGTTAGAGAAAAGCATAAACACCCTGCAACCCGGACTTTTCAAGCAATTCGGATTGCGGTCAATCGAGAGCTCGAAGAATTGAAAAGCGGTTTGGAACAGGCTGTCGATGTATTGAAACCCGGAGGACGCCTGGTTGTGATCTCGTTTCATTCATTGGAGGATCGAATTACCAAACGCTTTATCCGCGCTGAGTCAGGTGCCAAGCACGATCCAGGTAGATTGCCGATTATGGAATCTGAGATAAAGAAGGGTATTTTGCGCAAAGTCGGCAAGGCGATTAAAGCTGATGGAGACGAGGTGGCGAAAAATCCACGGGCAAGAAGCGCAATCATGCGCGTAGCGGAGCGGTTGTGACGGAAACCAGGGGCGCTATTTTATCCTTGGCTGGTTTGTTGCTGTTATTACTGGGGTCTGCACTTGGGGTCATTTACAGCAAGTATCAGTCTCGATTGCTGTTTGTTGAAATACAGCAACAAGAGCGCGAGCTGGATCGATACGAAGTGGAGTGGGGGCAATTACAGTTGGAGTTGACGACATTAGCGGAAGAAAATCGAGTCGAACAAATTGCTCGGGATAAGCTAAAACTGATCATGCCGGAACGAGACAAAATTATTTATTTAAAGCCTTAGATGCACGGTTTTTCAACGCGTAAAAAAAAGGGTGAGCCGGAAACGGACTTTACCGTCAGGCGTAAAGTCTTACTGGTTTTTATGCTTGGAGCTATGGGATTGCTGGCTGTTCGGGCCTTCGATCTGCAAGTATTGAGAAAGCAATTTCTCAAGCAGCAGGGCGACATGCGTCATGTCAGTTCGGTATCGGTGTCTGCTTATCGAGGTATGATACTGGATCGAAACGGCGAACCATTGGCGATCAGCACGCCGGTTCAATCGATTTGGGTGAATCCGCAAGAACTCGCGGGTGCCGAACCGGCTGCAATCGGGCAAATGGAAAAGCTTCTTGAGTTGCCCGATAAGAAAATTAAAAACATGATCGTGCCAGGTACTAAGCGGCGATTTGCTTATGTTAAACGGCGCATCAATCCGCATTTGGCAGCGCAAGTAAAAGCATTAGATGTTCCAGGTGTTTATTTCGAGCGGGAATTTAAACGCTATTATCCGGCGGGCCCGGTATCGGCACATTTGGTAGGTTTTACGAATGTCGACGATGTCGGTCAAGAAGGTATTGAGCTTGCCTATGATTCAGTACTGAGAGGGACGACCGGGAGCAAGCGGGTTATTCGCGACGGCAAAAGGCAAATTATCGGTGATGTCGAGGCGATCTCCGCACCGGTCGATGGACGGAATGTGCAGTTGAGTATCGACGAGCGTATTCAATATTTGGCTTATCGAGAATTGCAATCGGCAGTGCTAGAGCACCGCGCGAAAGCAGCGGCATTGGTTGTCTTAGACGCAAAAACCGGCGAGGTGCTGGCCGATGCTAATCATCCTGCGTTCAATCCAAATACCCGAACGCACCTTAAGGGCAATGCTTTTAGAAATCGAGCGATTACCGATGTTTTCGAACCGGGGTCGACGGTCAAGCCCTTTGTTATCGCAGCGGCGCTCGACGGCGGTTACATCAAGCCCGACTTAAAAATTGAAACGAATGGAATATACCGAATTGGCCGCAATGTCGTCAGGGACGTGCATAACTACGGCACACTCGATTTAACGCATGTCTTGAAAAAATCAAGCAATGTTGCAACCAGCATTGTCGCACTAGAGATGCCGCCGGACTATTTTTGGGGCATTTACAATCAATTGGGATTCGGCAACGCAGCGGGTATCGGTTTCCCAGGGGAAGCAAGTGGTAGCGTGCTGGATTACCAGCGGTGGAATCAATTCGCACAGGCGACCATATCGTTCGGCTACGGCATGAATGCTTCGGTGTTGCAGTTGGCAAGGGCTTATACGGCATTGGCCGATAACGGCGTGCTGCATTCGGTTAGTTTGTTGAAGCGCGATCAGGACCCCGAAGCCAAACGTGTGTTTTCCGAGAAAACGGCCCAATTGATTAGAACCATGCTGGAGCAAGTAGTGTTGAAAGACGGTACCGCCTATCAGGCTAGAGTCGATGGCTATCGAGTCGCAGGCAAAACCGGAACGGCTAAAAAAGCCGGCGAGGGCGGCTATAAAGAAAAAAAATATTTATCGATTTTTGTCGGTATGGCACCGGCTAGCGATCCGCGCGTCGTGATCGCGGTGATGGTGGATGAACCCTCGGCTGGTGCTTATTACGGAGGTGCGGTGGCAGGTCCCGTATTTTCCAAGGTAATGGCCGGTGCGCTGAGAATACTCGATGTCGCGCCGGACCAAGAAGAAACCATGCCGGTTTTGATCAGCAAAAGCCCGGATCTCGTAGCGCAATGAAATTAGCAGACCTGCTCTCGGGAAATGCACGGACCGGAGCGGATATCACCGTTCAAGGGTTATCTCTGAATAGTCGCAATATTAAACCGGGCGACGTGTTCATCGCCGTGCAAGGCGTTAGGCAGCATGGCTTGGCGCATGTTCGCCAAGCTCTCGACCTCGGGGCAAGTGCGGTGTTCTATGAGCCTCGTGGGACGAGCGAATGGTTAGACGTTGATCATCGTGACGTGCCATTTATCGCGGTCGAAGATCTGAATATGAAGTTGGGAGAGATCGCAAGCCGATTCTACGGCGATCCGTCCGGTCGATTGCATGTGATTGGAATAACCGGCACTAACGGAAAAACTTCGTGCAGCCAGTTTTTAGCTCAAGCCTTGGATCGATGCGGGATTATCGGTACCTTAGGTTGGGGAGTTTGGGGGCGCTTACACCAAACGATCAATACGACCCCGGATGCATTGGCGATTCAATGCATGCTGGCGAATTTGGTCGACGACCGACTGGCGGCGGTTGCGATGGAAGTTTCCTCGCATGGCTTAGAGCAGGGACGAGTGAACGGTATCCGTTTTCAAGGGGTCGTTTATACGAATATCAGTCGCGATCATTTGGATTATCACGGCTCGATGGAGCGGTATGTTCAAGCCAAATTAAAGTTGTTGGCAATGCCTGGTGTGAAGTTTGCCGTGATCAATTTGGATGATGCCTACAGTCAGCAAGTGCTGGCAGCGGTTCCCGACGGTGTGCTCGTATGGGTCGGCAGTCTCCGAGGCAAAACCTTACCCTATGGCGAATCGGTTCTCGGCGATTCGCTTCGTCAGACATTATTAGGAATCGAGCTTAACTTGAGCTGGCGGGATCGACAAAAAAAAGTTTGTATCCCTTTATTTGGTGAATTCAACGCGGAAAATGCGGTGACGGTTTTTACCACGTTATTGGCTTCCGGCATGGGTTTTGACGAAGCGGCTATCAAAATCGAAAGCTTACAAGCGATCCCAGGGCGCATGGAGCGTTATGGCGGCGACGATGAGCCATGGGTTTTTGTCGACTATGCGCATACGCCGGATGCTCTTGAAAAAGTATTGAAGGGACTTCGTAAGCAATGCGAAAAAAAATTGACGATCGTATTCGGCTGCGGCGGCGATCGCGATGAGGGCAAGCGGTCGCAAATGGGCAGTATTGCACAACAGTGGGCTGACCGGGTTATTTTGACAGATGACAACCCGCGCGGAGAAGCCCCGGAAATGATTGTCGAAGCCATTATGGAGGGCTGTCGGTCGGGCGGCGTTTCCGTCATTCATGACAGGGCGCTGGCGATACAAACAGCGATTAGCGAGACCGGCTCCGGCGATTGTGTGTTGATCGCGGGTAAAGGTCATGAAGAATATCAAGAAGTGAAAGGCCGAAAGATACCTTTTAGCGATAGAGAGACTGTAATAAAAGCACTGAGGTTAGCCAGGCAATGAAATTAATGTTGAGCGAAATCGCGAATTGTGTCGGTGGAGTTCTATTCGGCGAGGATCAGGTCGTTACGGGAGTCAGTATTGACACGCGCACCATCGAACCGGGCAGTCTCTATTGCGCGATCAAAGGCGAGCGATTCGATGGCAATGATTTTGCCGGCAATGCCGAGCAGGCCGGAGCGGCCGCGGCGATCCTAAGCCGTAAGGTTGAGGTGGCGATGCCGGTTGTCGTAGTGCACGATACCCGCCTGGCTTTGGCTGAATTGGCTGGTTTTTGGCGGAACAGACAATCCGCGCGTGTGGTCGGCATTACCGGCAGCAATGGCAAAACCACGGTCAAAGAAATGACCGCCGCGATATTGGGGGGGCAAGGTCCTGTTCTTTATACCCAAGGCAACTTGAACAATGACATCGGTGTGCCGTTGACCTTAATGAGGATGAGCGCAGAGCATCGCTATGCGGTGATCGAAATGGGCGCGAATCATGCCGGTGAAATTGCCTATACCAGTCGATATGCCAAGCCGCATGTGACGATTATTTGCAATGTCGGTCCCGCGCATTTAGAAGGCTTCGGCAGTGTCGACGGCATCGCTCGAGCGAAGGGCGAAATTATTGGCTCTCTCGGATCGGATGGGACGGCCGTGCTGAACCATGACGATACTTATTTCGGTTATTGGCTGGAGTTGGCAGGAACACGCAAGGTATTGTCGTTCGGGTTAAAGCCAGGCGCCGATATTCGTGCCGAAAACATCATAACGCGTATCGAAAACGGCGAATTTGCGACAGCTTTCGAATGGGTTCATGGTTCGGTGCGTTATCCGATGCGGCTCAAATTGGCCGGCCGGCATAATGTACTGAATGCCTTGGCCGCAGGTGCCGCCGCTACCGCATTGGGTTTTGAGCCGATGACGATCAAACAAGGACTGGAAAAGGTGCATCCGGTTACCGGGCGTTTACAGCCGCTGGTCGGGCGTCAGGGCAATATCGTGATCGATGATACCTACAACGCTAACTCGGCATCGCTGAAGGCGGGGCTCGATGTGTTGATCGAATGCGGCGGTGAGCCCTGGGTGGTTTTGGGGGCCTTTGGCGAACTGGGACCCGAAAGCGCAGAAATACACCGCGAAATGGGCGAAGACATGAAAACGATTGGTGTAAAAAGGCTGTTCGCGACCGGATCCGACGCTCGGAATACCGTGCAGTCTTTTGGTGAAGGAGGCATTTTTTACGAAACACAAGATGAATTGACAGAAGCTTTGAAGCGCGAAATGAACGGTCATGAAACCTTACTAGTTAAAGGGTCGAGGACCCAGCGCATGGAACGTGTGGTCGGAGCCATCGTAGAGAATTACAGGAAATAGAATGTTACTTTATTTAACCGAATATTTGATGACGCTCGATAGCGCGTTTCGGGTTTTTCAATATTTGACGATGCGGGCCATTTTGGGTGCGCTCACCGCGTTGATTATCTCGCTGGTGATCGGGCCGTTCATGATCAAAAAATTGACCAGAAGAAAAATCGGTCAATGTGTGCGCACGGATGGGCCTAAAACGCATTTCGACAAAGCCGGAACGCCGACGATGGGCGGTGCATTAATACTGGTTGCGGTTGGCATTAGTACCTTGTTATGGAGTAATCTCGACAACCGTTATGTCTGGGTGATTTTTATCGTTACGATGGGCTTCGGCATCATCGGTTTTGTCGACGATTATAAAAAAGTCATGCTGGGTAATAGCGACGGGTTGTCGGCCAAGGCCAAATATTTTTGGCAATCGCTAATCGGAATGAGTGCAGCCGTCTACTTGTTTGTCACAGCAAGCGCACCGGCAGAGACTCAATTCATCGTGCCTTTTTTCAAAGATGTCGGTATCGAAATGGGGTGGCTATATATTGTCATGACTTATTTTGTCATCGTCGGAAGCAGCAATGCGGTGAATTTGACCGATGGCTTGGATGGCTTGGCGATTATGCCGACTATCATGGTGGCGGCAGGACTTGGGGTATTCGCCTATTTGTCGGGCCATGTCGAGTTTGCGAAATATTTGGCGATCCCGTTTTTACCGAATTCGGGCGAATTGATCGTGTTTTGCGCTGCGTTAATCGGCGCCGGGCTAGGTTTTTTGTGGTTCAACACCTATCCTGCCATGGTGTTCATGGGCGATGTCGGCGCTCTGTCGCTTGGCGCGGCGCTGGGTGTCTTGGCGGTGCTGGTTAGACAGGAAATTGTTTTGGTGATTATGGGCGGCGTATTCGTGATGGAAACCCTGTCGGTGATTATACAAGTCGCGTCATTCAAAATGACCGGTAAACGCGTGTTTCGCATGGCGCCGATTCATCATCACTTTGAATTGAAAGGTTGGCCGGAGCCGCGCGTTATCGTCAGGTTTTGGATCATTACCTTTATTTTAGTACTAATCGGTTTGTCGACTTTGAAGTTGAGATGACGATGAATGCAGTCAATACAGCCACGGCTTTAGCCGAAAAGTTTGGTCTGGATTCGATCAATTCTAGAGCCCTGGTAGTCGGAGCCGGCGAAACGGGGTTCTCGGTTGCTCGTTTCTTAGATACACAAGGGATACGCTTTGCCATCGTCGACAGCCGGGCAAAGCCGCCGCTGCTCGACAAGCTATTGGAAAACCTGCCCGATGCGGCGGTATTTACCGGCGGTTTCGATGCCGATGCTTTTAAAGTTGCGACTCATTTGATTGTCAGTCCTGGCGTTTCTCTTAGTGAGGATTCGATCGTCAAGGCGCATGCGCAAGGCGCTAAAATCATCGGCGATATCGATTTGTTGGCGGCTTGTGTTGCGGCGCCGATCGTTGCGATTACCGGATCGAACGGTAAAAGTACCGTTACGACCATGCTCGGTGCAATGGCAAAGGAAAGCGGAAAAAAAGCGGCCGTCGGAGGCAACTTGGGTACGCCTGCGTTGGACTTATTGGGACCGGATATCGAACTTTATATTTTGGAATTATCCAGTTTTCAATTGGAACGTACCGAGATACTGAATGCTTCTGCAGCGACAGTGTTGAATATATCGCCCGATCATCTGGACCGATATAGCAATGTTGCTGAATATGCTCGGGAAAAACAAAAAATATTTCGGGGCACCGGGGCAATGGTTTTGAACGCCGACGACCCCTTGGTTATCGATATGGCCGTGCCGGGTCGGAAAATGTCGACTTTTGCGATTAATAGCGAGGCGGAGTTTCATTTGTCTTGGGATGGCCATAAAGGATTTTTGATGCGGAATGACAAGCGTTTGATGACGCTGGACGAGTTGCCGCTTGAAGGACTGCATAATGCCGCGAACGCATTGGCGGCAATAGCGTTGGGTGCGGCGATCGGTTTGGACGAACAGTCGATGTGCAAAGCATTAAAAAAATTTAAAGGTTTAGATCATCGCATGCAGCGAGTTGCCGTTAAAAACGGTATCACTTGGGTCAACGATTCAAAGGCAACGAATATCGGTGCCTGCGTTGCGGCATTAGAAGGTTATACCCGGCAGGTGATTTTGATAGCAGGTGGCGATGCAAAGGGCGCGGACATGAACGAATTAGTCCCGGCGATCAAGCGCCAAGCAAAAAGCGTGATTCTAATGGGCAAGGACGGGCCTTTAATCGAGCAAGCATTGAATAACAGCGTGCCCATTTATAAAGCTGAAAATGTCGCCCGGGCGGTAAAAATTGCTGCTGAAATTGCCGATGAAGGCGATACCGTATTGCTTTCTCCGGCTTGCGCGAGTCTCGATCAATATAAAAGCTATAAAGAACGCGGCGAAAAATTTGCGACTTCAGTTATGGAGCTAAAAGCATGAGCCTTCAGATAGCGCCAATTAAAGGCGGCCGGTTTTATTTCGACCCGTTATTGCTTGCGGTAATTACGGGATTATTGCTTATTGGTTATGTAATGGTGTCGTCTTCTTCGTTGCACTTGGGTGCGAAACTGGACAGCAACAGCTTACTCTATCCGATCAAACAGATGATCCATATTGGACTGGGTTTGATGTTGGCGGCCGGCGTTTTTACCGTGCCGCTCAGCAAATGGGAGCAATGGGGGCCGAATTTATTCGTATTCGGTCTCGGTTTGTTGGTATTGGTATTGATACCAGGGCTTGGCGTCAGGGTCAATGGTGCGGTTCGTTGGTTATCGGTAGGCGGTTTCCGTATTCAGGTTTCGGAAGTCGTAAAATTGATTTCGGTCATTTATATGGCGAGTTATGTCACGCGTTACGAGGGCTCGGTTAGAAATTCTTCGTTCGGATTAATTAAGCCATTGTTGTTGTTCACGGTTGCATGCGTATTGTTGCTGATGGAGCCCGATTTCGGCTCGGCAGTCGTGATTCTAATTATTGCCTTGGGCGTGATGTTTTTGGCCGGTGCCCGATTATGGCAATTCGGCATCTTATTGGCCTCAGTTTTAGCGATGGCCGCGATGCTGGTGATTGTTTCGCCCTATCGTCTACGTCGGGTGATCAGTTTTTTGGATCCTTGGGCTGACCCGCAGGACACCGGTTTTCAATTGGTTCAGGCGTTGATATCGTTTGGGCGGGGCGAGTGGTTCGGCGTAGGACTCGGCAGCGGAATTCAAAAATTGTTTTATTTGCCCGAGGCGCATACCGATTTTTTGTTTTCGGTGATTGCCGAGGAATTGGGTTTGTTAGGTGTCGTCACGGTTATTGTACTGTTCGCACTTTTGGTTTGGCGCGCTATTGACATAGGCGCCAAAGCCGAAGCGGTCGGTAATAAATTTGGAGCTTTTATTGCCTACGGTACCGGGATTTGGTTCGGCTTTCAGTCGTTCATCAATATGGGTGTCAACATGGGAATGTTGCCGACTAAAGGCTTGACTTTGCCGCTGATGAGTTACGGAGGCGGCAGCATGATCGTGATGTGTTGTGCGGTGGCAATATTGTGTCGAGTCAATAGCGAAGTCCAGGAAATGACAGCAAGTCAGCCAAAAAGGAGGCCGGTTTGGGCGCGCGTATCTTAATTATGGCAGGCGGAACCGGCGGGCATGTGTTTCCGGCACTGGCGGTAGCCAATTATCTTGTCGAACAAGGCTGGCAAATGAGTTGGCTCGGAACAAAAAACGGCTTGGAAAGCCGCGTCGTTCCGGCGCACAAAATTGATATCGATTGGTTGTCGGTGGCGGGTGTTCGCGGTAAAGGGCTGTTTTCGAAAATCAGGGCCTTATTGTTGTTGATCAAAGCTTGCGGACAAGCGTGGTGGATTTTGCGCCGACGCAAGCCGGATGTCGTTTTAGGAATGGGCGGCTTTGTCGCGGGGCCGGGAGGACTAATGGCTAAATTAATGGGCATTCCTTTGGTCATTCACGAACAAAATAGAGTGCCGGGTACGACTAACCGCTTATTGGCAAGATGGGCTAACCGAGTACTGGAAGCTTTTCCTGGAAGTTTCGATAAAAAAATAAATGCACTATGGAGCGGCAATCCGCTACGTAAAGAATTAATCGGGATTCCTGAAAAAAAAGCGCGACAGCCCGGAGAAGCGCTCAGGTTGCTGGTCATCGGCGGTAGTCAGGGGGCGCAGGTGTTGAATCAAGTTGTTCCGGATGCGGTTGCGGCCGTGAGCGGATTGAACGTCAGGCATCAAACAGGCGAAATCATGCGAACTCAAGTCGAACAGCGTTACCAAGAATTAGGTGTCGATGCAGAGGTATCTGCATTCATCGAAGATATGGCAGAGGCATACCGATGGGCCGATATCGCGGTATGCCGAGCCGGGGCTATGACGATTAGCGAATTGGCTGCAGCCGGTATTCCGGCGGTATTGATTCCATTACCGCACGCAATTGACGACCATCAAAACGCGAATGCGCGCTATTTAGCCGATGTCGGAGCGGCCATGATCCTACCGCAGATAGATTTATCGCCCGAAACATTGGCTGAGCGAATTAAGGACGTGATCGAACGTTTAGCTGAAATGAGCAAGAAAACAAGAGCCTGTGCCAAGTTAGATGCGACAGCGGCTGTGGCATTGTGTTGTCAAGCGGAGTCCGGACGATGAATCTTCCGAAAGTCAAAATGCCCACCAAGGCCTTAGGTAACATTGATCGCATTCATTTCGTCGGTATTGGCGGTACCGGTATGAGTGGAATTGCCGAAGTTTTATCGAATTTAGGTTACCAAGTTTCAGGATCGGATCTTAAGGAAAGCGCTGCTACCAAAAGATTGGTTGAACTAGGTGTTAGCGTCACTATCGGGCATCGCCGAGAGAATATCAGCGATGCCGATGTGGTTGTCGTTTCGTCGGCAGTCGACCGTAGCAATGCGGAAATCGACGAAGCCATTATCAAGCGAATCCCGGTTATTCCCCGCGCCGAAATGCTTGCCGAATTAATGCGTTTCCGTTTCGGCATTGCCGTCGCCGGAACGCATGGAAAGACGACGACGACCAGTTTGATTGCGAGCATCCTAGCGGAAGCCGGCCTAGATCCGACTTTCGTTATCGGAGGGCGGTTGAATAGCGCCGGGGCGAATGCCAAACTTGGGCAAGGATATTATTTAGTTGCCGAAGCTGATGAAAGTGATGCCTCGTTTTTGTTTTTACAGCCGATGATGGCGGTCGTGACCAATATCGATCAGGATCATATGGCGACCTATCAAGGCAGCTATAGCAATCTAAAAGATACTTTCATCAAGTTCATTCATCAATTGCCGTTTTACGGATTAGCGGTGATATGTATCGATGATGAAGGTGTTCGAGAAGTGTTGTCGCAGATGTCCAAACCCTTCAAGACATACGGGGTTGATAAACAAGCCGATGTTCGGGCTGTTGAGGTCGTTCAAGACGGTATGTTTACCACGTTTACGGTATTACGTGTCGGAGGCTACGAACCGCTGAAGGTAACTTTGAATATGCCGGGCTGGCATAACATGCTTAATGCATTGGCGGCGATTGCGATCGCGACGGCTTTGGATGTCGAAGACGAAGCCATTGTCAAAAGTCTTCAAGCATTTAAAGGCGTCGGAAGGCGGTTTCAAATACATGGCGATTTGCCGATCGATAAGGGCAGATTAACGATGGTCGATGATTACGGGCATCATCCCCGCGAAATTGCCGCGACGCTGGAGGCTTTGCGGCAGGCATGGCCGAATCGGCGGGAAGTCATTGTTTTTCAACCGCATCGCTATACACGTACTCGGGACTTGTTCGAGGATTTTGTACAGGTGCTGTCGAGTGTCGACGTCTTGATTTTGCTTGACGTTTATTCGGCCGAAGAAACTTCGATTACCGGAGCCGACGGACGAGCCTTGAGCCGCGCGATCAGGGTTAGAGGGCAAGTTGATCCGGTTTTCGTCGAAGACTTGGACGAGCTACCGGAAATATTGGCCGGCATTTTACAAGCCGGCGACGTGTTGCTAACGATGGGTGCTGGCAATGTCGGACAAATTGCTGCCGATTTGCCGGAGCAATTGGCGGCAGCGTTGGAACTTCGTTGATCGTAGACGCCGTGATTAAAAAAGGTGTCCAAGATACGATGAAAAACGCAATCATTGAGCGATGAAATCAGTGCGTGATGAAATAAAGGGGCAATTGCTTGCTCATGAAAAATTAGCCAAATATACCAGTTGGCGGGTAGGCGGCGAGGCCGACTGGATGTTTATACCGCAGGATAAACAAGATCTGATCAACTTTATAAAGTCGCAGCATGGCAGAGAGCCGCTTTTTTGGTTGGGTCTAGGCAGTAATTTGTTGGTTAGGGATGGCGGCATTCGCGGGACTGTCATCAATACGCGTAACCGGCTAAAGAGCATGAGTAAAAAAGATGGATCTCGCGTATATGTCGAAGCCGGCGTTCCTTGTGCATTAATCGCCAGATATTGCGGCGAACAAGGCATGGTTGGCGCCGAATTCCTAGCGGGTATTCCCGGTACTCTCGGCGGTGCGTTGAAAATGAACGCGGGGGCTTTCGGTGGTGAGACCTGGGCTATCGTTGACAGCGTTGAAACGGTTGATGCGTTCGGACAAGTCAGACAACGCAACCGCCCGGATCACGACATAGCCTATCGTTCGGTATCGGGGCCGGCGCAAGAATGGTTTTTGTCTGCCGAGTTGAGACTGGAACCTGGGAATGTCGCCGAGAGCCAGCAAAAAATAAAGATATTGTTGGAACGACGCAATCAGACACAACCGACCAACCAGCCGAGTTGCGGCTCGGTATTCAAAAATCCGCCGGGCGATTTTGCCGCTCGGCTGATAGAAGCATGCGGATTGAAAGGCTACCGTATTGGAGGCGCCGAAGTATCGGCCAAGCACGCTAACTTCATCGTCAATACAGGCGGTGCAAACGCGGCGGATATCGAAGCGTTGATCGGTTATGTCCAAGACACCGTAGAGACAATGCAGGGGATAAGATTGCTAACAGAAGTTTGTGTGGTGGGTGAATCTTTATGAAGCCGACTCAAATAAAACAATCCGGACAATTCGGGCGCGTGGCCGTGCTCATGGGAGGTACGGCAGCCGAGCGTGAAATTTCATTGATCAGCGGCGAGGCGGTGTTTCAGGCATTGAAAAGCCAAGGTTTAGATGTTGAGGCCGTTGATGTCACCGGCAGTGCAATTGATGCACTGAACGGCGTCAAAGCGGACCGCGTCTTCAATATTATTCACGGCCGCGGTGGCGAGGATGGTGTGTTACAAGGCGTTTTAGAAGCGATGCATTTGCCTTATACGGGTAGCGGCGTATTAGCTTCAGCCTTGAGTATGGATAAACTGCGCACAAAACTATGTTGGCAGGGTTTAGGCTTGCCGACACCGAAATGGTTTTTATTGAAAAGCGAAAACGATGCGCAGGCTTGCATAGAAAAGCTTGGCTTACCGCTTATCGTTAAGCCAGCCTTGGAAGGGTCCAGCATCGGCATGAGCAAGGCGAATAGCTTAACGGAATTGATTGAAGCTTATCGTCTGGCTATGCAATCCGGGTGCGATGTCTATGCAGAGGCCTGGGTTAGCGGCAACGAATATACGATCGCGGTATTGAACGGGGAAGCGCTGCCTGTTATTCGCCTAGAAACGCCGAATGTGTTTTACGATTTCGAAGCGAAATATAGAGCGAATACCACTCGCTATCATTGCCCATGCGGACTAGATGCAGAGACGGAACAGCGTCTTCAAGCATTGGCGGTGTCGGCTTGCGAGGCGCTGGCGGTTGAAGGTTGGGCGCGGGTTGATGCGTTCATCGATAATTTCGGTCAAACGCAGCTGATTGAAGTCAATACAGTGCCCGGCATGACCGATCACAGCTTAGTGCCGATGGCCGCCAAACAGGCAGGAATAAGCTTTGAGGAATTGGTATGGCGAATTCTCGAAACGAGTTACGGATAAGGAATCATGCGAGGTTCCGGAATTATAGCGAGTGCCTTGATACTGATAGGCATAACGTGGGTCGTATGGAGCAATCTGAAAAATTACGAAGCGCATGCTACTGCCATCAAATACGTAAGGACGGAAGGGGTTTTTCAATATATTAGCAAAAGCGAAGTGAAGGAAATATTGTTGCCTCTGGTAAAGACGGGTTTTTTTTCTGCCGATATCGAGGCGATCAAGGAAGCGGTCGAACAAATGCCTAGGGTCGATAAAGTCAGCGTCAAAAGAGTTTGGCCCGATGCGATTGATATAAAAGTATATGAGCAGGCAGCTGTAGCACGCTGGGGGAAGATCGGCTTACTCAATTCTCGTGGAGAGGTGTTTATCCCGGCGAATGTCGACCGCTTCGATCATTTACCGATGTTGGTGGGGCCTTCCGGGCAGCAGCAAAAAGTACTGGAGATTATGAAAGGCATCAGCACAACGTTAGCCGATCGTGCCTTAGGGTTAAGCGAATTCGTTATTGATGAAAGGCGATCATGGCGGATTCTGTTGAGTAATGGAACGGAGGTTTTGTTGGGCAGGAAGGAGCAACTTAAAAGTTTTCAGCGATTTTTGAAAACACTGCAATTGTTTGAGCCGGAGCAAATCGATGCGATGGCCAAAGTCGATTTAAGATATCCAAACGGATATACCGTGTTGTGGAAGCCGGATGCTAAAGCAATAGACTGGAAAAAAATGGCCGCCGAGCGGCGACAGTCCTAACAGACGAAGATAAGAGCGTTGTAAGAGTTTATATAATGGCAAAAAAATCAGATCGAAATGTAGTAGTCGGGCTTGATATAGGAACTTCCAAAGTCGCGGCTATTGTCGGCGAATATACGGACGGCGGAGAAATGGAAGTCATCGGTATCGGATGTACCACCTCAAGAGGTTTGAAAAAAGGCGTCGTGGTCAATCTGGAGTCGACCGTGCAGTCGATTAGGCGAGCTGTCGAGGAAGCTGAGCTGATGGCCGGTTGCCAAATTACCTCGGTATTCGCTGGAATCGCCGGCGGCCATATTCGCAGCCTCAATTCGCACGGTATCGTTGCGATAAAGGAAAAAGAAGTGACGCAATACGATATCGATCGAGTGATAGATTCGGCACGAGCGGTTGCGATTCCGGCCGACCAGAAAATCTTGCATATTTTGCCGCAAGAATTTGTGATTGATCTACAAGACGGTATCAAAGAGCCGATCGGAATGTCGGGTATTCGACTCGAAGCGAAAGTCCATATGGTGACCGGCAGCGCCAGCGCCGCGCAAAACATCATCAAATGCATACGCCGCTGCGGACTCGAAGTCGACGATATCGTTTTGGAGCAGCTGGCGTCTTGTAATTCGGTGTTAACCGAAGATGAAAAGGATTTAGGGGTCTGTTTGATCGATATCGGAGGCGGCACGACCGATATCGCGGTATTCGCAAACGGCGCGATTAAGCATACGGCTGTGATTCCGATAGCCGGCGACCAGGTGACTAACGATATCGCGGTAGCCCTGAGAACGCCGACCCAAAACGCCGAACAAATCAAGCAGAAATACGCCTGCGCATTGACGCAATTAGCGAATACCGAACAGTTAATTGAAGTGCCGAGTATCGGGGATCGAGCTCCGCGCAAGATATCGGTGCAAAATCTCGCGGAAATTATCGAGCCGCGTTATGAAGAATTGATGCTGCTAGTGCAAGCGGAATTAAGACGTAGCGGATACGAAGAAATGATAGCTGCAGGCATCGTGGTGACGGGGGGAAGCTCGAAAGTAACGGGATTGATAGAGTTAGCCGAGGAGATTTTTCATATGCCAGTTCGCATGGGGGTGCCACAACATGTGTCAGGATTGACCGATGCGGTGAAGAACCCCGTTCATTCCACAGGGGTTGGGTTGTTGCTCTATGGGAAAGAGCATAGAGGAAGTTATGAAGGACTCGATGTCGAAAACACCGGGTTCATCGGCAAGATAAAGAAATGGTTTCAGGGTAATTTTTAAGAACAAAAAATTGTGATTTTGTAAGGGGAATCGAAATGAAATACGAGTTGTTGGATATCGGCGCTGAAAATGCCGTGATAAAAGTTATTGGGGTCGGCGGTGGCGGCGGAAACGCGGTCAACCATATGGTTGAAAAACAGATCGACGGCGTACAATTTATTTGTGCCAATACGGATGCTCAGGCATTGAAGAAACTTAATGTCGATACGATCATTCAATTAGGCGCGGAATTAACAAAAGGTTTGGGCGCGGGAACCGATCCAAATGTGGGCCAGCAAGCCGCCGAAGAAAATCGGGATAGGATTCGCGAAGTCATACAAGGTGCCGACATGGTGTTCTTGACAGCCGGCATGGGTGGCGGAACCGGGACTGGCGCGATTCCGATTATTGCCGAGATCGCCAAAGACTTGGGGATTTTAACCGTGGCGGTCGTGACTAAGCCGTTTCACTTTGAAGGCAAAAAGAAAATGGCGGTCGCCGAACAAGGCATTGTCGCATTGGAAAAATATGTCGATTCGTTGATAACGATACCGAATCAAAAATTACTGCCGGTATTGGGTAACAATATTTCGTTGATGAGTGCCTTCAGTGCCGCTAACAATGTGCTATTAGATGCGGTTCAAGGCATTACTGAATTGATTACCCATCCGGGTATGATCAATGTCGATTTTGCCGATGTTAGAACAGTGATGTCGGGAATGGGAGCCGCAATAATGGGCACCGGTTCCGCATCCGGCGAAAACAGAGCGAGAGAAGCGGCAGAAAAAGCCATTGCCTGTCCATTATTGGAAGACATCAATCTACAAGGCGCGCGCGGCATCTTAGTTAACATCAGTGCCGCCGATATGATGATTTCCGAATTCGATGAAGTTGGTAATATCGTCCATGAGTTCGGAGCAGAGGACGCCATTATCAAAATCGGTACCGCGATCGACCCAAGCCTAGGCGATGAAATCAAGGTGACCGTCGTCGCAACCGGCATGGGCTCGCAACCTGCAGCAGTCGCGGCACCGATCAAACTAGCGGTCAAACAAGCCGCTGTGGATAATGACTATACCAACTTTGAGAAGCCAACCGTGATTCGCCAAAACCGGCCGGAGCCGCGTAACACACGTTTCGGTGCTCAGCCGAAAAAAGACGTCGACATGGACTATTTGGATATTCCAGCGTTTTTGAGACGGCAAGCCGATTAATCCGGAGCCGGCGGGTAGAATGGGTATCTGCACCCTTAGCACTTCAAATTCAGGTATGCGTTTCCACGTTAAAGCGTGGGAGCGTATACTTGTCTCACCGCGACCAAGGTAGTGCTTCTCACGGGGAGGGAGAGGAAACCAGAGCGTGACAATCTTGGATAATTTAGGTGCTGGGCCTTAGACGGGCATCCCGGTGCCGAATTTTGATCTCCGATGGGTAATATAAAAGTCGTAAAAATGGCCGTGTGAAGTATGCCTAGCTTTATTACTTAGAACAGTATCAAATTGTGTTAAAATTCGGCGTTTTGCCCCATTTATTTGGCATTACTGATATGATAAAACAGCGTACGTTAAAAAATACTATTCGGGCGACGGGTGTCGGTTTGCACACCGGCGATAAGGTTTATTTGACTTTGCGCCCGGCAGAGCCGAATACGGGCATTCGGTTTCGCAGAGTGGATTTAGAAGAGCCGGTCACAATCGATGCCACACCCGAAAATGTCGGCGAAACGACCTTGTCGACAACTCTCGTACAAAATAATATTAAGATATCGACAATAGAGCATCTATTATCGGCATTCGCCGGGCTCGGCATTGATAATGCGATCATAGATCTTAGTGCTCCCGAGGTGCCGATTATGGACGGAAGCGCAGGGCCTTTCGTTTTCTTGCTTCAATCCGCCGGCGTCGAAGAACAGGATAGCCCGAAGCAATATATTCGTATCAAACGTCCGATTCGGGTCGAAGAAGACGATAAATGGGCGGCTTTCGAGCCTTTCAACGGTTTCAAAGTAACGTTTACGATCGATTTCGAGCATCCCGCTTTCAAAGATCATTTGAAAACGGCCGTTATGGACTTTTCATCGACCACTTTCGTCAAGGAAGTCAGTCGAGCTAGAACTTTTGGTTTCATGAAAGATATCGATATGCTCAGGCAAAATAACTTGGCTTTGGGCGGCAGTCTCGACAATGCCATCGTGGTCGACGACGACAAAATTCTCAATGAAGATGGTCTGCGTTATGCCGATGAATTTGTTAAGCACAAAATTCTCGATGCGATCGGCGATCTATATTTACTCGGCCACAGTCTAATCGGCGAGTTCATTGGCTATAAATCCGGGCACGGATTGAATAACAAGCTGTTACGCGCTTTGCTGAAAGATCGTGATGCTTGGGAGATGGTGACCTTTGACGACGAAAACGATGCACCGATTTCATTTATGCGTTCCGCACAGACATTGGTTACGCCGACATAATCGATACTTTTATAGCCCGAAAGATGCCATTGGATAAGGCTTCTTTGCAATTTCAAGTTGATGATTAGACGGCAGCATTCGCTGAAAATCTTGGAAACGGAGCGTTAGCGAAGTGAAGATTTTTAGTCCCCGATAGCCGTAGCGCCGGGTGTTTTGCCGGAGTCTGCGCGACTAGCGCAGGCGGAGGCAAAATACTACAAGGCATCGCGACACGGCGTAAAGCCACTTGTGGGAGTGCTACGGAGCCGCATCGAGTTGACGATGATGTGGCGTAGTGGCACGGACGCAGGGCGAATCGGGGCCGCCGAAGGCAATAATCGCCAAGCAATTTTTCGCTGCTGAAATCGGA